>Ga0194129_10010243_pt1 | contig 10259 bp, 11 predicted proteins | sample TA2KigCa35mmetaG_FD_150862 | JGI IMG/M metagenome (GOLD analysis project Ga0194129, IMG submission 150862) | Freshwater microbial communities from Lake Tanganyika, Tanzania - TA2015038 Kigoma Deep Cast 35m | ecosystem: Environmental > Aquatic > Freshwater > Lake | place: Tanzania: Lake...
GGATTACCAGAAAAGAAGAAAGGCGTTAAAGAAACCACAGTGGCCGGTTCAGTTGCCCCGGCACCCAGCAATGGCAATGGCAAAAGCAAAAAAGGCATGATATTTGGCAAAGGTGTGTATGAAAGCCAAATGGCAGAGAGCTATGACAAAAAACTCAAATCAGTGCTTACTGAAGGCCTGAGCCTCGACATGCACATTGATCATCTTGGCAATAAGACCTTGAATGTTGAGGCCACAAACGAAGATGTCGAGAAACTGGCCCAAATTCTCAAACTGGCCGGCCTAGGATCCAGTGGTGGCTATGAAACAGTGCCCACGTCATCGGGTGATTCAATGGAAGAAGACCACAGCAACAAACCTAAACCACAAATGCAAACCGCTGACTACATGACCAACACCATCTCTGGCGGTCTCAACAAACGCAAAGTTACTGGTATGACCACCATACCAGTGGTACCTACACACCAGGTGTCGGAATCTGAGATGAAAAATGACTTGATGAGATTTTACAAAAATCGCAATGCCGACGCAGCTCGCCGACTCGTCAAGCAACACAAAGTTACTGGTATGACCACCATACCTACACAACAAAACGGCGGCGGTGGCGGTCCTACACAACAGGTGTCGGAATCTGAGATGGAAAATCACTTGATGAAACTTTACAAACAGTACAAAACTTCATGAAATCTCTGCAAGAATACATCATTGAGAGCGAACAGTGGATGGAAAATCCTGCTGTGGGGGATGATTTTGCCATCAACATCCGTGAAGATTGCCTGATAGAAAGCTACATCATTGCAGTCGAACAAGATCGCTTGACCATTGCTGCAGATCAAAAGCTAGTAGACATATTAGAAAGTTATGGTTATCAAGTAGTAGAAGAAGGTAAGATGAAAAACCTTGACATTGAGCATCAAGACTACAAGTCAATGACCCCAAGGCAGTTTGAACGTGCATATAACATGAAAAAAGCCGACTGGTTTGAAAAGCATCGTGAACTTGTTGATAAAAAACATGGCAAATCAAATCAAGATGATTTAGATGAAGCCGAATATCAAGGTCGAGAAGTAAAACTTGGTAAGAAAATGGCGGGAGATGTAAAAAAGTACAAAGTGTACGTCCGAGATCCCAAGACTGGCAATGTCAAAAAAGTAAACTTTGGCGACAAGACCATGCGCATCAAAAAGTCTAATCCTGCTCGCAGGAAAAGTTTTAGAGCCAGACACAACTGTGCCAATCCCGGTAGCCGACTTAAAGCTCGCTATTGGTCATGCCGTAACTGGTAATAAAGTAAATAAGTTGGTATAAAGGAACAACAATGGCCGCAAACGTTTACACATCATTATCAAATGCCACTGTCTACACAGACAAATTGCAAATATCCACCGGAGCCAATACAGTGACATATCAAGCCTATGCCACTGCATTGGGTTCTGCCGCAGCCGTAGGCAACATATATTCTGAGGCAATATTGATCCCTGCCCACACAGTGTTTGAAGTTTATGCTGGTGCTGGCAACAAGGTCACAGTGACCGGCACACCTTTCACAGCCGTAGAAATAGGTACAGAAAGTTCGGCACAAGAAAGCGTGTTCTAAGGAGCAGTTGTGAGAGCTAGAGAATTTATCACAGAGCAATCTGAACACAAAGTTGGTCAAGGAAAACCAAATCAATATTTTGTAGCTGCAAGTCCTGGTGCCATGCGCATCGATGGTCTTGACAAGTATTATGATCTATATCGCATGAGCTTGCACATGGCCGGTTCTCCAACTGTTGACACAGCTGATAATGAATCATTTATATCTAATAGTCCTGTACTGTTTGGGTACACCGATGAAGAAGATGAAAAAATAAAATATGCTGCCAAGCGCGTGAAAGGCTCAATAAAGACCATAGCGCCATCTGGCAGTCGAGAAACTGATGATGTCAATAGAATTAGCCCCATCAAAGGCTTCAAAGGATATCCTCGATGAAAATCTACTTGGTGCGCAAAACACACAAGACATTGAGTAAGCATTAACACTTGAGATAATTTAAAATTAGGAACTGATATGAAACTATATCTATCTATAGCATTAATCCTGGCCATGACTGTGCCTGCCTGGGCACAAAAAACACCACAGGGAGTAACATATGATGCACAAATCGTAAGAATAAATGATGGTGATACTGTGGTCATTGCGGCGCCATTTCTTCCGGCACCACTCAAACCCGAACTTGCAGTAAGAATCTACGGCGTTGACACACCAGAAAAAGGTCACAGGGCTCAATGTCCGTCTGAGGATGCAAAAGGAAAAGCGGCCACTGTATTCACACAAAACGCTGTGAAGAAATCCACCAAGCACCAAGTCATTCTGTATGGATGGGACAAATTTGGTGGTCGTGTATTGGGAGATGTTGTTTTAGACGGTAAATCACTACGCATGGCCTTGATTAAAAATGGTTTTGCTAGAGAATATTATGGAGAAGCCAAACAATCGTGGTGCAATTAAATGCGATTTAAAGAATTTGGTAAAGGTGTATATCCTCCAAGCAAATTAAAACCTCTTGAAGGCAGCAACATTTCAAAAACGGGAACACGAATCGGTCGTTTGCAACGTCAAAAACACATTGAACCCGGAACCGACCGTTGGTTCCAATTATGGTTTGCTAAACCCTATCTTACCGGCGAAACCCCCCTATAAATAACGCATGGATAAATTTTATTGTGCAGCACCTTGGCGAGGTCTGCATATTAATCCTCGCGGTGATGTCAAAACCTGTTGTGCTGGTGATCCTAACATATTGGGCAACTTAAATTCACAGACCATTGAACAAATTCTGCATGGTCAGACCATGCAGCAAATACGCCAAAGCATACGTTCGGGTCAGCCACATCCTGTTTACTGTTACAACTGTGTGCAAGCCGAACGTTATGGTCGTAGTGAACGTGATTGGCACAACTCAGTAAACTCCGAATTTGATTGCACCACAGCCGGAGATCGTGAACATCGACCTACACTGATTGATGTGCGTTGGAACAATACTTGTAATCTCAGTTGTAATTATTGTGCTCCTGCTTGCAGTAGTCGGTGGGCAACCTTACATAAAATGCAAGTTAGGTCAGGTACCACACCTCACTATGAACAAGTATGTGATTATCTTGAAAAACATCAAGAACACATACGTGAAGTAGCTCTCGTGGGTGGTGAACCTTTGCTGTTGAAAGAAAACGAACGCTTGCTAGATGTAATTCCTCAAGATTGTATGGTCACACTGATAACCAATGCTGTGGTTGATTTAACAAGCAATAAAATTTTTGAGAAATTAAGCAAACGATCAAAAGTGGGTTGGAGTATCAGCTTTGACAATGTTGAGTCAAGATTTGAATACGTGAGACACGGGTCTACTTGGTCCCAATTGATGCAGAATCTTGACAAAATACAAACTTTGATGAGAACCAAAGGACACCAAGGTGGTATACATGCGGTTTATAACATTTACAGCGCCACTAGAATAATAGAACTTACAGAATTTGCCCGGCGACAGGACTTGACCATACACTGGCAAAGTCTGTACCAACCTGAATGTCTAGATCCTTCTCGCTTGGGAACAGACATCGTGAATTTGGCCAGACTGGAATTACACGGTGCTCTTGATTCAGGTTTGTTGACTGCACTTGAACAAGAGTTTTTGCGTTCGGTATTTGATAATCTTCAGGTCAAAGCGGACCTGCGCGAGCAACTACGCCAACACATTACGGACATTGAGCAACAGTTTCATCTAGATCAATTAGGACAATTTGCCAAACTTTGGCCAGAGATTGATGCACTGTGCTGAAACATTGTTGGTCTTGAAACAACACAAGAGTATTACTCATAAGAATATTTATATAGGTATATTTTGGTAAGTAACAATATGTCAAAAAGTCTTCAAGGTGTACTGATCAAACAACCACATCGCCGACAGTACTACAATGAGCAACAGATTGATGAGTTCATGAAATGCGCTGACATTGAAACTGGTCCTTTGTATTTCATGAGCAATTTTTTATATATTCAACATCCACTACACGGCAAGATACAGTATCGACCATATGAGTTCCAAGCCAGACTAATTGATACCTATCATCGTTATAGATTCTCTGTCAGCATGATGCCGAGGCAAACAGGCAAATCGACTACGGCCGCAGGTTATCTGTTGTGGCATGCCATGTTTATAGCTGATTCTACCAACCTAGTGGCCGCGCACAAGTATCTAGGTGCACAAGAAATCATGCAGCGGGTACGTTATGCCTATGAAGCCTGTCCCAATCATATCCGTGCCGGAGTTATGTCGTACAACAAAGGTTCCTTGGAATTTGAAAATGGCAGTCGTATCATCGCACAGACCACCACAGAAAATACAGGTCGCGGTATGTCCATAACCCTGTTGTACTGTGATGAGTTTGCATTTGTTCGACCAGGTATCGCCAAGGAATTCTGGGCGTCAATCACACCCACTTTGGCCACAGGTGGCAAAGCCATTGTGACATCTACTCCCAATTCTGATGAAGATCAGTTTGCTTTAATTTGGAAACAGGCCAACAAGCAGGAAGATGCTTATGGTAATGCCACAGATCTTGGGCAGAATGGTTTTCGCGCCTTTCGTTCATTTTGGTATGAACATCCCGATCGCAATGATGCCTGGGCCACAGAACAACGCGCCATATTGGGCATTGAACGTTTTCGCCGAGAAATGGATTGTGAATTTATTATAGATGATGAAACCTTGATATCTCCCATTAAATTGTTGGATTTAAAACACAGTGATGTGTTGTACAAAACAGGCCAGGTGCGTTGGTTTTGCCAACCTGAAAAAGATCGTTACTATGTAGTGGCTCTAGATCCCAGTTTGGGTACTGGTGGTGACCCTGCGGCCATTGAAGTATTTGATGCCAATACCACAGAACAGGTGGCCGAATGGCGCCATAACAGAACTACCATACCTGAACAGATACGTATTTTGGCAGAAATCTGTAAAAACATCAATGACACAGTAAAAGATAGCAAGAATATCTATTACACGGTTGAGAACAATACCCTGGGTGAGGCTGCACTGATTTCCATACAGGAATATGGTGAACACAATATCCAAGGCTACTTTCTAAGCGAAAACACCACGGTGAGTGGCCGAAGATATCGCAAAGGTTTTAATACCACCAACAAGCCCAAATTAGCAGCCTGCGCCAAGTTGAAAAATCTCATTGAAACCGGGCGCATGAAATTGCATTCGGCCAATTTAATTACCGAGCTTAAAAGTTTCATAGCATCTGGAGCCAGTTATGCTGCCAAGATTGGAGAAACTGATGATCTAGTCATGGCCACATTGTTAGCAGTGCGCATGATGAAGTTGCTTCAAAGCTATCATAAAGAACTGGATACCCAATTGCGCGATCACAGCGACAAGGTAATAGAACCCATGCCCTTTGTAGCTGTATTCAAATAAATAAATTGTTATGAGTCAATCTAACACTGCTGCACAACAACTTTATGACCTGCTGGTAACAAGGGATTTCAAACCTTCAGCCTTGGACAGTTTAGGTAAGCCAGCAGACATTCCTGCAAACTCCAAAATTATCAACTTTGACTACAAGACCGATCAAAAAGACTATGGCGCTGTGGTCATGGTTTTTGATGGTGAAAACAATTTAGATATCTATTTTGGTGACAACATGGGGCGCGCCATGGAAGGTGATGATCGTAATGATTGGTACAATTTCTTGCATACAGTGCGCATGCTTGCCAAACGCAATTTGCTTACATTTGGTTTGAAAAATTTGTCTCGGTTAAAATATAACATGAAAACCATGGCTGCCATTAAAGAAAGTGTGTTTGAAAGTTATTATGGTACACGCAAAGTCAGCTACAACGATCAACCTCAGCGCACGCGATTGCTGATTAAACACAGCCGTGACCTAGAAGAAGGTGACGCGCGATACAGAAACATTGACAGCATCTATGTAGAAACTGTGGATGGTGAACGTTTTAAGGTGCCTAGTCGCAGCCTCATGCATGGACGCATGTTGGCTAGACACGTGGCCGAGGGTGGTAATCCCTATGATTCATTTGGACAACATATAAATGAAATGGTAGATGAGATGCGCACATTGGCCCATTTTGTCAGGGTATCACGCAATAAAAACTATGATGGTGCTGCAGCACACATGATAGAATCCGCAGTGAAACATTACAGTGATCTAAAAACCAAGGCCAAGAAGTTGATAAGTCGCAGAGGTTATCATGAGGCAAAAAATCAATTTGATCCTGCAGTTATCACTGGTACCAATGAAGCAGTGGAGACCATACGTGAACTATTTGTACAACAGAGTCTAGATCCTAGAATAGAACAAGCTCTACCAGTGTTGGCCAAACTGCAAGACACACCATTGAAAGAAGCTGATATGTTTGAAACTTGGGCGTCTCAAGTTTTGGAAGGCACTTGGGCTCTGCCAGACACACCAAAGGCACGCAAAGAACTACAAGATTTAATGAGCAAACCGCTCACGGTGGGTCCTGATGCCATGAATGCTACCGAACAATTGTATAATCTTGTTGGTGACGATGAGTTGTATGATATTCTTCAACGTATCGCCGAGAAAGATCCTGATGCAGATGTTTGGAAAGATGAGCAAGTTGTGAAGAGATTCAAAGAATTAGGGATTGAGATTCCCGATTCTAATAAACCCGAATCTGAACCCGAACCCGAATCTGAACCTGCACCAACCCAGCCCGATACCACATCAAAAGTACCTAATGCCCCAGCACCGCCCCCAGCTGCTCCCCCGCAGACTCCTACCGTCGAAGAGTCCACCTGTAACATGACTGCCGATGGTACATGGTGTCCGGTGCATGGTATGAAAGAATGTTCCATACACGAAAATATCGATTTACAACGATTGCGTGTATTGGCATCATTTTATTAAGACTGCTTTTTTAAAAATCTTGATTTGTTGTCTAGTTAGTGTTACACTTGTCTTGTGTTGATATCTACACCCGAACTGGTAGTCGTTCAAACTTACCCAGCACATTTCTATCAAACCTTAGCTTGCCTACGCAACATTCGTACACTGAATCCCAAGTGTGAGATCTGGTTGTTCGCGGACAATTTCAGCAACTTCAGTTGGGACAACTACATTAGTTATTGCCACGAGGTCTATCGCGATTTGGTCAACAAGATAGTGCCTTTTTCTGACATACACGTACTGTATCGATTGCGCAACTGGCCATGGTTACGTCAACAGACCAACAAACTACTTTTGGATAAAGTAATTGACAGGACTCACTGGTTCTTCACGGATGGCGATGTGCAACTGCGCAAATGGCCTGCCGTTGATCGAGTGCCCGGCATCATTCTCGGGGCCTATCAAGGAGTGCCTTTGAGCGAGCGTGATCCTAGGCCAGGAGAAGTGAGCAGCCAGATCTTGTTTTATATCCGGCACATGCTGGGCGGTGAGTTTGGGGGATTTTGGACCAAAGACGATAAACCAATCACTGCCAGCAATCCCCCGGTAAAGATAATGCAAGCAGAAATCATACGTGGCTTACGGAATTTGATAGAATCTCGGTTCAGTAAATCACTTGTGGATGTGCATTTTGATCTACGGCGTGATACTAGGATGGCCGCGAGCGAGTGGGATCTTATTGAAGCCTATCGGCAGACAGTGCTAGGTCAAGCGCCCGTCTGGGAACTCGACGATAATTGGTATGAAACCACTTGGTCGGCAGATCGTGAATTAGGCAAAGACTGGTTTCAGTCTAGAGGCATCACGATAAATGCCGAAATCTGGCAGCTTTTACCAAAGACCAAGAATTATTTGTGATTTATGTTGACATTATAAATGTCTATGCTACACTCAGTTGGGTGTATGCAAGGCATATGTAGGCACATAACCAGGAGCCGGAATGGCAACCACGATTACCCCACCGCATGTAGTGCCCGGGCTCTACTGGAGATCTAGAGGTCCCCGCAATCTCCGTGTGTACTATCAGCCGGGACAGGACGGCGGCGGCACGTGGTTTGGGCAGGAATACGTGGCGGTGGTGGCCGAGCGCTATAGGAAACGCTTCAAGACCTGTTTCGAATGGTGTGCGGGACCGGGCTTCATAGGCTACAGTCTCCTGGATCATGGCCTGTGCGATAGGTTGGTCCTGGCCGACTGCTACCCACCGGCCGTGGCTGCTGCGCAGGAAACTGCCAGTGACAGCTACAACAGCATCCAGGACTGCGTAGCGATCTATCAATCGCTTACCATAAGAGACCTGCCCCAAACCCAGCCGTTTGATTTGGTAGTAGGCAACCCACCACACTTCTATCATCCGCCAGAAAACGATCAATACGAGCGCCTGGACTGTGACCCCGGCTGGTCCACGCATCAGGAGTTCTTCGCCAACATCGGCACGAGATTGGCAGATGATGGCATGATACTGCTGCAAGAGAACTGGGTGGGTTCGCAGCCCGAGACCTTCCTGCCTTGGATCGATACCGCCGGCCTCCGCATGCGGGACTGGTGGCGCAGCAAGGCTTGGTTCCACGAAGGTCAAAATTGCCAGATCTACTACATGGAGATAGAAAAGGCAAAATAATCTGTCATTTTGTTTGACAGGACTAAATATCATCACGTATACTACACAAGGTGTACGTTAGGCAATGCAGTACACAGGCAAACATAGGCAACGAAAGGACAATCAACTATGGCATCCCTAGCAGAAATCCGCGCACGACTTCAAGCTGCTGAGTCAGGCAAAAGCGGTCAATTCACAAGCGGCGACAACGGAATCTATCCACATTGGAACATCGGCGAAGGCGCAAGCGCAGTGCTGCGTTTTCTTCCCGACAGCGACCCAAAGAACACTTTCTTTTGGGCTGAACGTGCAATAATCAAACTACCGTTCAATGGTGTCAAAGGTGAGATTGATTCCAAACAGGTCCAGGTACAAGTTCCCTGTGTGGAAATGTGGGGCGAAGCTTGTCCAGTACTGGCCGAAGTGCGCACGTGGTTCAAAGACAAAGCACTGGAAGACATGGGCCGTAAATATTGGAAAAAACGCAGCTACATCATGCAAGGTTTTGTTCGTGAAAATCCTCTTGCTGATGACCAGACGCCGGAAAATCCTATCCGTAGATTCATTATTGGTCCGCAAATTTTCCAAATAATTAAGTCGGCACTGCTTGATCCAGAATTGGAAGAGTTGCCAACCGATTTCATGCGTGGACTAGACTTCCGCGTCACCAAGACGTCAAAGGGTGGTTATGCAGACTATTCAACTTCCAAATGGGCTCGTAAGGAAACAGCATTGACTGAAACAGAACAGTCCGCGATCAATGCTCACGGCTTGTTCAAGCTTTCAGAATTCTTGCCCAAGAAACCCAGCGAAGCAGAACTCAAAGTGATCAAAGAAATGTTCCAAGCTTCGGTCGATGGCAAATCTTACGATTCTGAACGTTGGGGTGCATATTTCCGTCCTGCCGGTGCAGCATCCCTTGCTAGTTCTGTCAAAGAGGCCGCACCTGCTGTAACGGCGAAATCAACACCAGCTACTACAAGTTCGTTTGATGACACACCTGCTGTGGCACCAACGCCAGTACAAGCCAAACCGTCGACTCAAAAAGCTGAAGATATTTTGGCCATGATTCGGGCACGGCAAAACAAGGGTTGATGCTTACAAATCTGGATGCAGAGTTGTTTCCAGATGATTGCGAGGTGGTAGAAATAGCACCTCGCAATCTTTACGTCTATTTGATACAAAAAAACGCATCCTCATCATTGAGACTAGAAGCGAAAGCTCAAGATTGGAGGATATTAACCAATCATGACCTTGGTTCATTAGATTCTGTTGATGTATATCTACGTGATCCCTTAGATCGTTATCTTAGCGGAGTGAATACATTTGTTCAACACCTCATGAGGGATCAACCGGACCTAGATCGTCATACCTGTGAAATGTTTGCTACACGTTATGGTTTCATAAACAGACATTATCTACCACAATGGCATTGGTTACTAAACTTGGCTAGATTTATCGGACCCCACTGCCAGTTAAGACTGCATGCTGTAGAGGATTTGACACAGATCACCCAGCGGCGATCTCGTGCCAACATACATCCATTGGATCCAGATCGGGCCATGGCATTACTGCCCACCGATTCCAAGATCGAATTTTGGTTTTTACTGGATCGCATACTGTTAGGAAGATGCGGTCAATCATTGACCTGGAAAGAAATATTACATATCTATCAAAC
>Ga0194129_10010248_pt1 | contig 10256 bp, 7 predicted proteins | sample TA2KigCa35mmetaG_FD_150862 | JGI IMG/M metagenome (GOLD analysis project Ga0194129, IMG submission 150862) | Freshwater microbial communities from Lake Tanganyika, Tanzania - TA2015038 Kigoma Deep Cast 35m | ecosystem: Environmental > Aquatic > Freshwater > Lake | place: Tanzania: Lake...
TCCTTTGATGAACCTTAGGGATCATTTAAATAAGATTCGCGCTATTGTAGATCAAGATGGGCATGAATGTTCAGATGATATTGTTGATCGATTGCATGCCTTAGAAACAGTTAAATTTGATGATTGTGATGTTCCAGCTAGCGTCATGCACAAATGGGCTGGAGTTCCTAAAGAAGTATGGGATGTATTGAAAGAATATTCTCCAAAAGTTTTAGAGTTCTTTGCAGCTATGTCAGTTTTTGGTGGGCACACGGCTTTTAGTGAATACATAGGGCTAGATCAGTCTGTAATCAATAGTCTAACATTTTTTGGAGTTCCTGTCTTTGGGCTTGAAACAATGGAGACACGGAATGAAAGCGAGATCTTTAAAGAATTCCCTTTGATTAAGTATGGAACAGAGGAATTTTTTTATGCAACATATACACTCCAGTCTTCTATAAGTTGGCGTGCTTTTAGAAAATACGATGAAACGTATAAAATATTGTCAAAACTTTCTGAGTCTCCATCCGATGAATCGCGTAATAAAGAAATGGCGCAGGTATTTTTAAGAGCGCTAGAAAATCATTTGGGTGGACATGGTCCAATGCCTGTGGCTAAGGTAGGATGTGCTCATTTTGTGGGGTCCGCAGCACTTTTACCATCTTTGGTTCGATGGGTGGACGAAAAAAATCCTGCTTTGACAATTGAAATAAAAGAAGCTTATGGAGATTGGATGCCCGCACCGCGTGACACATTTGCTGATCCTAAAAAAGGCATCTCTGTAGAAGAGTATGATGCTTGGAAGGCAACACAAACGTTTGACGATGAAGATGCGCCAAAAAAAGTTTTATTTGAACGTTTGGTAGAGCTGCCCCTCTCTTACACAAGCAGAACGCTAAAAACATTTTCTTTAGGGAATGTAACTTTTGCTTTTACGAAAGGAGGATTGGATGAATTGCCACATGATGAAGCAAAGATGCTTCAGTCCTATGATATTGTTTATATGCGCAATTTTAATTATTTAAGTGATTTACGTATGATGTTGAAGCCTCATTTGGAAATTAAAAAAAATACATTCAATCCTAGCTGGGGAAATTTTGTTGCTTATGAGCCTTATATTGGACTTTTGGCAACGAAATATAGTCGTGACTACTTTAAAGAAATTGGCGAGAAGCATCCTTTGTGGTCATACTTTTTTCTGGATATTGAGGATCCCGTTTTAGATGTTGTAACGCACGATAGCGAATTAGTGTTTAGATTAGCGTTTGACGGCACTGAACAAGAGATAAGACCCTTTATCTAGGGCATATCTAGAAAAAGAAGTTGAGGCACGCAAAAAAGCAGCAGAACACGCAGCACGGCATCTTGAATGGCAAAGGGCAGAAAACAAGTATGATTATAAACCAGAGATGAGCACCTTAATTGCGAGTCTTTTTATTCCTGATGCAGAAATGAGACAATATCAAACGCTTACAGACCATACAATAAATCATGTTGGTCGCATTACGGCTGTTCCAAAAGAATTCTATTTTCCAGAACTAGAAGATCTTTACCGGACCCTTGTCCCCGACCTTCCCGTCGTCGAAGAGGGAAAAAAGGCTTTGGTTTTTCTTCCTGCATTCTTGTTGCCTTATGCGCAGAAAAAGTACCTACAACCCCCATCTTATAGATTGCACGAGTTTGCGTTTTAGATTGGTAAAATCCAATTTTGTACAATTTAGGATTTCAAATTCGTATCTGTACAATATGGCATACATTCCTTAAGAATAAAATTGTGCTATATAAAGAATTTATTTGGCATATAAATGCTTTATATAGAGTTTTTCAAATTGATTTTTTGGGAAATAGGCCTATACTAAAAGAAAGCTGGAAATGGAAAGAGCAATTTATGCGTACTAAAACACCTCTCTTTAAAAATCCTCCTTATGATTTGGAGAAGTATCTTGTTGCATTAGGGCAAGATCTTCGTACAGCGCGGGTGCGTCGTAATTTTACGATCGCGGATGTTGCAGAGAAAATTGGGACAGGTGTTCGAGCAATAGCGGATGCTGAAAAGGGAAAAATCTCTACAGGCGCTGGTGTGTATTTTGCTCTTTTGTGGGTGTACGGCCTTTTAGATCAAATCAGTTTTCGTGATGAAGAAGGTGAACGCCTTGCTTCTTTTCGTGAGAAAAGCAAAGCCTACGCACATACACGTGGTATAGGAAGTGGAAAGATAGATCATGATTTCTGAATGCTTTGTTTACATCACTCTCCCAGGAAAAACAGAACCTGTAACAGCAGGAAAATTTGTGATGACAAAAAATCGTCAAGGGATCAGTTTGGGAAGATTCTTTTACGGAAAGTCTTACTTAGAGCGGTCTGATGCTGTTGCTTTTGATCCTGTTGAATTGAAGTTGACGAACAAGACATACGAGACCGTTGCGCTTAAGGGTGTCTTTGGTGCATTGCGGGATGCAGGGCCAGATTATTGGGGACGGCGCATCATAGAACGTCATGCGGGAATGATAGAACTGGATGAACTGGACTATCTCCTCCAGTCTCCAGATGATCGAGCCGGGGCACTAGGGTTTGGATTAAATGTAACACCGCCCGCACCAAAGCGCACGTTTAATCAGACGCTAGACTTAGTAAAATTACAAGAAATCGCCGACAGTATCGTACGTGATAAAATTTTGTCGCCATCTAGTATAGAGGTGCAAGCGCTTGATTTAATGTTGGTAGGTACATCGATGGGGGGTGCTCGCCCCAAAGCCGTTGTAGAAGATCCAAGTGGCTTATGGATAGCAAAATTTAATTGCCCTGATGACAAATGGAATGTTGCTCGCGTGGAACATGCAATGCTGCAATTAGCACGTTCCTGCGGCATTCAAGCAGCAGAAAGTAAACTCACGACCGTAGGGGATCGCGATGTCTTATTAGTCAAGCGTTTTGATCGTGAAAAAACTAAAGATGGTTACACACGCGCCCGTATGATTAGTGCGCTTACGCTTTTGAAAGCAGAAGATACGCATCAGTCTCATAATAAATGGTCCTATATTTTGTTCGTGGAAGAATTGCGACGCGCTAGCGCAGAGGCAGCAGTTGATGCACAGGAACTCTTTCGACGTATGTGTTTCAATGCACTGATCTCTAATAATGATGATCATCCCAGAAATCATGCGCTTTTGGCCAAAAACATGGTGTGGCGTTTATCCCCTGCCTATGACTTAACACCAACGCCGTTGATCAGCCAAGAGCGGCGTGATTTGGCTTTGGTTTGTGGGGATCAAGGACGCGTGGCAAGCGCTCAAAATATTCTTTCTCAGAGTGCACGGTTTCTCCTGGGGAGTGAACAAGCAGAAATGCTTGTGCATCGTATGGTAGCGCACGTACGTTCAGATTGGTACAGCGCTATGCGGGCTGCCGGCGTGTCGGAGCGCGACTGTAAAACGCTCAAAGATTCTTTTGTCTATCCAGGGTTTATGAATCTCTTTGTTAGAAATGGATAAATAGGTCTTGTGCTCAATTATCCCTTGGTGCACTTCACTGTTGAGCAGGTGTACATATAAAATCCAATTTTGTACAATTTAGGATTTCAAATCCGTATTTGTACAATATGCCGCAAATTTCTTAAGAAGTCAAATAAGTTGAAAGCTTGCATAAATCCTTAGAAAAACAGAGATTTTTAATTATTCGTATAGATAGATTAAATGAACTAGAACAGCGTTTATCCAAACCTGGGGAGGCAATGCCGTTCCCCTAATTCATAAAGATGGACTGGGAGTGGCTCTGTTTTAATAGACCCAATAGCACTGAGATCGTTAGTTTTTGTCAGGATCAGGGCGTTGGGATATTTTTTAATTTGCTTAAGATCCTTAGGTCTTAATACATTCGTCCATTTCACTTCTATTGGAAAAAACTTATTTTGATCGACATACGCTAAGTCAACTTCTCCTTCTGCTTTGATATAAAAACAAGGATAATATCGCTGGTAGTGACTGATCACGGATGATTCAACCAGATGAGAGAGAATAAAGGGGTTTTTTTCTTGCATGGGATAAAGCCAGGCATGAATTGCATGGTAAATGAAAGGATCTTTAAGAATCAGCTTCTTGGCCTTTTTAGGGGCGGCAAGAAGTTTATCTTCCATCAAGGCATGTTGGATAAACAGAACATCCATGGGCTCCAAAAATTGGGCGTAGCTTTGAATTGTTTGGGGATGATCAATCATCATGTGATCAGCCAACGCATTCCAAGTAACTTGACTACCATAGGTTCGAAAAAGGGCAATCAGGAAATCCTTTAAGTATCCTTCATTTTTCCCCCGTTTAACCACATCGCTTCGGATCCAATCAGAATATGTTCGATAAATAGAAGCGGTAATATCTCCGTTTCGGGCGATACTATTGATAGCCGTTAAAAAGCCTCCATGCTGTAAATAGGCGTCAAATTCTTGGAATAAAGTTTCGATAGAAGGGGGTGTTTTTGGTTTTACCTTTAATTGTACACATTCAAAAAAAGATAAAGGGTATAGATGAAAGTCGACGACATCTGCTACCCCCCGGCGTCCCGGAAAGCGCATGCGTGCATCTTGCATCATGTTTAGGTTGGATCCTGTCAGCATCATAATGACATTTTCCAAAACGCCACTATCTGCTAAAAATTTAACCCCTTGATCCCAGTCTTTGATATAGGTCGTTTCATCGATAATAATATAAAGCAACACATTCATGTGATTGTGTTCTTCTATGTATGTTTGGATTGTTTGTACTAAGGAAAAATGATCTTGGATCATTTCGCCCGTTAGAAAGAAAATGGTTTTTGGATGAATCTTTTTTTTCAACAAAAGGGCCATCCATTGTTTTAAAAGTGTCGTTTTTCCAATTTGACGTCCTCCACCGAGAGTATAAATTCCTGGTGTATCTATAGGTAATTGATAAAGAATGGGTGGATTATAAACAAAGGGTTGTTTATCTAAAGTACGCAGCTGCGGATCGAGGGTTAAAAACTGATCAAGAGATTGCCAATGCAGATTATGTAAGAAAAAACGATCATCCATACTATAAATATATCAGCGTTGATTAAATTTAGTCAACAGCCATTGACTAAATTTAGACAATGACCATTGATTAAAATTTTCCCTTGCTTTGACCTTATGAGATAGAGCCTTTTTTTTGGCTCTTCAGTATTTCCATGACGACCTCTGCAGCGGTTGTACTAGGGGGTTTATCCCCAGCTTGTAAAAGGGTCTTGACCCGATCAAAAGCGTGAAGTTGTTTTTCGCGCGCGCGGTCATTAGTCAAAAAATTCTGGATTTTTTGAGCGAGCAGAATAGGTTTACAATTTCCTTGAAGCATTTCGGGCACAATCCCTCGCTTGAGCAAAATATTAACCATACAAACATACGGGGTTTTAATCAGTAAACGCACAATAGCTGCGCTTAGGGCCCCAACTTTATAGGCAATAATCATTGGAACTCTTGCTAAGGCGAGTTCCAGGGCAACGGTTCCAGACGCCGCAAGAGCACCCTTAGCAAGGGCATAGGCTGCCTGTTTATCGTCGGGGGATGTGATAACGGTTATAGTGTCGCCCCAGCCATTTTCAGGGATAGAATCTTTTAAGGAATCAAGGGTTGGAATAATCCAATGAATGCTTTTGCGCTGCTCTTTTAAAAGGCGGGTTGTTTCTTGAAAAATGGGCAGATGCTTTTCAAGTTCACTTTCTCGACTGCCGGGGAGCAGAAGAATGACAGTACTTCCTTCTCTGATGCCCCATTTTTTCCTAAACGATAAAAGATTCACTTTTTGGGAAATTTTTTCTTCCATTAAGGGATGACCCACAAATGTTGTTACAAGACCATATCGCTCGAAATAAGGGGGCTCAAAAGGATAAAGAACTAAAAGATGGTTCAAAAACCGACTAATAGATTTTGCACGCCAAGGACGCCAAGCCCAAACAGTCGGGGCTCCATAGTGGAGATGAGGAATCCCACTTCCTTTTAATTTCTTGCCCAAATAAAAATTGAATCCAGGAAAGTCAATGGTAATTAACAAATCGGGTTTTTCTTCTAAAATCTTTTGATGCAAAAAGCGTGCATACCGATAAAGATGGAGAGTTTTTTTGAGCCCTTGAAAAAAACCCATCAAAGAAAGCCCCTCAAAGGGAAGGATTTGTTGAAGGCCAGCGCCAATCATTTGGGTGCCGCCCATTCCCTTAAACTCAAAACGATTTTTTGTTCTCTTCAGGGCTTGGATTAGCCGTGCCCCAAGAAAATCCCCAGAAGGTTCGCCGGCAATTAGAAAAATGTTAAATGGTTTTTTCATCGGAAATTCTTTGATTTTAAGTCGATTGCCATAACAAATATCCCCGCTTTATTTGCAGTGTCAATGAGTGTTTCTCGGTCCAGAACAAGCGTAGAGTCTGCTCCAATAGCTATGCCCCTTAATCCATTGCTTTTAACATTTTCAAGCGTTTGAAGTCCAATCGTTGGAAGGTCAATCAAATGACTTTGATTGGGTTTTGGCAGTTTTACTAAAACACCGCCTTGAGGTGTTTTTTGAAGGGTTTTTGTGCGTTGGATTAAAGCATCTGTTCCCTCCGCCCCTTCGATGGATAAAACAACACGGTTTTCAATGATGACCGCCTGACCAATGTCAAGAGACCCAAGGGCCTTTAAGACATCGATCCCTCGGTTGATGTCTTCCCAATCCGTTGGGTTAACTGTTTGTTCACCTAAAACGCCCGGGGAAGTCTGTAAATTTTTCAAAAAATCTTGAACACCCATAATACGAAAACCCTCTTTTGCAACGAGGGACACAATTCCTGATAGTAACCCATCATCTCCAAAGGCCTTGATTCCAATAGTTGCAATCCACTTTGCCGCTTTTTTATCGAGAGATAAATCTTTTAAAGAGGGTCGCTTTATGGCTCCAGAAAAAATAAGATCTTGAACCCCTTGTTGCTTCAGGTACTCAAGTGGCTTTTCAATTTCCCCCAAAGATACCCAACAGTGTTTCTCTTTTTCAACCAGCGCTGGGTCTGTCTGTCCCACAAAGGCAATAATCACAAAAGGTCTGTTTTCTCGCTTGAGCAAACGAACAAGATGATCAGGAAGAGATCCAGATCCCAAGATAAGTCCAATAGGGTTTATAAAATTACTCATAGGTTTCATTTGCTCTATCTTATGCAACTCTTTAAAAATTTCAAGGAATGGTATCTAAATATACTTCAAAAGAGACAAAAGCCATAAAACAGGATCTTCAACACGCCAACCAGAATTTGGCATGAAAGGCTGTGCTTCTGGGTAAGAAAAAGATTGGCAAAATAGGCGGTACCGTCCAAAGTGCTTTTTCAGTATTTCTAATATATTGGGGCCAAACCAATACCCTGTGTAGGCAAGCATGTCTGATGAAATACGCACGCCATCTTTTTGGTTGTATCCCCCTGCGTGGTGGGGTGGGTGAAAAAGAGGATGAGCCTCTGGAAGTAAAGAAACAAGGGACTCTATGCAGCTGTAGACGAGGGCTACAGGGGTTGTTATTTTTGTCTGCGCTGATGATTGATCAGTTTCTTGAGAAAGTAAAAGGGTGTTTACAGCGTCTGGGACGTAAGAGCGACCTTCAACAGCATTTACCTTGTCGCAAAACAGAAATAGCCCATCAAACACATGAGTGTTTTTTAGCTTCTCTGGGTTCAAGGGATAAAATTTTAGATGTAAAAGCGGAAGTTTATTCCCTTTGCCTGTGCCTTTTTCTAAGTAAAGATCGAATTTTGTCAAAGACTTTTGAGGGCGCAAAACATACCCCAAATCATGCGCAAGACCTTTTTCAAGGGCTTTTTTAAGGTAGGAGACAAAGGCTTCTAGTTCTTGAATTCTTTGGCAAATAAATCCTATGGCAATAAATTGTCCTTGGAAAAACAAAGGGTCTAAATCGTGATGGCACCGAGGGCAAAGACGTTGCGTTGTGGGTGTTGCACACTCTTCGCAAAATTTTTCTAGAATTGGTCTAAAGTAATTTTTAATTTTTGTGAGGGGTGTTGAGGGAGAGGATCTTAAAATACGACCCTGGAGCCCTGTATGATCCTTATGAAATTCTTTATAAATTATGTCGTCTTGATGGGGACAAATTTGAGGAATAGAGACACAGCGAAACAGGGCGTCTTCTTCTTTAAATCGATGAAAGCAATTAGGACATTTATGTATCATGCAAATCTCTTTTTAACTGAACGCACACCCTTCAGCCATAAGCTTGCGGTGCTGTTAGTATGTTCAACTAAGTCGCCGTCAAATTTATGAATTTGATCAATATCTAGACGATAGCTCATTTCATTATTCTCTGATGTTTCTAAAAAGAAGGAAAGTTTTTTCTTTTCATTCGCCTTTAAGCTTAATGAAGGAATTGTTAAAATAATCTCTGCGTGAGCGTCTTGATAAATGGGGGGCCTGTCTTTTAATGCCCTCAAAGAAAGAGGGGGCAACGTTACATCGTAAGAGGAAGTAAGCTCAATTGTAATAGCAGGGCGGAATTTTTTATGCCATCCACCCCAGGGTTTTGAAAAACGAAGGCTATAGAGCACTTCTTTTTTCGTCTCTTGCATTAAAGTAAGGGGAGTTCCAAACGTTAGTAGTTTTCCACACACCCTTTGTCCAATCCAAAGATAGACCGTATGATTTTCTTTTAGCATACCTGGAATTAAGGCCTCTCCGACATCGCCTTTTTTGTGTGTGGTATATAAAGTATTAAAGTTCTTATCATCGGAAACAGTGGACTTATGGTCTGTTTTTCTAACGCCTATGATGCAAAGGACATGCTCTGAAACTTTTGCAGGCCATTCAAATCGAACTTGAAAAAAATCTCTACGGGGTTCAAGACTCGTGACTGGTCCTTTAGGAATCGTGACAAATCGATACACTTCATGAAACTGTTTTTGGATATCAGAAGCGATTCCTTCTTGAAGAGCCGGCAGGGCGAAATGATCTTCGTCCCACAAACGCACAACTTCTTGGGATTGTTCTTCTTTAAGGGCGCGTTTAATTTTTTGCCAGGTATCATAGGTTTTTTTTGCCGTGCGCACTAAGGGGACAAAAAAGAAAAACTCTCTGTATCCTTCGCACAATTCTTTGTTCCAAAGTTTTGAAAGGGCTTGAAAGTCTCCAGCATTAGATGCTTTTTGTAGCTCAGACAGCAGGGCATGTTGTTGAATGGCTCGTGTCGCATGGTCTTGTACAGAAAGCCCATTGACCACCATATGCCGAAAGGAAGATTTATGAAACCGAGGGTTTTTATTCCACCACGTGATGATGCGATCGAATGAATCATTTTCTTTTAAGATTGAGCGAATTTCTTGAAATTTCTTTTCAGCGCGTTCTGCATTAAAAAGAGCCTGCCTATGCTCGCCTGATAAAGAAAATTGCTCAACAACCGTATAATCTGTTCGCCATAGCTCAAGAAATTTTTGATCATTTTCTTTTTGGTAATTCTCTTTGAAGGCGCGCCAAATTTCTAAGTGTTTTTTTGCGCGCTCTACGCGTTCAAAAACATCGCTATGTTTTTTCTTAAACGCGTCAATCCACCGATACGATTCATAAGCCGTAATAATAGCGGTTTCTAAAGATTCATCGAGAGATTGTTTCCCCTCTTGGTTTAAGCTTTTCGTTTGTTGAATAGCTTGCTTTAATTGATCAAAAGCTTTTGTTCTCTCGCGTACTTCCTTTAAAAATTCATGCAAGGATCGATTGTTGATGCGTTCGTGGGGATTATGGGGAAAATAAGATAAGGCCTCGTGATCTAACCACCATGTTAAAATTTCTTCATCTGTTGGGTCATTTTCGCAAAAAGACTTGAACTGATCCAGGGCGCCCACATAGGCAATGGATTTTTTGATAAAATCTTGCTGGGGATGAAAGCGTGGATTTTCGTTAAGGGTTGGATGCAATTGCCACAACCGTGCTATTTCTCTTAAATCTTGGGAATTGAGGGCTTTTTGTAGTTGGAAATCAACGGCAAGGGTTTGAACATGATCTCCATTGGCAAAAACATCAACCCCCGTTCGTTGGAATCGATCACACCATCCGCAGGTTTTTCCAAAATAAAAATGTTGGACAGAAGTGCCGCATTGGTTTAGGTCACGAAGACTCTTTTTAAAAATTTCAACCCAATCATGGGCGCTTGGTCTTTTTTCTGGATGATCTTGACCGTCTTTAAAACAAGCAACAAACGCTTCATGAATCAAGGGGTGGAGTGCCTCTTTTTCAATAACATAAGGAGGAATAGTATGTGTCTCGTCTTGACTAT
>Ga0194129_10010250_pt1 | contig 10255 bp, 15 predicted proteins | sample TA2KigCa35mmetaG_FD_150862 | JGI IMG/M metagenome (GOLD analysis project Ga0194129, IMG submission 150862) | Freshwater microbial communities from Lake Tanganyika, Tanzania - TA2015038 Kigoma Deep Cast 35m | ecosystem: Environmental > Aquatic > Freshwater > Lake | place: Tanzania: Lake...
CTTTGACACAAAGCATTCCTTTGACACAAATCTTCGACACATTTTTTCGACACACGACTGTGTTTTGACACAAACCTTCGACACAAATCTTTGACACAAAGCAGTCCTTTGACACAAATCTTCGACGCAAATCTTTGACACAAAGCAGTCCTTTGACACAAATCTTCGACACACTTTTTCGACACACGACGGTGTTTTGACACAAATCTTCGACACAAATCTTTGACACAAAGCAGTCCTTTGACACAAATCTTTGACACACGGCCCGGGTGTTTGACAAGTTTGTTGACACAGCCGATCTTTGACACAATTTTGCTTGACACGCCCGCAACCTTTGACACACATTTCTTGACACACCATCGACCGTTGACACCACTTATTTGACACATTGTTGTCTTGACACAGGCTAGTTGGATTCAGCCGTACGCACTACGTGACCCCCCCCCCTGTCTCCCGAAACAATTCGTGGCCGTTTTTATGGACGCGGCGAACGCACACCAGAGCTGCACAGGCAATGAAGTTGCTGGTGCCCATAGTGGCCGCCAACATGCACCACAACACAAACGGCAGAAAAAAAACAAAAAACAACAAGCGAGCATCACATCATGTGGGAGCCACCACAATCGACGGCGGGCAAGCACAGACCCCAAAATGAAGCTCACCCGAAAATCCTGCTACGTTGACCTGGCGGCGCCCGCGAGGCCGGCCATGCGGCGTAGTCACCCGGAAACGAGGGCTGAAAAAAGGAAGCGAGGGGCTCTGCGGATAACGGGAGCTTGCTGGCCGTGTTTTTTGTCTTTGCGAACTTATTGTTAATTTAGACACCCAACCGCACAGAGCCTGGCTTCCAGCCCCGACTGAGCCGGCCGTGCGACCAATACCCAACCCACGCAACGACTTCTGCCAAGTTTCCGTGTTGTCTGGTGGTGTGGATCGTGGCCACATGAGCCGAACCGAGCTCGCATGCCGCATGCCCTGGTGGTCGCACTGCTCTGACCCGTGAACGCGAAAACAAAAGATTGCGGCCACAATTGGAGGAGCAACTGGCTACTCATCCTTGCGGGACCTCGTTCTGACCCCATATTTCTTTTTGATATCATCAGCTTCTTTCTGATGTGTCACATAGCCGACGGACGGCCCCGAGGCTATCCACTTGAAGTGCTCCGCCAGGATAAGTGTACGAGGGCGGTTGTCGATCTCCGAATAATTTGTCCAGAAAATGCATTTCTTATGAACCTTGCACGTGGTCTTGAACGAAGACGCAATAAACTTCATTCTTCCAAGCGGGCGACCAGTCTCCGCTAACATAACTTCTGCTTCATCAGCTGGATTCAGAATCAACCCGAGAGAGCGCATCACCTGGTCTGGGTCGCACTCTTCACAGGCAACTGGTGCGGATCCGACAGCGGGTAATGTTGTCGATGCCGCATGCGACGAGCTGCTGGACGAAGAGGCGCTGGTCGATGCAGCAGAGACCGACGTTGTCGCCGAAACAGCGGGAGCAGGCACCTTGCGGTGCTCCCGGAACGACGGCCACTAGAAGCTAAGAGCGCGGTCCGATCTGAAAGCTACGGCTAAGATGTTACATCGGTCGGCCCGAAGTTGTTCTCAATTTGGAAGCAAGGAAGAACAATATTGACCTTGACGTTGGGATTATACATCGACTTCGATTCTTGCGTCTTTTGTTTGATTTTTACGGAGCCAAGAATCACCTGCACTTGTCCCCGCCGCTTCGGTCGATCGCTGGACCTGCGTATCGTCGTCGACGGAGCCATGCGCTCGCGCTTCTTGGGCTTCCACCTCCTCGCGTACGATGTCCTCAGTGCCAAACCTAATCAATTCGAGAATCTCGGTGTTGCCCTCTTCAAACTGGCGCCAAATATCACGCGCCTCGTCTTTCTCCTTACCATCGACGATACGACAAGCATCAGGTGCCGCGCTAGACCGGGCCGTACATCAATCTACATACACTCGCGGTTTCGATGTTGGACGAACTCAAAATCCAATCGCTCTAATAAACTTTGAAGCAAAGTGTGATATTTGGGCGGAAGCTCGGCAAACATACCAAACCTTTTTTCTGATTAGTGGATTCACTACGGCAACGGTTTCACCGAAGGGTGCCGTTCAACATCCAACGGCAATGAACAACCGAACTCCGACAACCGACCAAGGATTTCAGATCTCGTACGGTAGTGTCCCTTCCCGAAGCAGTCGCAACCTGACTGATTGTCATAACGAGAACTGTCCTGCTCGCCCTCGTTCACAGCAACCTTGACCGTGTGCCTTACTACTGGCCGCCCCCGCGTCGCCGTCTTGGACGCCGCTCTCCGTTGCCGCTCGTCGCGCTCGAGCAAGGCGAGCATATCGACTCCGTCCACAATTTCACTGGTCGCCGGTTCGGATCCAGCCGGGGCTTCGTCTTCAACGGCAAGGAGAGGCGGCGTATCAGTAGAGATTGTGATACCATCCTCAGACCTGCACCAAGCAACGAATTTAACGTGGGGCTAAAAGAAAAATGCATGCGAGCTCGAAGTGGGGAGGATCGTTGAGTCTGCTTCGAAGCCGCGAAGCCTTCATCTTGGCCCGGATCCGTGATTTCACATTCGACACCAAGCAATCTTCAACAAGCTCAAATCACGCAGTCTGCGAGCGGCAAGACGGGGCAACGCATCCCCGGCGACGAATTCCACCCACCCGACGTGGCATTGGCAATGGCCTGCGGATATTTTCTGGTGATGAACAATGGCAAGAGAATGAATTATCGCGATGCTACGTCGCCCGGCCCGAACCCGCAAAGAAACGTAAACCTGAAGGGCACCAGATCTGCCCAGAATCGTTGCCAGCCTCCTCGTGCTTAAATTTCTAAATCATATTTGTAGTTGAATGCCTTTCACATTTTTGGTGGTGTTGAGCGGACCATCGATTCGATTCAATTTCAGGCGTCTGTCGGATAGACTCTATCGGAAAGCGCGGCTCATCACACCCGGCCGGGGTGCTCGCACCACTGCACTTGGAACTCGTCGCATTTGCCAGGCGTGGGCTCGAACTTGCACATATGACACGTGACGGCTGAAGCGAACTCAGACCCGCTCTGAAGAAGTAAAGCAGATAAATCGTCCTCGGTGAGGGTCACGATCGTACCGATAGGCACCTCCGGAGAAACTAATCTGTCCAACGCCGATGCAGACGTCGTCTTCACGTACTGTGATCTCCGAAACTGAAATCTCAGGCCTTTGAATGGTGGCACTCGCGGGATGTCCTTGCAAATTTGCAAATTCTCCCCCTCCGCCACCGTCATCCACGGTCGACCGACCGAGCCGGACGAACTACTAATGATTAGCCAAATGACAAATGGCTGGTGCCACTCGCAGTCCATGCTGAGTTCTTCTGATGGCACCATTCCCAACGCAAGAACTCCAACTGAGCATGGACCCCAGCGGCGCTGGCCATAAATCGTTTGGCTAATCGATCGTCCGGCTCGGTCGATCGACCGTACCAGCGGTCGCAATGCCGGGATGAAGCACGACGATCTGAAAGAATTTACTGCCTTCAGTGCTCCTCCGACGCCAAAACGTCCAGAGGGAAAAACATCTGACAGGGTGCAAAGCGCCCGTGCCTCCCCGCAGCTGCTGTCATGATGACGAAAGTCTGAACGATCACGGAGCCGTCGGCAGCTTTGGATGTAGCGCACATGAAGGCAGAACCCGTCGCGAGGTTCGCGACCTTCTTCTCATAACTCACACGCTTCGCAAAGGCATCCCAAGCTTCGATCAATCTGCTCCTCATCGCCAAGATGATCTCTGGAGTAGAAGTCCGGCACAACTTCCCGCAACACAGCTCATACGTCACCTCCGCTGGAAACGCATCCGCCCCCCCGCATGGCGAGCAGAGCTGCGTCGACTCAGTGCGATATACGCACTCTGCACCGGTGAGGGTGGTGTCCGAGAAGTCCTTGAAGGGTCCCTGCTTGTTGAAGAACAATCCTGCATCATAATAGCATGAGACGCCATCAGAAGCTATACAACCCAATATTTCCTCGCATTTTGAATTCGATTTGAAAGTTGGAGGTCAAGGTCTTGGTACCCCAGGGGTGCGGATCGAGCTAGTATTAATTTGTGAGTGTGGCAAATTCTAAAGTCTGCTCGCGCCACGCTTGCGCCATGTACCCAGGGTAGTCTCGGGCAAGTCTGGCCCAAAGATCTTTGCACCGGTATTCAAATCCGAAAACGCCCGCCGACCGCCTTGCACCACCTCTCGCGCCGCACAACGGCAGGGGCCCATACGGCTGCAACGGCGAACACTTTTTGCCCAAGGAGATCCCCCACGTGCCCCTCGCCACAAACGAATCCGAAGCCTGTGGGGTCAGAATGGTTTCGAATTAAGGATACATGATCGTCGATAATCATATCACGCTTGGCGTCTCATACCACGAGCCTAAAACACGCGGGTCGATGGGCTCATCCTTCGACTCCGCTGGCCTCCGCAGCGGCACTTGCCCTGAAACTTGTAATAAATCCATCGACGTCGTCGCAGAGCCGTCCACCAGCGAGCGGCTACCGTCTGACGAGGCCATCTCAGCAATTTCGAGAGGCCATTCTGACTCAAGGGGTGGCAAGACGGGCCGTACTTCTTCAGCCTCATCATCAGCATCTCGCAGTGCGAGTACATCTGGCACCAGCGTCTGCGTCGGTAGTGTCGGTGAGGCCGCCGCAGACGTCACTGAGTCTCGAGCAACACGCTTCCGAGCTAGCCTCGCAAACCAAACCCAAAGGTCACAAAGCAATACGCACCCCACTTCCGTCCTTTCAGCGAAAACTCCGCCAAACCCTCGCTCTGATTCGGCAAGCGACCCCGGGGCAACCAGTTAAGGAATCGGACAAACTGCACCAAGCACATTGAGCCGGAAGTCGAAGCGAAGCCGAGCCCCCATCCAAATCCGAGTAAGCTATATTTCGGTTGAGCACTGAGAAGCTTTATCTGACCCTTAAGTCTGACACAGAACCTGGCAATCCCTTTCGTCGCCTCAGACTGCTCCTTATACAACTCAAGCCTCGCCGGCGACAACTTTCCGAACTCTTCCTCAGTTCGGGTCGGGGGCTCCGCGAGGACTTCAACCACAAAAAGGCGATCCGCAACGCAACCGTTGCCGCAAGTTACTAAGTTACTGCCGCAAGTTTATGTATGCTTTCTGTGACCGGTTGCGGTAGTTTTGGAAGGGAACTGTTGCTTTGATCATGCTTGTTTCCCGTTACCTTCATAGCGCTTTCAAAGTTTCCAACCCAAGTGGGAAGCTGCTGACTGCTGAGCCCATCACTGATGGGCTCAGTCAGCAGCTTCCCACTTGGGTTGGAAACTTTGAAAGCGTTATGAAAGCAACGGGAAACAAGCATGATCGAAGCAACAGTTCCCTTCCAAAAGTACAGCAACCGAAAACAGAAAGCATACAGAAACTTTCGGCAGTAACTTAGTAACTTGCGGCAACGGTTACGTTGCGCATCGCCCTTTTGTGGTTGGAGTTCATGCGGAGCCACTCGAACCAAAATCCTTTACCTTTTTCCAAGTGGCAGCAGAGCACGGGTTGTGCTTGCGACCTGCCAACTTTTCACGCCCTAGCCAATCATACCTGAACAAATGTAACGGCGTCTGAGACTTCAAGGGAGAGTGGTCTGGTTCCCGATCCGGCGCTGTTGGTTCCCGATCAGGCTCTGCTGCGCGTGCAGGATCATCGAGAACCGCAACAGCCGAATCGTCAACTGCATTTCCGTCGAGAAGCGCAAGCACTCGTCGCCGTCGGATCGGTGGAGGCTCGCTCGCAGATCGGATGCACTGCGTTCGAGGGTTGATCTCTTGTCGACGTCGCCTCCGAGCCAGGACGCCGGCCTCTTGGCACACGAAGTTGCTGCTGAAGTGGTGCCATGACATCCTGTGTTGCAGCAAGCCCTCCGCTACAATCAGCACTCCACGTCGAGCTGGAACAAGGGAGTGCGGGTCCGGATATTGTCGGGCTGATTACCGATGCCGATGCGATGATCAGAATCATAATGGGATGTGGTATCTACCCCAGTTCCAGTTCCCGAGGTTGGAACACTGAGTGCGACGAAAGGCTTGGACTGCAAACTGTCTGAGGGTTCGCAGAACGGCGATTCATGGCATGAATCATCTCGATTGCAGCGGTGCTCATCTTCACGGCCCAACTAGCGAAGAACAAGATCCGCTGCCACAACAGCGAAAAAATCTCATTCCTCGGCCAAGCCGGGTTATCTGGCCTGGAAGCCAACAAATCCCTGGCGAAGCCGAAGGGCAAGCAACACTGTTTCATCGTGTCGAGCCACTCATCCAGCATCGCCATTCGCTCAGACAAAGGGCGCCGGGGGTCCGCCAGAGCAAAGATACGCCAAGGCAACTTAGTCACGCAGTTCAAGTGCCTCCGCACGACTAATCCAAGAGCAAGCATTATGACGCGACAAGCAACTCCCCAATGCAAAGGAAATTTCGCAATCCACTCCTCAACCGTGCAGCAGCCCATAAATGATGCGATGAGCAAGAGTCTGGTAGCTTTACCTTAGGGTTCCCGAAATTTTGAGAGCACAAAAACACCGGAGACCCGGCCCGAAAATTTTGATTTTTGCCCCCTGGGTCCTTTTAAAGGACCCCGGGGTGGTGCGCGGGGGGGGGGCGGGTTTTCAAGGACCCCGGGGTCCTTTTAAAGGATTCCGGGGTCCTTTTAAAAAACCCCGGGGTCCTTTAAAAGGACCCCGAGTGCCTGTTAAAAGACCCCCGGCGTCCTTTTAAAGGATCCCGGGGTCCTTTTAAAGGACCCCGGGATCCTTTTAAAGGAGCCCGGGGTCCTTTGAAAGGATTCCGGGGTCCTTTTAAAGCACCCCCGGGACATCAGTTTGCACCAAAAATCAAACCCGGAGAACAATTCTAATGCCATTTCGTGGTACCCAAAAACTCTCGGACACTTCCCACTGCCTGCTGCCATCGCTGAGTAAATCTGGAGAACGCAAGTCAGCCAAGAAGCCTCGGGATAATTCAAATCCATGATCGGAGACATCTTCCCGTGGTCCGGCGCTTGCACTGACAAGCGCATAAACAACCGCGTAAGATTCTCCAGCGGCTCGATCACAATGCTGATTAACAAAATCGTAAAATTAAACATCCGACTGTCGAGGCAACGTGTTAAACGAGCGTAACGTTTCCCTGCCACTTTCTGCCATTTCTCGCCAATCAAAGGTTGTCCGTCATCGTCAACGCGCGTAGCTTCACTAACACCCTTCGAGGTTGTTCGGCACACCAGAACGTCAAAATCCCGAATTGATGAAGCCGAGTCGATCCAACTACTTCCGAAATAGATCGAAAACAAAGGGGTCGACTTTCGAGTTACTTCGCTTCAATTCAAAAGTTGTTGATTTAGGAAGTGCTCCGAATAACCTCGGCGAAGTCAAAGTGCATGTTCATAGCATCGTAAGCTTCCTTTGCCACCGCCTTGAAAATACCAAAAAACATAGCAATAACAAAAAAAGCAACGCAAGGTCCCATCTTCGTCCACTTGTTCTCGCTTGGGACTGTCGGCTGGCACCCGAAGCAAAGGACCGAAACAACGAATACTGCCTTGTTGATAAGACTTTGCTTGCTCACCAGCCGCCCTCCAGAGAAGTGAGCCATGTCGTCACCCGGCATTCCGTTGAACACCGTCAAGAAGTCGTCTATCAACTTGCCTGACTGACTTGGGTGCGCGAAGGGGGCGAAGCCTCCTGCTTCTCATCGGCACAGGGGCCAAGGCAAGGGAGGCCGTAGGGTAGCTATCAAAACTTCACCAACACTCGTAGCAATTGCGAAGCCAAAAAAACTAGACAGACTGCGTTTGGCGTAACATAGAGCCCGTCAACGAAGAAAAGACTTAAATGGAAAACGTGTCTTTGGTCGCTGGGGACCTTGCGGCCTGACGGCCACAGCCCACTGCGAATTAAATGAACGTGGGACCCTCGCGCACCCGCTCAATCTAAAACGATACCTCTTGCCAATAAACTCTTCTCTGAGCGCTTCTCCTCTATCTGGAAACGGGCAAGCATGTACTTCCGCATCTCGTCGCGAAATTCCGTTGCCCGCGGTGGTGGCTGCGCGGGGCTGATCACAAGCCGCTGGTCCAACGTAGCACGCAAGGCCAAGGACAAACGGACGAAGTGACCGCCCATCCTGGGTTGCTTGGGCGTTCGCAGCGGTGCAAAGTTACGGCAAGCAATGAAAAATATGCGCTGAAAAAGAAAGCCCTTTCTTACTTTCCGGTCACAACCCGCTTGGGTCTTTTTTCTTAATCCTTCCCAGCCCAACAAAGCAACTAGCACACCCGTCCCTCCTCCCTCCCCCAACCCCAACCTTGCTGAAAGCATCCCGAAAACCGGAAGACGATTGTTTTCGGTCAGTCGCCCGAGAGGTTGTGCCTTCGGACCGTTGAGATGCCAAGCTGAGCAATCCTCAAGAACAAGGTCGCACTGTACAGATCTGACGTCAAGGACTTCGTCATCAGACCCAGAGGCACCGTGCACTGCCAAGCCGAAGTCACGATGTTGACCTCAGCGAGATTGTTGGCGTGGTTCGCGCAAAAGAACACGTCTGAGAGAACGCCATTGCTGTGGTACCTCTGAGCCAAGTGAGCCTGGTACTTGTCATTGCCAGAGGCTCTGTCGCACTCCAACCACAAAATTTTCGTCTTTGCTGCAGCCAGCACTGCCTCCTGGCACTCGTTGATATGCCGGATCTGGCCATGCCGGTGCAGAGCTGCGTACAAGCAAGGGGAACTAGTCGACGTCAACGCCAGCGGCGGGATAATAAACTCGAGCGACCTGCTTGCTACTCCTATCGGGGTATCCCAAACCATCGTAAACTGCTTCCTGGCAATCAGAACCTGCCACGTGCTACTTGTCGTTGGCACTTGCCGCTCTTGCCCTTGGCCTTGGTATCAGTGCCCGGTTGCATTGAGCGAAATTCGGCCCTGGCCTGATTTCCCCCGCTTCGGATTCCTAAGAAGCTGGTGTAGCACAAAACAAAACATACATACAATGTCTTAGGTGGAAAGTTTCGCTCCGGGAAAATCAACAAGCGAAAAGCTTGACGATGAAACTCTGTCCCGCAAATTCTTATTGAGCAAAGAATGGCAAAGAATCGAAAACCCGCACCGCGTGGAGCATGGACCATGGACATGATCCGCCACCTGAAGTCCGGAAACCAAATCGAGACCGAGACCCTTTCGAAAATAGTCTGGACCGGAAGTTCCTTCCCCCGCCTTCCTCCGGCTCTCAAGCAAACGGGTACCTGAAGATATTGAAGATCTGCCCATCGACGCGTTCACATCGAAAACTAACCTCTCCGCCGTCTCGTCCCACATCTGGTTGATGATGACCACATCAGGCGGATTTCGTTCGACAAATGACTTCACCATGTGAGAAAAGCAACTCTGTATTCGAAGATGGGCATGTGCGACAGCCACCAAGATGCGGCCAATCGTCCGGGCTGAAACTTTGTAGCACCTCGCGACTGCTGAAAGCGGGCTCGGCTTCGCATGGGCTATCTCACTCATACTCTGCCACGTGAACAACCTCCGTCTCCATGCTTTCCCCTTCTGAATCACCTGCAGAACTCCAGAACGCTTTTTGCAAACCGCCAACCGGCCAGCCCGGCTGGTCGCCCCAGCGTGAGAGTTCTCAACGAACTCAGCCAAAGTTTGAGCTTGATCAGCGACTCGCTTCGTGATTGTTTTGCGCAACCTTATATGACGGGCCCGGACGGCAGCTCCTAAATTCAATAAAAAAGAGCGGTTTCCACAATGTTCGGATTTTGACACCGGGACCCGGGGAAATCAGCGCAAGGCCAGCCGACAGACGGCTCACCGGCACCCCGGAATGCCTGACGTTCGACTTGTTACTCAAGGGGTACGTCGGGTACGTGGTTCAATGATTCCGAGATTGCGGCGCACGCCCTTTCCAAATTCCTCGGAGCCACCAGACGGCCCCGAAATACCTGCCCGAGAGCATTGTTGCGGACATGGCCTTGTGCTCCAAGGCAGAGCGGAGTGCTGGCGCTTGGAACCGTCGAGGTCTGGGTTGCTTTGCTCTCGCTATAACTATAACTCTACCAACACCATGGCTTTCACTTGGGGTAACACCGAGGTCACCGAGATGCTCCAACTCACTGAGGAAATCCATTACGACTCGCTTGGCCCAAAGTGGCTACGGCACGGACACACACACACACA
>Ga0194129_10010256_pt1 | contig 10254 bp, 7 predicted proteins | sample TA2KigCa35mmetaG_FD_150862 | JGI IMG/M metagenome (GOLD analysis project Ga0194129, IMG submission 150862) | Freshwater microbial communities from Lake Tanganyika, Tanzania - TA2015038 Kigoma Deep Cast 35m | ecosystem: Environmental > Aquatic > Freshwater > Lake | place: Tanzania: Lake...
CGGCGATCTCTTGGATCGTCTTGCGGCCACTGATCGCCTCCATGGCGACCCTGGCCTTGAACTCCGGGCTGTGGGTGCGGCGCTTGCTCATTGGTGGGAGCCCCTTTCAGGGGCGGTACCTAACGATGGGGCCTGTCTAGAAAAACCAGTCCACCTCACACACATCGGCTGGGTCCGGCGCATGGCCCACCTCCTGTTGCGGCGAGAAGGCTGGACGGTGATCCACAAGCGGGTGCACCGGCTCTAGCGAGAGGAGGGCCTGAAGCGGCCCACCCCCCGCAAGCAGAAGAGGGCACTCCCGGCTTACGGCTCCGTGCGAGGTCACCAGGCATAGCACCCGCACCAGGTCTGGGCGTAGCCCTTGGGCTTCTGCGAAGCAGTTGGACTTCCAATTTGACGCCACGGCCGACTGCCGGCGGCTCAAGTTCCACAACGTGATCGACGAGCACAGCCGTCTCTGCCTGGCCATCCGGGTGGGCAGGCGCTGCAAGTTCAAAGGCGTCGTGGCGGTGTCGGAGGCGCTCACCAGCCTCTACCCAGCCCCAGCGTTCATCCGCAGCGACAACGGCCCCAAATTCACCGCCCACGCCCTCAAGCGCTGGAGCGAGAACAGCGGCACCACCACGGTCTACATCGAACCAGGATCACCGTGGCAGAACGGCTTTTCCGAGTCGTTCAACTGCCGGTTCAGGGATGAGTTCCTGAACACCGAGCTGTTCGCCACCTTGGCCGAGGCCCAAGCCTTAGCTGATGGCTGGCGGTGGGAGTACAACAACTTGAGGCCTCATTCGGCCCTCCAGGGGCGTACGCCCCTGGAGGCTGCAGCAAGCAGCTGCTGCATAACCAACCACTCTCATTGCGCCTGGACCAATGAAGGGTGTCACGTCAGAAGCTCTCCATTAGCGTTGAAGCGTAGGTCTGTGTCGATGCTCTGGAGATAGCGCTGGGGGACATCCGCAGACTTGGAATCCCGCACTCCGACCAGATCTATCGGTTGAGGCTTCTGATTTGGTGGGTAAGCTTGTGGAAGGGGGAATCAAGGTCAGCTGCTTAGTCAGGATGCATTGTTACGAATACAATCTGGTGGAGAGGTAGTGGATAACGGTCAAATGAGGAGAACTCTGCCTACGCGCCCAAAGCAATGGCTGGGAGTATGTGATCATCCTGACCCCGTTCTCTGGAGCTAAATTCATGTGACAACGAACAGATTTCTGGGAGATAGGAAACCCCATAAGGTCTACACCTAACTGTGACCTGAACCATCAACTGGAGTAAACAATATCAGGTTCCCATCACGCCCCTTATATGGCACCTATCTCAACACACCTAAAATGTAGATAAAGTATATGCCATCAAATCTTCTCAACAGATTTTATGAATTCATTACTTGAGCTTGTACAAAAAAGCCTATACAGGCTCTGTTCGCTCACATGGCGGTGCCCCTCATGCCTTTCGCTCATTTTGCTACCTATGACAATGTCATAAGTATGATTACAAATATTACGGCCACCATTCGCATTCGCTAGGTTATCTCTTTAAGTATCTTCTCTTGGCCACTCAGATCATTACCGAACCCTACAACAATACGTTTAGCAAAATCTTATGGTTCCCAATATTTTGGCTCAAGCTTTTCTTAGGGCTTTTCCCTCTCCCTTATCAATTAAGGTCAATGTTGGGCATATTCAGACATGGTGAGATGGAAAGCTCACAATATTCATTAAATATCTATCGGAAACATATTCATTATTTACTAAAAAATCAATACTATAATCCTAAAGCACACATATTGGAGTTGGGGCCTGGTGACAGCGTAAGCACAAGTATTTATGCGTATATTGATGGTTTTTCTTCCACTCTTATTGATCAAGGCTCTTTTGCTCGCTCGTCATTATCATACTATAGTGATATTATGCCATCTCATATAGATTCAAAAGTACTCCAAGTAGAATCGACTACTAATTTCGGTTGGCTTTCTAAGCTTAATTCTGAATACCTCACTAATGGGATTTGTTCCCTCAAAGCTTTGCCAGACTGCTCAATAGACTTTATTTTTTCTAACGCTGTTTTAGAACATATTAATTCCTCACACATAGAACAATATATTAAAGAGCTATATCGGGTATTAAAACCGGGAGGAATTATGAGCCACAAGATTGACTATAAAGATCATTTTTCTGGCGGCATAAATCATCTATACTTCCCCCGCTCTTTTTGGGAGCGCGTTGTCGCTTATGCTCCTTTTTATACTAATAGACTTCGCCATCCGGATTACGTTAATCTTTTCACATCACTAGGTCTCACTTGCTTGACAAGCCAAATTTACTCTTGGCGGCATCTCCCATTACATAAGCCTTTCCTAGCATATCAATATTCTAGGCTAGATGATTCGATTCTTTGCGCACATGGCTCGCATCTAGTGTATGCTAAAGATATTTGAGTTGATCCCTCTTGTTCCTAAGTGAACTACCCCTTAACTTTACTCGTTCCAAAGTACGACAGGTACTTCTATCCATATTCTTCATTCACTCATATCAACGATATATGCATTAGCAACTTTTTTTAACCACAAATTTGTCCATTTAATACCTTCCTATCTTTGATATCCGGCCTGTTCATTTTCTGTCTGCAGATTCCCTTTTTTATTAATTTTAAGATTACAAGCACCTTTAAAGACCAGTGCATAATTCAGCACGTGTTCTGCATAATAAATGCTGTATGGTAATTAACAAATATATGATACCTTTTCGTCATATTTTAACAAAATAAGCTACTTTTTAGCGTGTTTTCACGATTACTCTTTTCACTAGGATACTTAATTAACGATCATTGAATTATAATATCGCAAGCTTTGATACTTGCATATTGCAAATCAACCCTCTAAGCTGATTAACCAGCCTTTCCTTGTTCTTACTAATTATTCTATATACTGACATTAGTTACACTAAAGCCTTGCCCAATAGTTATACACTTTTAATGATGCAGTATCTTTCTACTAAAAACTTTTAGGCTTCTATTCTCATTACTATATGAAAATTACACACACAGTGCCCATACGTTTAATCCGGCAATACTATTTCTGCGACTTCACCATATAATTCTATCATCTTTCAGCAAGCTTTCTTCCAAGCACGCTATACTCCCTTCCTACTTATTTCTCTACTACTGCATCGCTCCTTACTTCGTATACTTATTATATGACAGCCTATCTCTAGCATAATACGCCTTATTAAATGCAAAAATACTTAAGTTAAAGATCTGTCATTTCCGTCTATTTGAACAGCCGACAGTCTAGCCATTTATGGTATTGTCGATATATCTCGAGCACTTCAATGAACATCATCGCAGAGTTTTGCCAAAATCATAACGGCAATATAGACGTACTACTAAATATGGTTAAGCTTGCAGCCCAAGCCGGTGCTACCTTCGGAAAAATTCAGTGCATCTATGCCGAAGACCTCATATACAGACCACAATTTGAAGAAGGCCTACTAGACAATGGCATTCAGCGTTGTATTAAGCGTCCGTACAAGGAAGAGTACAATCGACTAAAGCAGCTTGAATTAAGCCTTTACGAACAACGCCGCTTCATCCAAGCCTGTGAAGACTATGGGCTTATCCCGATGACAACCATTTTTTCCCAGGCTCGGATATACGAAACTCACCAGCTTGGATACAAACATATAAAAGTTGCCTCCTATGACTCCTCTTCCTATTCCTTACTCTCGACTATCTTTGATCTTTTCCCTAACATCTATATTTCTACTGGCGCTACCTATGATGATGAAATTTTGAGTCTGGCAAGATTCCTAGATTCACGCACTTCTAATTCATCGATCTTCCACTGTGTAACCAAGTATCCGCTTGACCCTGAAGACGCAAACCTTAACAGAATAAAATACCTACGCAAGCTTTTTCCTGTAGTAGGCTATTCTGACCATTCTAATATTCATATTTATGGGCTTGAGGCAGTCTTTGCGGCCATTTATCTTGGTGTTGATGTTATTGAAAGCCATTTCACAATACTTGGTATTTCCGAAACCAAGGATGGTCCTGTATCTATTAGCCCTACCAATCTTGCTCATATCAAAACTTTTTCTTTAATGGATAAAGTCGATCAATATAATTATCTAGAGTCTCACTTTCCTAGTTGGAGAAGATGTTTAGGTAGTCAAACTCGACAACTAAGTGATATTGAGTTGCTCAATAGGGATTATTATCGAGGTAGGTTTGGAACACGTAGAAATTCTTGTCCTTTGCCATTGAGCCAATCAAATTGGATTAGGAACTACGAGGGATTGCAATGATCGGAATTTCCTGTATCAACATTCAGGTAGACACCTCATCAATTCGCGATGCTTGGATCTGCAGCACTTACAACAAGAATATTCATCCTTCATTGAAGGGTTACATTTTTGTAGTAGATAGTAGCGGTATTTTTCTTGGAGTTTTAACTGATGGCGATATACGACGATTTTTAGCAACTGGCAATCATCCAAGCCTCCAAACCCAAATTGGAATGATTCTAGGATCCAAAACCTCTTATATATTCACATGCGATTCTGAATTAGAATCTGACATTCAGAGGGAGTTTATTAATTATAAGCAATCTTATCCTGCACCCGAATTTGTTAAGTTTACCCCAGTGTTAACATCACTTCGCTCATTGCGGGGTGTTATTGTTACACCCGTCAACGATCCTACTCATTTATCGACAGTTTCCATTATTGGACTTGGCTTTGTGGGCCTCACTTTGGCAGCAGCATGTGCGCAAAGTGGCATGTTTGTTACTGGCTATGATATAAATTCCGACATAGTTGATAATTTATGTCAACTCAGTATTCATATCAAGGAGAATGGATTAAGGCAGGTAATCGAAAAGCATTTTAACGATTCTAATCTTTCATTTAAACATTCCTCCAATCTCTGCCCTTCACAAACTTACATTGTTTGTGTTGGAAGTCGTATCTCTAATGATTTAGAAGTGGACCGCCAGGACCTTTATGCAGCCGCATCATCCATAGCCAGTGTCTTGGAGCCTGGAGCCTCAATTTATCTTCGCTCAACTGTTGAAATTGGCTTTACTAGGTCTATATTTATTCCTTTAGTTGAATCTCTTTCTTCTCTCAAAGCAGGTACCGACTTCACTGTATGTTTCACTCCTGAGCGTACTATTGAGGGAGATGCTCTTAATGAACTGCGCAATCTGCCCCAAATTATTGGGGGCTACTCACCCTCCTGTCTTGCAACTGGCATCTCTTTTTGGTCCCAAATAGCAAAGTCTACTATTTCTATGGATAGTCTTGAGGCAGCGGAGATAGTCAAGCTTGCAAACAATTCTTTTAGGGATCTTAGTTTTGCGTTTGCTAATCAATTGGCGCTTATATGTTCGTCTTATAATATCGATGCGTTCGATCTGATTACTGCAGCAAACGAAGGCTATCCTAGAAACATAATATCTCTACCTAGTCCAGGTGTTGGAGGCTATTGCCTTTCCAAAGATCCCCTATTGTTAACCGCGTCTTCACCTAAAGCCATCCTATCAAAGCCAGCTCGGCATATCAATAAACTTGCAGCTTTACTACCTACTGATTGTTTCTCAAACTGGATTGGTTCTAATGTAAATAATAAAAGTCAAATTTCTGTTGCTATCTTAGGAATCACCTTTAAGGGCGACCCTCCAAATACAGATGTGCGCCAGTCCCCATCTATTTCAACTATAGATTGGTGTTATGCCAATAACTGTGTTACACATTTATTCGATGCTGTAGTTCCTGATGGTGGAATCATCGGATCGTATGATTGTCAGCCTATGACGGATTTGTCATTTCTACTCTATAGTATTGATGCAATATTTGTCCTTAATAATAACAAGTCCAATTCCATGATTGATTTATCCTTTCTCACCTCAAGAGTTTCACCCCTCTTTTTCTATGACGGTTGGCATCAATTTTCATTTTTAAAGAATTGCTCTTCAAAATTGATAGCTTATTATACACTTGGATTAGTGCCTTGAGCTATACCATAACTTGGTTTGTCTGTGCTAATGGTAGAGGTCATTTAGAGCGAACTCTTGCATTATCAAGATATATCAAGCTTATTCAGCCATCAACTACCTTTTTGTATGTCTGCAGCAACACTCATAGTTCTATATTACGCAAGAGTGGTAACACACTTATTTTTCCTTTTTCAGACGAACGGATTCCGCCTGACCCACTTTCTGACTTTATATCTCACCTCCTCGATGTAGCCTCTAGTTCAAATTGCATCTTAACTGATAACCTTGGCTGGCCTCTATTTCTTCTACCGAACACTAAGAAGGTATTCGTATCTTCTTTTGCATGGGAGCACGTGTTACCTTCTATATTCACTTCATCTCAGATTCATACCTTCGAGGAATCCCTTAGTATGCCAGAAACGTTAGTTGTTTCTTCACGTTTCTTTTGCCACCCCTCTCTTACTCAACACTCAACTAATATATTTTATCACAATCCTATGGCTTATTATGATAACCATAAGTCCTCTATTCCATTTCCAAAAATTGCTCCTACTAATGCATCCTATCTTGCTTCCCCTCCTATTGCTGTTTGTGCAGGCTTTTCCTCAACTCTCATGTTACAGTACGTCTTGAACCAAATCAATTTGATAAAGAAATTACGGCCCGATATACTGTGGAACTTTGCCTATGGTGATGAGTTCACTGGTTACGTTCCGTCCCACTATATTATACCCTCTTTGGGCAAAGGTATTTATGACTGCACCTATCTTGTATTACCGAAACTCGGCATACTAAATACATTAATCTCCAATAATAGAGTAATAGTTTCTTTTACGGCCGGCATTAATGACGATGAACTTCTACATAACCATCGATCTTTGCGTCATTATCAACTCGCTTGTACTCCTGATAGTCTCAATTCTTTAATATACGACTTACTTATTACTCACAGTCTTCCAATATCTTTTACTGAAAATAATGGTATTTCCCAAAGCGCCAATGCTATAATTTGTCATATGCTATAATGCTGTACATTTACTACACTACATGACTTCATCAGAAAACCCCGTATCGATGTCTGCCGGTGGTGGTGAGCTTCTTTCTCTCTTAAGTCCTAATTCTAAACAAAGAGATGAATTGTCGCATCTTATCCAAAAAAAATGTTCTAGCATTGAAGAACTTCTTAGTCTAGATTCATTTTCAACCCCTGCAGAGCGCATTTATTTCCAACAATCTATAGTTGCTAACAGATCTATCTCCAACCTTTTATCTAATCTTTCATATCAAGAGTTGTTCATTGCGTCGACACTCGAGATAGGTAAACTTGTATCTTATTTAGGTTACCGTTTTGGATTCAAGCATAAATTAGATCGTATAGATATTACAGAGCGTCCTGTTTTTCTCCTTCTTGAACCTTCAAGTTCATGCAATTTGAAGTGTCCGTTTTGTTTTCAGTCTGATCCTTCATTTACCACCCCTAGCAATATGGGGCACATGTCCTTAGATCTTGCTTTTTCCGTCATAGATCAAGCTAATGATATGAAGATTAGAGGGTTAACGTTAGCCAGCCGAGGCGAGCCCCTTCTAAACAAGAACATCTTTGAAATAATTAAGTATGCCTCTTCTAAAGAAAACATTTACGAGATCAAGCTTAATACTAATGGTTTGCTCTTGACTCCGTCTCTTTCAGAACGCCTCGTTCTATCAGGCGTTAATATAGTTGTATTTTCTACAGATCATTATGATCCTAATGAGTATAAAAAACTTAGGAAAGGCGGTTCATTAGAACGCCTTGTTTCATCTCTTACCTACTTTAAGGAAGCCAGAACGGCGCATCACATGGAACACTCTATACTCTCACGTGTTAGTGGAGTTTGCGTATCTAATCTAGACTCTACTAAATTCTTAAGTTTCTACTCTCCTTTCGTCGATGAAGTAGGGCAGGTAGAAATGCTTTCGAGATGGAATACTTACGATAATAGTCCTAGTTTATCAAATCCAACTTGCTGTATGCCTAGTGAACGCCTATATGTATGGTATGACGGAACCGTTAATCCCTGCGATAGTGACTATTTATCCAAATTATCGACTTCTAACGTTACAGAATATAATCTTGCTGAATGTTGGTCTCGTATGTCTTCTTTACGTTCCTCCTTAAATAACGGTAAGCGCGCTTCGCTTGTACCTTGTAACGTATGTGATGTACATTAGATTGTGAAGCTTCTCCTTATTGGATATGGCATTCATGCAAGAAGGGTTCATTCTCATCTTCTAAGTTATCATTGCTTTACTATTGATATTTATGCTCGATCCCTTAGAGAAAGACCATCTTTAGCATTTAATAAACTTTATTCTAGTCTCAAAGAGCTACTTCAACACCCTGCATATGATGCCTGTTTTATCCTTACAAGTGATCCTAGCCACGAGAGTGTTCTTGGCTTCGTATTAGAACATCGTCTCGCTAGATGTCTTTATATTGAAAAGCCAGCGCTAAATTGCGAGTATCTTTTATCATCAGCTTCTGCATCTTCTTTTGACTTTATAAAGATCGGCTATAATCTGCGCCATGATTACAACTACAACTTTTTCAAGCGTATTATTCATACAGTCAATCATACTTCTTTGTCGCTTTCAATAAGAAATACTCACAATGGCATTACTACCATGACTAATACTAATAACTGGAGGGTCTTTGATAAGTATCAAATACTATATACTTCAGCTTCCCATTTTATCAATTTGCTCTATTACCTGCTGCCATCTGTTCCACCCCTAACTGCAAGTTTTATCTCTTACAGTTCATCCTCTATATATGATACTGTTTTGATCAAGTCCATAAGCTCATCTGAGTATCCTTCTATCAGGATATTCGTTTCATGGGCTTTAGCACCATCAAAGCTAACTAATCTATCTACCAATGATATCTATCTCTCCTTTTCTGGCTCATCACCAGTGAGTTTATCATGCACATCAGAGAATATCGATTGCCTAAACTATCCAAGCTTTTATCCTTACTTTTTTCAGAATTACCAATCTGATAGTCTTTATCTTAGTCTACGTCACTTTATATTGCGAGTCCTATCAAACCGCACTTTTAAATACTGTCTCGCTGATTTTACACCAACTCTCACCACTATTAAATCTTTAATATATGGAATTTAGACCTGCTTTCACGTTTTCCATACCATTTTCTCTTTTACCACCTAATCCACCCCCGGCCTATAAAACCTATATTTCAAGGGCTGATATATCTTGCTTCTTGATTAACTATCAAAAGTCTAATCCTCTATCCGTTCTTTTTTTTCGTCTATTTCTTAATCTGCGTTCCGAACTGAGATCTATTTCTTTTTTCCATCTATCCATATACGGTCCTACTTATGCATACAAGTCATCGCTTAATTATTATGTTAATCATTTTAATATTATCCTATACCTATTTCATCTCATCCTGTCCCGAATCATCCCTTTCAGCGTTCTAAACTTTTTCCACCGCTTTCTTTTTCATATCATACTTTTTTTATGCTTTGACTCTCAATTGGTCTCCGATTTACCTCTTTTTATAGGCTGTTCTCCCTTTGAATCTATCATTCATGACTGGCAGACATGTCTTTGCGTACTTATTCTAAGAAAAACTAGTACAATGTCACGTGTTATCATATCTTCTTGGGATAATCTTTCTAGCAAAGGATCATTTCCTTTTCTTCCCGACCACATCATGGTCTGGGGGAAGGCTGATTTCACATACGCTGTCTCAACTTTCAATATACCCCCTAGTAGACTTTCTCTACTTACACCTTTTAAGTACTATAGGTATATTAACCCCACTATTTCACCTCAAGCTAAACTATCACAATCACAGATACGCATTTTGTTTTGTGGGACAACTTCCTTCTCATTGTCTGACGAGCGTTACTATTTTCATACTCTCAATAAATATTTATCGGAATCCGGATTAGATTTCTCAATTGTCTACAAACCCCACCCGCGAACTTCTCATACAAATTCTATTTTGCAAGATCCCGCGAAAAATATGGAGTACCTTCAAAGCCTCGCTTTAGAGTCTGATATACTTATCAGCTACTATTCTACAGTACAGCTAGATTTCCTTTTACAAGGCAAACTCGTTATTAATGCACGCTGTGACGATCTTTTCTTATTTCCAACCTATTCTGAACTACCCTCCTCGACACATATTTCTTTTATAAGACCTTCACCACTCTTTTACGCAACATCATCAGTCAGCGAGACCGTATCTTTAA
>Ga0194129_10010257_pt1 | contig 10253 bp, 11 predicted proteins | sample TA2KigCa35mmetaG_FD_150862 | JGI IMG/M metagenome (GOLD analysis project Ga0194129, IMG submission 150862) | Freshwater microbial communities from Lake Tanganyika, Tanzania - TA2015038 Kigoma Deep Cast 35m | ecosystem: Environmental > Aquatic > Freshwater > Lake | place: Tanzania: Lake...
AACAGGCATTAACTAAACAACAAGGCGGGGCAAACGATAGACCTCATAAAACAAATCATATACGTTCCATAAAGAAATACAAGCGAGAATACAAACACTCACTCCGAGAGATACAAAAAACAAGAAAGAATATACTAAGCTTGATAAAAAATATGATATAACTTCGCACGTTGAGGCAATTATTTACTATAATAATGAAACAATCGCGTTATGAATTTTTCGCCTTCCATGCAACAAAACCGCTAGAACGAGAGATGTCAAACGAGCTTTTAAGGTGGTCTTTTGCAATATCACATACACGTTGTTCTAATTCTGACAAGGAAGAGAGATACGTCTGAATATTCTGTTGTTGTTCCGCCGGCCCGTCGTACTTTCCAAAATGATCTTGTCGAGAGTCTGGAGCTTGTTCATTATTATTTCCAATACAACATCCTCCATCAGGTCCTGTTGGTCCGGTTCGCCCTGTTGGTCCTGTACATCCGGTGGGTCCAGTTGGTCCAGTTGGTCCTGTAGGCCCTGTACATCCGGTTGGTCCGGTTGGTCCGGTTGGTCCTGTACACCCGGTGGGTCCAGTTGGACTAGTATTAGTCTTATGCAAAGCGTCAAAAGAAACTCTTTTCAGTTTAGGAGGCATTATATAGAAAACAATATAGAATATGGTATTGAATACACTATTCTATATTATATCAATTTTACATCCTCTGTAAAAATGAATGCTAAAAAAAATTGAAATGGTTTTTAAGTTTTTACATACATCGCACATCACAGACGCGTATCAAATCGTAGTTACAAAGAACAGCAGTACTGTATAATACAATGACCACGCCCACTACTATCAGCAACAGCAATATCAAGACATACCGCCATGAATTCGGAAAAGAGTTCATGCAAATGTTATCAATGTTTTCTAAAGTACACCAATATGACGATCGGCACACGTACAAGAGTGAATGGACGAAATGGATACAGCAAGAAAACATTGCACAAGCGATTGACATGGAAAAACGCCGCCTTCAGGAAAATGGATATATTGGCGACATCGATGACAAAATGTTCAAAGCAGGTAGGTACTATTTTAGAAAAAAGACAAACGCGTCCACCGCCGCCGCCACCATCACAGCAGAAAATGAGAAAGACAACAAAGAAGAACAACAACAAGTGGAAATCAAAGACAACACCGACCACAATGACAAAAATGACAATAACAACGATGAAAGCGAAACGGCATCAAATGATGCCCAACCGCAGCAGCAGCAGCAACGACATCGGCGCCCGTATGTAACGATGTCAAAAGAAACCATTCGCTTGATGGATGACCATATCAAAAAAATGCATTCTACCGCGACCACATCTGTACATGATGATACATCATCATCATCGTGCATCGTACAATTCAAACCATCATGTTGCTATGATGAATTTTATCAAACCAAGATGGCATCAGGTGAGATGACGAGAGAAATCGAAAAAATTATCCAAAAATACCAAAATAATGCCGGAACAATGAACATTTCACCGGATGAGCTTACCAACGAAATCGTCGAGAAAATCAAGAAGACGTACAAAAATCGCTATTACAAGTTTGTATCATGTTGCAACTAACAAGAAACTCATCAAAAGACACGCCACGACGACACACGCACGCATGACATAAACCACTTATCACCACCACCCCCCATCAGCATGGAAATAATACATATAGAATATACAGTTCGCATAATATAATAAATAATTTTTATTATGTGAATACAAGAGTGAGTATCATTATAACTATGCCAACAACATATGATACAAAACTTATAAACCAAGGGTCATATGGATGCATCTATTATCCGTCATTACCCTTTACACAAAAAAAAAACAAAAATAATACAGATGATATCGCTAGAAGAAAATCGTATGTATCCAAAATCCAAAAACATAACTTTCATTCCGAATTTGAAGACTATATTGGTAAAAAAATACAAGACATTCCATCATTTGAAATTTTTTTCGTGCCGGTTTTAAGTACGTACAAGATTGATTTAGCTACAATAAAAGATACATATGTAACAGAATGTGATGCGCTTAGTAAATATATAAAACGAAACACAAATAAATTCCCAAAACATGGTGAAGGTATTACATCGGATGACTATCAAACACTGAACAAAAAATTTATTATGCAAAAAATGAGATATATCAACGGAACATATTTACATCGTCATTTATTGCAGGTTGTAACAAAAAATACAAAAGAGGATAGTCTCATTCATGAACGTCGTGAACATGATAGAGAGAATGATAGCGACAACGACAGAGGAAGCAGTGATAGTGATAGTGATAGTGATAATGAAAGTGAAGATGAGCGAAGTCAGGTTTCAAAAACGCTTCGCAAGGATGAACATCAAGTAAAAAAATACAGAACGCAATTCAAACAAGATGAAACAGAAGGGTCATACAGTCTAATGTCGATTGCATTTGACCTTTATGAGAGAATTATGGATAGTATTCAACTTTTGATTAAATACAAAATTGTACATTATGACTTGAAAGAAAATAATATACTTGTCGAAAAAATACAACAACTTCCATATATCATCGATTTTGGATTATCCATTGATATCGATAGGCTTCTTAATCATCCATGGAGTGATAAAGAAGAAGAAAAATCAAAGTCTTCTTCATCCTCAAAAAGTAGAACTAAAACAAAGACAACAATTGATTCATATGTATTATACAGCTCGGATTCATCGAAAATATTCAAGAATAACTATTTGTGGAAAGAGCATTTTTATGTTCATGCACCAGACTATTTCTTATGGCCAATTGAAGTACATCTAATTACATATCTTATTAACGAACATGATACGCTTAGCGAAGAAAGTCTTCGTAAGATATGTTTTCAGTACATTACAAATAATCGTGCAATCGAATATACGTCGAGAGATTTTAAACGTAAGATGTTTGATATATCAATTGAAACATTTTCTCGATTTATTAATCAGCCAAGAGAAAAGGTTCTAAATGAACTAGTGAAATATTGGGATAAATGGGATATGTATGCGATTAATATTATGTTTCTGAAAATAATGTATGAATTGATATTTCATAGAGAGGTCGACGATGCCACGCCCACGCCTACCCCTTCAGAACAATCACATTCAGTTTCTAATAAGGATACACAGACCGAACCGAACACCAATATGAATGATGCAAGTTCACATTCATTGAATGAAGAACGACAGCAAAAACTAGACCCATATTATTCATTTGACGCAAAAATCGAATTCAAAAGTAGGTACAAAATAAAACTAAAACAAAAGTATAATAACTACAAAATAATGAATACAATACAAGTAATGCTGCGTAATATACATCCGAACCCAGATAAACGAATGACCCCACAAGAAACAAAGACGTTTTTTATATCTATTTTTTATGAATGCTAAATTGTGTCATTACAATAATAGTAAAAATTATTGTAATAAATATCTTCAGTTGAATGTGAATGTGAATTTACATAACAATTTCACTAGCCTGGTCAGCGACAGAAGATTTAGTGGCGCTACCTCCGCCAACACCGCTTCCACCGTTCTGTTGTTGCTGTTGCTGTTGCTGTTGCTGTTGCTGTTGCTGTTGCTGTTGCTGTTGCTGATTGTTTCCACCATTTTGACGAGACCTACGGTGATGCTTCGACCTGGAGTGGCGATTAGACTTAGACTTCTTCCTGTAAGTCTTCTTCGCAATCTTTAAGACTTGCTTAAAAGACTTATTGCGGTGCCCCCTCATGGTAGCCTTCACGTGAGCTAACCAAGAGTTCTTCTTACGACCACCCTGTTGCTGTTGCTCTTGCTCTTGTTCTTGCTCTTGCTCTTGCTGTTTATTTGCACTAAAAACGCCACTATCAGTCATTTAAAATTGAACGAAATAATGCGTAATACTCGTTATACTATATATAAATATAAAATTATTAATTGAAATAAACAGCGAGAGAAATGGCAATGACAACGACATACGACAACAATTTTCTGCACAAATGTGAAGAATTATACAAAAAAATAAAAGAGAGCAAGACAATTCAAGAATGTCTAAATGAATTCGACATTTATGAAAAATCTTCAACTACTATTTCATTATGTTCATATGAACCACTATGGTTTGTTTATTATATGTTCTTCGCGATTCACAATCCAAAAATGGAAGAATACATACAAAAAAAAACGAATACCGCCAACACCAGGACTGCATGGCAAGACATTGTAAAGAACATGATAAAGCGTCGACATTACACATCCACAGTTGTGTTTCGGTTATATACTCATGCCTATACAACCCATTCAAACGTGACCCATATCTACCCCAAATACAAAGGCGATATTTTGAAACAGCTCATCAAGTCGTACCAATCGAACCACCTAAAAACAACGATTGTTCTTATTCGCCGATTGATTGGGTCACAAATAGATGAGATAGCACCAGAAATCGCATCTATTTTCACATCTTTTATAGATTATGTTATTACTACTGCTCCAACTATATCCTCAGCGAGCACTTCAACTGCCGTGATGAGAAAAATTAATAATTATATCAGCTACAGTCGAAAGGAGATAATCGTGATCGCATTGTTGTGTTATATGAAAATAGAAGACGACGATATCAATAAGAAGAATATCTTTATTGCTGCAACTCAAGAAGAAGTTGGCAGTCCTCAAGCGCCAACCACCGCAGGTGGCATCATTATCAGGACGCATGAAACCTCCATTGCTAGCGCCACCACCACCACCGCCTCCACCGTGCAATCATGTAATCAAGAAGTTGTCGTTATCTATGATGAAAAATATAAATATTTATATACATAAAATTGAATTAAAAAAATCCTCAATTATAAAGAAAGGACACATACGTATTTTATACTAAAACGTGAGAACAACAAATGGTTCGAAATGAAGGAGGCGGTAATAAAATGAAACATCTTGCGCGTAAGCATGTAAATGGGTCAAGCCAGCAACAAGCCAACAAATTTCTGAGAGTATCGCAATGTAAAGAAGAAGTATATGCATATATCCTTCGTATTTTGGGGAATTCAATGTGTATGGTAAAATGTGTTGATGGCTACGAAAGATTATGCCACATACGAGGTAAGTTTACAGGAAGGTCAAAACGCGAAAATGCATTATCACAAGGGACTTGGGTTCTAGTTGGATTACGCCAATGGGATTCAGAAAAGGAATTTGCAGTCAAAGCGACAAAGAAAGAGAAAAATATTCAAAAGTGTGACCTACTTGAAATCTACTCTACATCAGAACGGGAAAAGCTTCGTGTTCAAGAAAAGATATTTCAAGATGTTATTGTAGATGAAGGTAGCGATGGTTCCAATCCAAGAGAAGATGATGAGTTTACTACAAATCATGCAGTTGAGTTTAAGGACCAAATGACCCTTGACTATCAAGAAATACTCGCACAAGGAGGAAAATTATCAAAACTGAAAAAGTCGAGTTATCAGTCAATATATGACGACATCAGTGATACTGACGATGATGATGACGATGATGATGACGATGATGATGACGTCGATGATGACCGCGAAACATCGACCATAACCACCACTACTCTGAGACAACTACAACATGACACATCACAAAAGACCCAAAAGCAAGAAAATCAATTATCAATTGAAAAGATGACACAACAGTCATCAAACTATTATGAACGACAAATGGAAGAGATTGATATTGATGACATCTAACGTATATCTCAAAACTGTCTAATCTTCATATAATAATACCGAAAACCCTAAAAATTCATGAAACATAGTAATTAAAGGTGGAAAATAAATAATATCAATAGAAAGTAGATTTGTGTATTCAATGAATGATTTATCATTGTTATTACTACCACTAATATAGTTTGATAACGAACGTATGGTATCTTTGCAATTGTCCTGAAAATCGAAAGAATACAGTAACAAAGATTGAAAATTATAGTATTTTTTATCAACCAATTGTCGGGACCGAATAATAGTAAATATTTCATTTTGAGTAATTTTATTGATATTACGTAAAGAATAGGTCATTGGAACAATACGTTCGACGTACATCTTATCTCGGTCTAAATAATAAAATTCAAAAGTAACATGAGTAATATCTGATTTCAAAAACGGCTGATAATCATCATTCATCATTTTAGTTTCGTATTCAGTAATCCAAGAAGTATCAATAACACCGCTGCTAATGTAGTAGTCGTCGTCTTCATCGTCATAGCTGTCGTCGTCGTCGTTAACCATGAACTTTCTATAATCATATTCACCAGTGACAGTATTAGTAGTATTTGTATTATTCATTTTGCGGTATGGTTATATATCAAAACGAAATGAATAATAATTAAAGACACGCACACACACACACGTACGTGAGACAATAACTATTTATATAATTTATCATACTTTTTATCACAAGAGTCAATCAGAACTGATGAAGCAAATACACGTCCGCCAGAACTTCCACTAGTATGGATGGATTGAGCTTGTTTATATTCATCATTATAATCATATTCACCTTCTCCACCATCATCATCATCATCGCCTTCTTGACAATGAAATGCTCCTAAAAATATATTGCTCGATGATAACGATTTTTGAGGAGTAATACGATAAGATACCATATTTGAATTAAGAGAGGTCGAAGAAGAAGTAGAACTAGCACTAGAATGAGAAGCAGCAGTAGTATCTCTGGTGACCGGGGCCGACCCTAACTCCAAACCACCGGAATTTCGCATAACCATTTCTTTAAAATTTAACTTAGAACCTGTACCGGATCCTGCATTTGATGTAGAAGAAACAGGTAGGTTGGTAATATTGTTGGTATTACCAGAACCGCCCAATGATGGAAAATGTGCAAGGTCATTTGTTGAGACAACCGTATCAACTTTTTTAGTATTAGTATCAGTATTATTATCAACTTGACGTAAATTCTGAATAATAGGATGATGAATAAATCGGTTTGGATACGATGATGTTCCTGAATTTGTTGTATTACGAACAGGTCGTGAACGTAAAAATACGTTTGTTCGAGTTCTTCCTTCATATGAACTATTATCAATGGTAGACCCATAAACAGATAACGACCCAGAAATTGACGCGGGCATACTTGTAGTCGTAGGCATATTCATGGCAGGTCTATATGTTTCTGGAGCACATACTGCAATAAAGAATGGATTTGAATTTTCGATAACAGGTTTAGTAATTATTTCGGCATATGTTTTTTGTATCTTTTCCTCTTTTTTTTTTGGATTTTGGCGACATTTTCTGCGAACTCGACTATCGCTAACTCTGCCACCACCCCCGACTCCCCCACCGTCAGCATTGGTATCTTTCAGTGCATTATTTAGTTTTTTATTACGGGTTCTTTTTTGATTAGATATTGTAGTTATTGATGAATTATTTTTTGTAGTTGTTATTGTCATTATACGCTTACGCTAAGATAAACCTTTATTATAATTTATATATTGTCTATAATATTGTTTATACTGTTTATTAATATTTACAAACTACTTACATACAAAAGAACACCATTACATATCTATCCTCTATCTCTGGATAGATAAAATTGATTTATATTATACAGATATTGCTATTACCAAACCTACCATAATTGTCATCCTTACAATGCAGCAAAAAAACGACTTAAATGGCAAAAGTCTTGGACCGGCGCCAGCGTCAATTCATGAATATGATTACCCAGCATTATGCATTCCAAGAGCATTAGGAACTATAACGCAGGATGAACTACACAGAATAATCAATAATTCGGGGCTAGGTGAGATTTCAAAAATAGTAATCAAACCAAAAGAATTCGTTCTTCCGAAATGGGAAAGAACCACTGCAAACACCAGCCACGAAGATGCCACAGGGTCTGATACAATAGACCATGAAAAACAACAGAAAGTTTGTTACAATAATATATATATTTACTTCAAAAAATGGAATACACATGACCCGCGGGTTTGTAAATACCGCGACAATGTAATAAAAGGGCAATCCATTAAAATCGTGCATAAGTCGATACCTACTCCCATATTTTGGAGGTGTGTTGCTGCAAATTTCACATTATACCGAAACAAAATAAATAATACAAATATATAAATACATAGAAGCAGACCCACAGATGTCAGATACATCGTATCATTTTTCTTCTGAAGAACTTATACGCAGCTGTCCGTTACCTAAAACAATGTTTTCTCATAAATCACAATCAATACTAACCATAAAAACTTCAAAGGCTGAACCACTATCATCGTTTTTAAAACGACACAAAAAACATCTCTCGTATGTTACGATGGAACGACTTATCGAAATGATAGGAAGACAGCTACACAATCTTGAAACGGAAAATAAAGGAATTTCTAGTTTTAATCTAGACGATATTACAGCGTTCCATACTACCGATGATTACACCGATAATAGCGCAGACAATGATACGGTTTATTTTGCAATCACAAACGAAGACAAGATTTGCGACATCGATGATGAGAACCATCTAACAATAACTGTACCATATATAAAAGAATATACAACATCGACAAATACGAAAAACGTCGCATTCCATTCACCAGAATTTAAAGAGTTCGTTGATAAGAAAACATTACCATACTCAATTCACTTCAAATCGGGATATTATAGTTTTGGATTATTATGCTTATATTGCTATATATCTCGTACATTAATATCGTCATCGTCGTCTGCTAAAACAAAAGAAGATAGCGAATACGATAAAGTTCTTGCGCCGATCATAAATACAAAAATATATTGGTTTTTGAAGAAGGTGTTACGCGAAAACCCATCCGAACGTCGATATATTTGTGTTTAATCATCATTCATCATTCATCATTCATCATTCATCATTCATCATTCATCATTCATCATCCAACATAATTTGCAGGTAATGCTCCAGCGGATACGGCATGTTGCCATCGTAAATAATTCACATCACACCCAACATGTCGAATATACATAGGGAAGTGCGTAAATTTATTAGGTTCCGGTAAAGACAAACAGTTGCGTCTGCCACTTTTCAAAGACCCCTTTTCAATATATTCGCTCTGACTAACAACTCTTTCGGTAACAGTCTTAGTAACCGGCTTCCATGCAACACGCTTCTTTTTCAAACCACCAGTTCCAACAAAAAACTTGCACTCTTTAACCGTACAATGATTTGGCGCGGTAGTTTCTTTGACAGTTCCACAACGAATGGCAGTAGCTGCTCGCTTCTTAATATAATCAGACTGAGAACGAACGTCCAATGTGGCAGATGCAATATCTTTATGCCATGAACGAGGATACTGCGACCCCTTAATCCAACGATACTTCATGTTAATCATCGCAGTATTTCCTCTGGAAGAACGTTTCACAATATTCGGGTCATTCGCCGAAAAATACCAGGAAGAATTACCCGATGCAAATCGTCCCACCCCATGACCACCGCCACTCCAACCACCAGAGCCCACCATTCTAATTTGTCCGATACCACGAAGATTGCGATGTCCGCCATTAATCGAAAACCCGGCGCGGTTTGAATCATTAACGCCAGATTTTCCATTATTACCTGGCAAATGCCCTGAAATAGGTGCAACACGTGGATGGTTCTCTAAAACTTTACGACGCATAACTGCGATAGACATTTGCTTTTTATTTAATTTATTTAATGTATCTCTAATATATAATAATATAAACATAATTGATTGTATTATAATAATACCTTTATTGCATTAATATACATACCCACAAATATGAATACTAAATATGAATTATATATGTATCTCTCAAAAAATAGAGATGACCCAGAATGGGTGGAGAGATATAAGCAGAAGGTTGCCGAGCATAATCAGAAAATAATTAATGGTACTGACATTGCAGATTCAGGGTTTGACCTTTTTATGCCGAACAATGGAATAGAGTATCGTTATGGGTCAGATAAAATTAATATTATCTCGCAACAGGATACATCTGTACCTATAATGTGCGAGACAAAGGGTTTAGATGGGGCAAGAGGTCTTAATCTTGGCGTTCGATGCTGTATGCGAGTAACTACATCATCATCAAGCGTCGAAATTAGCGTCCCTGAAACTGCGAATGAGAATACCGTTACGCCAACTAATCCAGCCACTCCACAATCAGAGGCTTCTTCTGCAACAATTCAAAATTCAGAACCTATCGCCACAGACCCCCCATCAAGCGAACCAGCGCCATCAAGCGAACCAGAGCCATCAAGCGAACC
>Ga0194129_10010259_pt1 | contig 10252 bp, 4 predicted proteins | sample TA2KigCa35mmetaG_FD_150862 | JGI IMG/M metagenome (GOLD analysis project Ga0194129, IMG submission 150862) | Freshwater microbial communities from Lake Tanganyika, Tanzania - TA2015038 Kigoma Deep Cast 35m | ecosystem: Environmental > Aquatic > Freshwater > Lake | place: Tanzania: Lake...
AAAACCTTTTTAATTAGCTGGAATGGATAAATATGACCATAAAGAAAACCAAGCTGAGGACGATCAAGATAAATGACCTTGGTAAATGAGGACTGATCGTCAGAACGTATAAGACTAGGCCAATTCTCAGGGGAAAGATGAGACAAGGGCGAACTTAGCTTATCCTCAAATACTGTGCTGGAAAGAGCTTGACGCACCAAAGGATATTCCCACGAAAGTAATGTGTGGAACCAATATTTGTAAAGCTGGTCAAGAAGTTCGACGGGCAATACAGATCTTGGGATGAAATACCCGCAGACTTCAGAATTAGCTCGAAGGATTTCAACGGAGAATTGCTCAGAAAATAAAGAAAAACCTAGGATTACGGGTGAAAGTAAAATCTCAAGGGTTAAGGAGCCAAAAGTTCGCTGCTGATCAATAGACCTAACTGAGCCGGAAGTGCAAATAAAGAATCCACTTGTATCTTCGTGGCTAACAGGTAATAAGCTACCCTTTTGATAGGTGACATGGGATATACTATGTGGATAGAGTTCGCAGAACTCTATGAGCTTAAGGTGAAGCTCTTGCATATTATGCTCCTTAAGTAAACTCATTCTGTTCAAGCAGTAGATTAGAGATTGCTGGGATATATTCCGCAACCTTTGCAGAAAAAAGTAGTGCTCCTAGTGTCTTTTTCGTTACATCGTCAAAGGTAGAATCAAATCGATAGAGTAGCGAGAGAATCACATGCCACTCGTCTGCTATGAAGGGTTCAAATAGCACACCAGGCGTAGCTCTCTTGAGTCGACTAACAATTTCTGGGTGAGGTGTCGTTAGGTCAACGGGGCCAACAATACCAGCTGAGCGCCGCTCTACCCCTTGGCTAAATTCAGTCGCCGCGTCGGCAAATGAAATCTCATTATTATCAATTAGGTAAAAAAGATGATAGGCTTCAATCTCTGTGTCCACACGAATTATTGAATAAAGCACTCGATCTAAACGATCCTTATATTTCAAAAAGGCACTTTCGCCATTCGCCTCGAGAAGCTTATTAATAATTAAATCTTTCTTTTCTTGATAGCAGGCATAATCTAACAGCGATGATGATGACTTAATGAAATGAGTTTGACACCAACGCTCAAGTGAGGCCTGGTCGAGAATACCCAGTTTTGTCAGATGGTCAGGAACCATGTTTTCATTATGAAGTGACTCAATCTCAGTATTTGTAAAAGGAAATTCCGAGATGTATTTCTCCTCGGCAAGACAGCGTATATAGCCATTCAGTTGGTCGTGAAAAGCTAGGCGGTGTAATTGAGACCGATTGAGAGCGTCGTATGACATACTGTACATTTGACATTGCCGTATATCAATTTTGGCCAGAAGTAATTAGCAGAGCAATTTCCTTAAACTTCTCTTTAGGGAGTGGCTTTGTAACCTGGTAAATCGGAGGCTGCATACCCGCAGGAGAGCAGCACCGCTGTTAGGGAAGCAGCCATTCTTATGTCAAGTAAGGAAGGCGAGAGGTGTGACAGTTCCTGTATGCCTCGGAGCATGAGCTTGATGTCTTCTTGGGATCCTTTACTCATATGTCTAGATGAGGTTGATTTAGTTACGTTTGCTATCCATTTGGACCAATTGACTGCCTCTACGTTAGTAGTGGAAAGCTGTTGAAGCGCAAATAAGCATGAATGAATGAATAAACCCGGAGATTCTGATGAATTAAACAGAGAGTGGAGAGACATTGGGCTCTCAGAAAAATAAGCTTCAGACGATTCAGAGGTGGAACCTTCGGTAATTGAAAGTAAGCCTCCAATTATCGAAACAATTACATCCTGATCTGGTATGGATATCTGAAGAGCTGTATCATCAGAACGATGAAGAACAGATAGTGGATATTGTTTTTTCAGTCGCCTCAAAGCGGAGTGTGGTGCCTGTGATAATTGAGAGAATGAAACTAAACCAAGTGTAGCAAGCAATGAAACGCTAAGATCGCCTAAATCATTTAGTATATCGCCAATAAAAGACTGTTGAGTACTCGGATGATCAGAATTATCTTGATTGAACTTTGCGAGATCTTGCAGATTAGCTAACAAATCTAATAGGATTGATGAACTTAGGCTGCTATTATTATTAGGCGAGAGTACAGATTCAGAGTGATCCAGAATAGTAGACCAATCGACAGGTCGTTTCTGTAACTCGACCCCTTCGATTCCTCGTGAATTATTAATGATTGAGGAACCAAAGTTAGTAGATTTATCATTGCTTTCTACTGGTACATCACTTGAAATAGTCGTTACTAGAGGCTTGCTGGAATCAGGAGAGCTTCCTCCACCCGTACCAACAGGCGTTATTGCGGGGTGACCAGCCTCTGGCTGTGCTGTCTGATTATCCTGATCAGCGTAAGATTCCATATTGGAAGTATCTATTATGGCAGGGTCAATTACAGGAAAACGTGAGTTTTGAGAAGAATAAAGTTCATCTAAGGAAGACTGCGTTGAGGAACTAGCCCCGACAAACCTAGGAGTGGTATTATTTATGTGCTCGTATTTGGGCTCGGAACTCTTCATATAGGATGAAAAAGGTGTATCAGGTAATAAAGCCTCGGGTCTCAGCAAAGCTTGATTTTGAGAGAGCTCTGCGACAAACGGAGAATAAATTGGAATAAGAGGATCCTTAATGATATTAGATGTGGGATCAAGATCAAAAAAACCCTGATCAATTAACGCTAACGACAGAAGATCCGTAAGGCCGTCATTGTTAAGGTCAATGTAATACCCTGATCCATCTAGGGCACGGTTTGTTCTGAGTTCTGCAAGAGACTTATCCTGGCCCTTAATACTGATACCTACGGATGCAGAATACGAGCCTATTTCAGTGGATCTGCCTCCATCTATTGAATAATCGTATACAGGATATGTTAGATTTCGAAACCAATCACTTATTTCAGACTCAGATAAATTCCTAGGTACCTCTAGTGGGGATATATTTAAAGGTATTACTTCACCAGTGTGAGAAGTTTTCAGTAGTCTATTAAGCCTAACTCCATTCTCTGCAAGAAGGATATTTACGACACTAGTAGGTTCGCTTTCATCCGTCTTAACTGAGAACTCTACGGCACCAATTGGTACTTGAAAATCTTCATTCTCTTCTTTAAGGATTTGAAGAATAGGATGAGCTTGATATTGCTCAATACTTAGAGAATCGATTGAGGTATTATCTTGTGTGAATAATGCAATCCGAGGAATATCATAATAGTAATTGTTTGAGAAGTGAAACTTGTCAGCATTAATTGCCTCATGCATGAATGTCGCAGGGACTGAGGAAAGATTTGAGAGTCCGGCAAGTGCGATTTGTTGGGTTTTCTTTAGAGACGAATATGACGATATACCGCCTTTCAACATTTCGAGTATTGCCTCTGGTGTCATTTGTTTTAATACTGCAGATGAGATCTCTTGCTGATAGGAATGCAGATCAGCAGTAGAGCCAATTAGAACTGGTAGGTCAAATCTTGCCTTTGCACCACTTGCATCAGTTGCCTCAATGGATACTACGTATTGACCATTGGCAGGTGATTCATCATGGTAGAAGTCAAGGAATGAGGTTGCATGAGAGGATAGCGAATTCAGGCTTATTGAGGTAGAATCAACTGTGTTGCCTAGCTGATCTATGATTCCATCACGATCTTTACCCTCACCAGGCTTGATAGAAATTGAGTGTAGCGCGTCTGGGGATACGACAGTAAGGTCAAAATTAGCAATAGTGTGTGATCTGTCACCCACAACAGATCCGATGCCAAATCCTGGCATTGAACCTGCCTGTATGGTCAATGATGAAAAGTTGCTGCCTAGTGGAGTGTTCGAAAGAGCAGATTTATGAAAAAGAGGAAGTAGCGGTGACAGTTTAATTGAGTCGGGGGTTACTTTAAGCGAGTTGCTGATGTTGATGTCAAAATCCACAGCAATCAAGCCAGGCTCTACGTCATCACGATTGTCAGAAACAACAATTTCAACATGAACTACTGTGCCTATTGGAAGTCTATCGAGATCGCCAATGCTAATTTCCTGCAATACTTCCGAATGGTCAGCTAAAAATAGTCTGGGGCGCAAATCAACGTTATTTTTAAGCTCGCTAAGTTCTGTAGATGCACTTGTAAGACGTAGACACTCAAGATCGACCAAATTATCGGTAGTCAGATCTTTTATGTTAACAATTGTATAGCTTAGCGTGTCTCCCCAGATCTGATCTGCGTCTGTAAATAGTTGACTGAGATCTAATCTCTTTAATAGTGACTTGCTGTGATTGGCATTACGTGTGTCTACCTCAAAGAATATGGGCTCTCCATTGCGCCGTGCAACAGGGGCGTCATTCTTATTCTCAACATGCAAATCTAGTAAGAAATTAGCATTTTGACCGTGCTGGTCAATAAAGGTCCAATGTGATGTTGAGGTTCCAATATCTAAGTTAGTAGGCCTTCCAGTCAAGGAACCAAGGGGATGTGAGCCGTCATTTGCATATCTTACCCATGAAGGTAGTTTGCCAGACAATAGGACATCGAGTCCCTGGTATTGCTCTATTTCAGGAAATAAATGTTCAAAATTCATTTCCCATAGTGCTTGATCTTGTTGTAAAGCTACCGTCTGGCGCCATACCCCGGGGGCTATAGGGGCCGCATCGCTTGAGTTAATGTAAAGTGGTGAACTTGGCTTTTTAGATGAAAATACTGGCACTTGATTTATACTATCTTCTGACATTGGTTGAATATATTGCAAGGAATCCTTCTCATTGCTATTAGACTTGATGTCACTTACGGTTATATAAAAGCGATTCAACATATCGAACCCATTCTTAACATCTATGGTATATACACCAGAAGAAAGTTGCGACTGTTCAATTCGTAAAACAGGTTTTTCCTGCTGTGATGTTAAAATAATCACTTCATCAGATCTAAGCTGAACTCCACCTGTTTGGATTGCCTCATTAATGGCTATGTCAATATGAACCGACTCTGATTTTCCCATCGGAACGACAGGAACTGATGAAAAGAGAGTAGGTTTCGGTTCCCCTTGACTAGTTGTCTTACCAAGAGGTCCCCCAGTACCCGAAATAGGTAATGAGGCAGCAGTGAGACCAGATATAAGCTGCCTTTCTGCACCATACGCAGATGTACCAAGATGAAGTGTACCAATAGACTGAAAAAGAGGAGCTGCTACTCCCTCAAAAACGTTTTCGGTAGTATAGTTGTCTTTATTTAGACTAAGACTAGAAGTCTCCCATGAGATATCCAGATTAAGACCCGTTAAATCAATATTTGTTTCCCGATTGTCCAATATCTCAATATTAATAACAGGCTCTGAATTTATCCCCTCAACTTTCGCCTGAATGTAGAGCTTATTATCTTTGTAATTCTGCAATCCAGGAACGGCATAGTCTATTGCAAAGGCAGCTCTCTCATGTTCTTGTAGGGCAGTATCACCATATAGTATCTGATCTATTTGCCATTCATTAAAATGACCTGAATAGCCACTATCTGCCTGTGCCTGATCTATTTCTAGATTAAGGTAGGCAACCTTTCCTATTTCACTTGTTAGCAAAATATTTGTTTCAGTTTCTTTTCGCTCACGTGCATCACTGATAGTGATCAGGCTTTTCTCTATATTATACAGAGGTGAGTTAGTAGAGTTAGTCGATCCATGCCATAGAGGATCATTTAGTGTTTCTTCTAAGAGAACTGGTGAAATATTACTTGGTTTTAGAATATCATCAATCGACGAACTCAAGAAAAGTGGCTGATTGATCGCTAGCTGTTCTTGGACATATTCATTGTTACTAGTTGCGGCATATTCCAACAATATTTGTCCACCAAGGTTCAATTTCTGAGCATATTCGTATTCCGAACTAAGCACTAAGTTATTATTATCAGGCTCTTCTATCTGTACTGCAATATTTGCAGATATGGGTTCAAGCCCCTTGCTATTTAAGCTGACGGGGAATAGATGGGTGGTAATTTCTGAATCAATTAATATGTTTTCCATCCTGATGTTGACTGCAGGAAGATGGCCTATACCATATTATGTTGCTGTCCCGAAAAGATCGTTTTTATCGTTGGGTGTCGTTGTAGTTTCAGTAACCCCACTACCATGGATAACTGGTTCTATTTGAACTGTATTGGCGGAGTTAGAGGCAAGGGCATCAGCTGATATTGCATTCTCGCGTTTGAAGCTACTGTTATCCCAAGTACCATTACCATCAATATTGTTCCAGTTAAGTTTTTCACCTGAACCGAGGAAGGCTTCATTTCCAGTATGAAGTGTCTTTCCCCAATCTTTCTCTAGGACGCTGAGATCGGCAATAGAAATTTTTCCATCATAATTTGCATCAACATCTCTGGCCAGGCTCTTATCGGTTGCGATTTTCTCAACAGTTCCAAACTGATTTCTTGTAGTAATGCCATCCTTATCAACCTTATCGACAAGTACTTGACGAGCCGCCCCAGCGTTGAGGTATGCCAAATCTTTAAACGAGACGCGGCCATCATAGTTTAAGTCACCTTGATAAGTGATTAAGTTCTTGGAGCCCTGCTTGTTCTTGAATATCTGATCCGAGGTATCTGTGGCTACACTTAAGATGCCCTCGCTGAGATCAACTACTTTACCGGCTTCACCAGTGATCTGAATTTTGGCGCTGATCTCTGTTGACTCTGCTGATTCAGCTCTCCATTCGCCATTGACAAAGCGTCCACTCTCGAGGGTGCCTTTACCTGGGTCGATGCTGGCATTGACTAATCTGGCATTTTCGTTATGGACGGCGTCAACCCTGAGGCCGTCAATGGTGGTGTTGCCTGTATTACGCCAATGGGTGTTGGCTTCTAACGTCGAGCCATGACGTACGAGGTTGGTGAATTCATTTTTGACACCAATAGTCCTTTGCGTACCAAGTGTAAGTCCCTGGCCTTCCTCTTCTTCCATCCGCACAATCTCGCGGATTAGCGAAATCTTACTGCTGCTAAGAGCAACATCACCACCTAGTTCCGCCAGGCTTTGAATCGAGCGGTCACGCTGACCTGTTTCATCTGTAAAGTTCCGGGAGAAAATCACTTCATTTTCTCCAACATTCATCTGGAATGTGATTGGAGAGATAGCCAACTTGCCAGTGTTTTGGTCAAAGGCAATGGTCTTGAGATAATCGTTGTCAAAACTAAGGTCAATCGAGGCCAACGCTGCTTCTTTATTAATCATCGAGCCTTGAGCAAGACTGGCCAAACTTGCACCACTCAAGGTGACTGTACCAGCAACATTATCAATAGTGATACTGTTTTGAATGGGCAGAAGTGATGAGATGCGCACATCACTTGCATTGAGTGATTCAAAAAGAAGAGGATCAAACTGAATTTTAATTTCTAAACTCTCTAAATTATGGATTTTGGATAGAGATTCAGCAGTAATATCTAGGCGGTAATCACTGGAGCGATTAGACTCCCGCCCTAGGACAGCGATTTGGTCAACCTCCTTCCCAGTGAGGTCATTGACCATTGCATTCTCTAGACTCAACAGTTTATTAGAGAGCTCATAATTACCAAAACGAACATAATCAGGCCGTATGGTATCATTAAATTTATTAGCTAGTTCTTCAAGGTCGCCTAAGGATAATGTGATTTTGTCGGGCGGGTTCAGTATGGTAGATGAGTCTGCAGCGATAATTGGCAGTCCTGCCCAATCGCGCGGGAGCTCATGGGTTTGATTGCGGCGACCATCTCTTTCTAGGTTTGACCAGTATCTTTCCTGGGTTGTATCCGATTGGACATGCATAGATGCCCATTCACGCGTGAGCGTCAACTCTTCAGATTTACTATTAACAGCAGCCTTTATAAAATCAAGAGAATTCCAGGGTAGGTTGAAATCTTCAGTTAGCTTCTTGCCATTCCATTCCTCTTCCCTGGCGCTGCCGTGGAACCAATAGTCTTGGCCATTAATTGTCGCCTTGTAGTTAGTCCAAAAACTCGCAGATTGCTGTGAGCTGTCAATCTTTGCATCAATAAACGATTTGTTTAGCTTACCACCTTCATTAAAGATCTGATCGAGAGAGATTTCTGAGTTAATTTTAAAGGATAAGTCTTTTAGATTCAAGCTTGATATTTTGGGATCAGGATTTGTCTCTGTTATTGTAAGCATTAAGGGGTTATCAATTCGATTACTGCTGGTCGATATATCAGTCCACTGATCACCGGTATTTACATGAATCCGATCGAGGATGAATGAAGCCGAGTCTCCCTCTTTAAGTGATGCATAGATTTCCTTGAAAGTCCAAGTATGTGCTTGTGAGTACTCGTAAGTGTACAAATCAGAGCCTTCTTCAGGCTGATTGGAGGCTCCGATCGCTTGATTTGAGACCCAACGGCCAGCCTCATCAGGATTATCAATATCCTTCAAGTCTAAATGTATATGTTGATGAACACCCCTCTCACGGGCTGCCTGGTTGGGTTGCAGACTTATATTGGACCAGGTAAATGGTCCAAGATTTGCATCAGTTGAAATCAAGGCATTTAGTTTCTTGGCAAACTCAACCCCATTCAGTGGAGTTGCATCCAATGTCAATTCATTTGTACCTGATGCTTGCCAGGCTGTGGCAAAACGTACATTAGTGTCGTTAGGATTTTGGAGCTTTTCACCTGTTTTTGTGACCCTTAGGATCGGAATACCTAGACTTAAATCACCATTACTATCAACCGGTTGGAATTCATGGTTTGAATTTTCTATTCGTAAATACTCAGGCTGGAGGGCAATTGTACCGGTTTCGCCATTATCTAATCGATTAAGCAGTTGTTTAGCAGCGCGATCCAGATTATAGAAGTCAGATCCACCTTTCATCTCGGTGAGGATCTCACCATTCATTTCAACGCTTGTCGCAATACCTGCACCAGAGCTGTTAGATGAGAAATTAAACCAATTGTCACCACCAACAAACTTATTTTCATCGTCGAAACCTCTTAACCTACCTCTTAGGGATGTAAGTTCGTTGCTCCCCTCTGGACGAGCCACCCCAAGTTCTATGGGGAGGCTTTGACCTGGGTTCTCTTGCTTTGCCTTTGCGAGCTGTTCATATACTCCCCAGGGCCCCTCAACAGCCATTGGCTTAACAGGCTGCTCCTTGTCGAGATCAACCTCAATTCTTCTGTTTGTGTCCGGCATGAGAGATCTCCCTTGCTAGGCAGAGTTGGACGTGGCATGGGCTCAATACCCGATATAACCCGAAGAGAGCCTGGCAGGAATCAGTATAAATACTTAAATCTGAAGAATTTCTAGTATTTTTACGCTGTGCTCCACTGCTTGCATATTTTCCTTTTCGAATCGTGCTTATTTGGGTATTTATACTTAGTTTACAGATCTTTATTCACTGGCCTGCGGCTCCGGTCTGTGCTAACACCAAGATGCTTTCCCCAGCCAACTCTCGACTTTTTACTCATACGGATGAACTAAGATGGTTGATGACCCCGCCGCAGGGCTACAGGCTCCACGTACTGGAGAAGAAGCGGTCCTGACCTTTGATGGCAAGAGATACGACCTGGCGTCCCTTTCTGAAGAAACCCAAGAACTTGTGCGCGGTGTCCGTGTTGCTGATAGTCAGCTCAAGTTTCATGAGGACACTTTGAAGGTGATTGCACTCGGCAGACAAGCCTTGGCACTTAAGCTGAAAAGCAATCTCGCTATGTCTCAAGAGCTCAGCACATAGCCAGCCAATCTGGTGTGAAATACTGGGAAGTAGGACCATCAACAACTGTCAATGCACGAACGATAGCTTCTGCGAGCGAAAATGCAATGGCGCTCACTTTTATAGTAAAGATTAGTATCTACATGGAAATCAAACTGGTTCAATGTATGTCGATGGGCCTTAATTCTCTGTTTATTTGCACCTAAAGGTAGTATAGGTTTTATAAATAAACGACAAGGAATTCTTATTTGTTACAGCTTTTTGGGCTGATTTATTATGAGCCACCTTTCGTAGCATTGGATAACCTCTGTATAATATATTGTTTAATGATACTTTTGATTATCGAATCAGCAGGCAGTTGATAGACAATCTGCTGATAGATTCAATGGTAGATTTCTGGCCTGAAGCCATATTTGACAGGTCAATGTTTTTACCATTTTGCACGACTATTTTCAGGCCAATATTCTGCGGACTGTCTTCGTTTTTCTTTGCTGTGGCGGGCGTATGGCATGCGCAGCCACGGATGTTGCGACCTGCGCCCCGACGCCACCGGCCAGGCCGTGCAGCT
>Ga0194129_10010262_pt1 | contig 10251 bp, 6 predicted proteins | sample TA2KigCa35mmetaG_FD_150862 | JGI IMG/M metagenome (GOLD analysis project Ga0194129, IMG submission 150862) | Freshwater microbial communities from Lake Tanganyika, Tanzania - TA2015038 Kigoma Deep Cast 35m | ecosystem: Environmental > Aquatic > Freshwater > Lake | place: Tanzania: Lake...
GAGAAGAGGAAGTCATCACGTTCTCGAGATCTGTAACAACGATCTAAACAACGATCTTTTTACAACCAATTGAGCATAATGTCAATCAACAACCGGGCCTGGCGCTGCCCGCGCTCTTCATCAATCGCCATAAGGTCGGCCGTTGTTCTTGGCGCCTTGAGGCCCTCCACAGCTTCCATGAGGACCGCCACAGCTTCCATGAGGACCTCCATGGGCGTCATCGCGGGCCCGGCCCTGTGGGCGAGACAGGCCAAGGGGGCGGGCGCACGCGCCCTGGCGCGATACCGTTGCCATTCGGATCGCTTGCTCAGCTGATGGCGGGTCTGGCTCCACGCTGTTCGCTTCTGGCGGCGCTGCTCCCCGCCTCCCTGTTCTTTGCCCTCCCCCTGGCGCCCACTCCGGCCGCAGCGGAGGTCCAGCTCCGCTGCGAGGGCACCCTGCTGGAGGCGCGGGGCACCGTGGAGCGGGAACGACCGATCCAGCGTCTGCGCGTGTCTTTGGCCGTGGAGGGGGAGGAGCGCGGCAGCGATGAGGCTTTGGCCCTGCTGCAGGAGCGGCTGGCTGCGGTGCGCGGCGCCCTTCAGGGCCTGGAGGTGAAGGAGCTGCGCGTCAGCTCCCCCTCCACCTGGCAACGCCCGGGTTCGGGGCGCCGGCCCGGCCTCACCCAGGCGTCCCTTCAGGTGAGCGGTCTGCTGGCTCCGGCCCAGTTGCAGCCGCTGGTGCGCCAGGTGGGTTCCCTGCCGGGGGTGCGCCTGGCGCCGGTGATCCCCGAAGCGGATCCAGCCGGGGCGCCAGACACCCGCCGCGCCCTGCTGGCCGCCGCCTACCAGCGCGCCCTGGTGGAGGCTCGAGAGGTGGCGACGGCCGTGGGCCTCAGCCAACTGCGGCCCCTGGAGGTGTCCGTGGAGGGCGGCGAGGCGGGGCCGATGCCGATGGCGGCGCCGGCCATGGTCCGGGCCGGCGCGGCGCCGCCTCCGCCGTTCCAGCCCGCAGAGTTGCCGCCCCCGAAGGCCAGGGCGTCGATGCTCGTGCGGTTCTGCGCCCGCTGAGCCAAGGCCCTCGACCGCGCTTCAGCCCGCCTTTGAGGCGGGCCCCCGTTTGAACCTCACCTCTCCTCCAGGGCCACCAGGTCCCGAAGCTGGCGCACATCCAGCCCGCCCAGCCAATCCTCACCGCTGCCGACGATGTCCGCCGCCAGGCGTGATTTCTCGTGGATCATGCGATCGATGCGCTCTTCCACGGTGCCGCTGCTGATGAATTTGTGCACCATCACGCGGTTGATCTGGCCGATCCGATAGGCCCGGTCCGTCGCCTGGTTTTCCACCGCCGGATTCCACCAGCGGTCGATGTGAAACACATGGCTGGCACGGGTGAGGTTGAGGCCGACGCCACCGGCCTTGAGCGACAGCAGAAACAGCTGGGGACCGCGCGGATCCTCCTGGAAGCGATCCACCATCGCCTGCCGCTCGCTCTTGCCGCTGCCCCCGTGCAGAAAAGACACCTCCTGGCGCCAGCGGCGCTGCAGATGGGCCTGGAGCAAGTGTCCCCATTCGGCGAACTGGGTGAAGAGCAGGGCCCGGTCGCCAGCATCGATCACCTCCTCGAGGATCTCCTCCAGCCGTTGCACTTTCGCGCTGCGGTTGGCGAAATCGTCCGCCACGGCGGTTTCTTTGAGGGCCAGGGCCGGGTGGTTGCAGATCTGTTTCAAGCGGGTGAGCAGGGCGAGCACCTGGCCATGGCGCTGGCCCAGGGGCGCGCGGGCGATCGTCTCCAGGCTCTCGTCCACGGTTTTGCGGTAGAGCTTCGCCTGCTCCGGCGTCAGCCCCACCCACTCCCGGAGCTCCACCTTTTCCGGCAGGTCGGAGATGATCGTCTTGTCGGTCTTCAGCCGCCGCAGGATGAACGGGCCCACCCGGGCCTTGAGATCGCGCAGGGAGCTCATGTCGCCATAGCGCTCGATCGGCAGGCGGTAGCGCTGGCGGAAGAAGCCCTCATCTCCCAACACTTTCGGGTTGAGGAAGTCCATCAAGGCCCAGATCTCGCTGACGCGGTTTTCCACCGGCGTGCCCGTCAGGGCGACGCGGAACCGGGTCTGCTTGCGGGGGCGGGCCAGGTCGCGGGCGGCCTGGCTCTGCTTGGCGGCGGGATTCTTGATCGCCTGCGCCTCGTCGATCACCACCCCCTGCCAGTCGATGCCCTCCAGCAGCTCCACGTCCCGTTGCAGCAGGCCGTAGCTCGTCAGCAGCAGGTCAACCCCCTCCAAGGCCTTCTTCAAGGCCGGCTCGCTGCTGGGTCGCCGCGGGCCGTAGTGCTCCCGCACCACCAGCTCCGGGGTGAAGCCCGCCGCCTCCCGCCTCCAGTTGGTGAGCACGGAGGTGGGCGCCACCAGCAGCACCGGGCGCTTCAGATCGCCCGCCACCTTCAGATGCTGCAGGAAGGCCAGCAGTTGAATCGTCTTGCCCAGGCCCATGTCGTCCGCCAGGCAGGCGCCCTGGTCGAAGCGATGGAGGAAGGTGAGCCAGCCCAGGCCCCGCTCCTGGTAGGGCCGCAGCTGGCCGGCGAAGCCCTCCGGCGCCGGCAGGGGATCAGGGGCCTTTTGCTGGTGGTATTGCTCCAGCACCGCCTGCAGACGGGGCCCGGCCAGGAAGCGATGCACCGGCAGGCGCATCAGGGTCTCGCCATCGCTGGCGGTGAGCCGAAGCGCCTCATCCAGGCTCAGTTCGGGGTCGGCCGCGCAGAAGCGTTCGGCGTTTTTGAGGTCTCCCGGCCGCAACTCGATCCAGACCCCCTTGTGCTGCACCAGCGGGCTGCGCTTGGCCGCCAGCCGCTCCAGGTCTTTCAGGCTGAGGGTGACCCCTCCGATCATCAGCTCCCAGCGCCAATCCAACCCCTCGCCGAGGCTGAGCCCCCGGGATCCGCCGGGCAGTTCCGCCTCGATCGCCAGTCCCAACCGGCTGGCCAGCCCCCCGCTGAGGCTGCCGGGCAGCACCACCCCCACCCCCACGTCGCGCAGCTGGCTGGCGGCGGTGCGCACCAGCACGAAGGCCTCGGCCGGGGTGAGGCGCATCTGTTCCGGCGCGGCACTCTCCAGCCCGCGTTCCAGGGGCTCAAACACCTGGAGAGCCCGGCCCAGGCCCTCCAGCAGCAACTCTCCAGGTTGGCGCACCTCCACCTCTCCCAGCCGCAGCGTCCCGTCTCCCGCCGTCCACACCGCCGCGGCGTTCAGCCGCAGGGTTGGCTCCGCCTCGGCCTGCAGGGAGAAGCGCAGGTCCCAGAGCTCCTCGCCCTCGGCGGGTGTGAAGAGCTCCAGGCAGCCCCGCGCCGGGGCCACCCGCCCGGCCACGGCCTCCCGCCAGTGGTGCGTGGCGGTTTCCAGTCGTTCCGTCTGCTCCGGATCCAGGGCCAGGCGTCCATCGCCGCGCCCCAGGGCCTTCTGCCAGGCGGCCAGAAGGGGGTCGAGCTCCTTGTTGGCGGGGGCGAAGCCGTTGCGCAACTGCCCATCGAGCAGAGCCTCCAGCAGGCTGGCCACCCGCAGGCGGCCGCTGCCGGGCCGGCGACAGGCCAGGGAGCCTTCCGCCGGCGCAGCGGCGGCGGCGATGGCGCAGGTGGCCACCTGGGGCAGGCCCGAGGCGAGATCCTCCAGTCGTCGCCGATCTCCCTCGCGGTTGAGCAGCGGCAGCCAGCGGGCCCGGCCCTCCTCCACCTGGGGCAGCCAGCGGCCCCGCGCGATCAGGCTCATGGCCCAGCGCTGGAGGTGGCTCCACCAGCGCAGCTCGTCCGCCAGGTCGGGGTGGTGCCCGGAGAGGGGAAGGCCGCTGAGCCAGTCCGCCGCCGCGCCGGGTTCCATGGCCAGCCCCTCCACCTTCCAGGGCCACCAGCTCACCTGCTTGGGGATGGGTTCCCCCGCCTGCAGGGGCAGGCCGCTCCACGCGTCGGCGGCCGCGAGGCGGCGGCCGCGGGTGGCTTGGGGACGACTGGGCAGGGTGAGGGAGGCTTGAGCGGGCCGCAAGGCCTCTGACCAAAGGTCGTGCTCCTGCAGCCAATCCGCCAGGTCATCCCAGTTGAGGGTGAAGGGATGGTCGGGCACCGCCAGCGTCGGTCGCACGGGAGCCGCCACCCGCCAGGTGTCAGCCCAGAGCAGGAGGCGACCTCCCGCCCCCTCCGGTGGAAACAGCCAGGTGGCGTGCAGCAGGCTCATGGCCGCGGGGCGGGCAGCAGGCGCTGGGCCCACTGGAGCAGCAGGGCGCTGCCGATCAAGGGCCACCAGAGCGGCAACCAGATCCGCAACGTCTCCATCATCAGCGATGGCAGGGCGCTTGTCAGCTCGTCCAGCGCCAATGGCGGGAATCCCGCGGGTGGAAGCGACCAGGGAAGGGGGGCCGCCAGGCTGCGAATCGCGCAGAGGGCGCCCACCAGGCCGGCCCGCAAGTGGCTGTCGTCAGGATCCACGCGTTGGAGATGGAAGGCCAGAAGGCCGAGGAAGAAGCCGCAGCCCGCCCCCCGCAGGGCGATGTCCAGCCGTTCGCTCCAGCCGGTCGCGGAGGGGGGCAGGAGGGCGAGAAGCCCGGCGGCGCTGGCCGCCATCAGGGCCCAGCTCAACGAACGCAACCGTTGCTGCGCCCGGTGGTGGCCGCAAGTTGGAGGGGAGGGCACGGGCGGGCAGGCCAGTCCGAGAGGATCATGCCCCACCGGAGGGCGAGGGATCCGGCGCCACCGCGGCGGAGGCGTCCTCGGGGGCGAGGCCGGGAGGCTGTCGCAGGTCATAGCGGAGCCAGCGGCAGTCGATGCCGCCATGGCTCACCGGCAGGCGTCGAGAGGCTTTCAGGCGCAGGGCGGCGGTGAGCTCGGGATGGCCGCTCAGGAGCCAGAGCGTCCATCCGGGGGCCTGGCGGCGCAGTCGCTGGCCCAGGGCGCCATAGAGCTCCTGAAGCTCCTCGCGGTCCCCCAGCCGGGCGCCATGGGGGGGATTGGTGACGATCACGCCCGGGCCAGGGGGAGGGGTGAAGCTGCGGGCATCGGCCAAGGCGAAGTGGATCCAGGGGGCCACTCCCGCCGCCTCGGCATTGGCCCGGGCCTGAGCCAGCACGGCGGGGTCGTGGTCAAATCCCAAAAGGGGGGGCAGGGGGCGGCCATCGGCCAGGGTGTTGCGGGCGAGGTTTCGAGCCGCTTCCTCCTCGCGGCGCCACAGGGCTGGATCAAAATCCGGCCAGCGACGCAGGGCAACGTCTCGGGAGCGTGGCGCCTGGCCAGCGGGCGCTGGCGACAGACCAGGCGCGCGACCGAGGACGGCGCAGGCGGCCTCGATCAAGAGGGTGCCACTGCCGCAGAAGGGATCGACCAGGGGGACCTCGCCCTCCCAGCCGGTGAGGGCGATCAAGCCAGCCGCGAGATTTTCCTTCAGTGGCGCCAGGCCCATGGCGGCCCGCCACCCCCGCCGATGGAGGCTGCCCCCGCCACCATCCAGGCTGAGAACGGCCTCTCCATGGCGAAGAAGATGCAGGTGGATCACGAGGTCGGGATCGTGCCGATCCACGGAGCTGCGCGCGCCCCAGCGTTGGCGCTGCAGATCCACCAGCACATTTTTCACTTCCAGAGCGGTGAAATGACTGTGGTTGAACGCTGATGTGGCGCCGCTCACCTCCACCCGCAAGGTGCGAGACGGGGGCAGCCAGACGTCCCAGTCGGCGGACTGAAGCACACCAGCGCGAAGTTCTTCTCTGTTGGCGCAAGAAAAGCGGTTGAGCTCTCTGAGCAGGCGGAAGGGCAGACGGGCTTGGAGGTGGAACCGATAGAACGCGGCCATATCGCAGCGCACGGCCACGCCACCGCGCCGGGATTGGGCGAAGCGGCCGCCCAAACGGGAGAGCTCGTCCTGAGCGACCGCCTCCAGGCCAGGGGGCACGACAACCAGGACAGACATTGTGTCGAGCTGCACGAACTTAACACCGAATTATTTGTGCAACCTTTATTTTCGAAACCATTGGGTCGATCCATCCTTCGTGATGATCACCTCCTTGATTCGCTTGTGCGCCGATCGCCATGACCCCCATTGTCACCAACGCCCCCGGCTCGCTCTCGTCTTTCTCCATCCTAGGCTGGTACGCATTGGACTCAGATCGTCGTTCTTCGGCGGCTGAGGGGAACGCCCTGGCTCAGGCTCAAGCGTCGTCGGGAGAGAGCGCAGGCGCGATCTTCTCCCATGTTGCGCTGTCGTCGCCCTCACCGTCGGCCGCCGCCGATCCTGCCACTGCCACCGCGTCCTCCACCGCCACCGGGTCTGCGACAGCCACAACCTCCGCGTCCGGTGGCGTCGCCGTTTCCTCCTTCACGCTGTCGGCGCCCCCGGGGCTCACCGCCGCGCCACAGCTCACCGCCCCGCCACAGCCCGCTGGCGGACCGCCGCTCCCGGACGCGCCCGGGGGCGGGGCGTGGGTCGATGCCAGCGTCGGTGGGCGCGCTCCAGCGCTTGGGGATCCACCGGGAGTCGGGGGCGGCGCCGCGGCCGCGGCCTCCCCTCGTCCCACCCCGCCGGGACGCCTTCTGGTGCAGTGGGTTCCCAACGCCACCGAGGCCGAGCGCGCCGCCCCTCTGGGCGTCCTCGGCGCCACGCGAAAGAAGCTGATCCAGACCGCTCCGATGAAGGCGCGGGGGGAAGGTGCTCTGGAGGTGGTGGAATTGCCCGCTGGCGCTGATCCGCAAGCGGCCCTGGCCCTCTACGCCGCCACCGCAGGCGTGCGTTTCGCCGAAGTGGATCAGCTGGTGCGGGTGCAGGCCGTCAGCAATGACCCGGAATACACCAACACCCAGCTCTGGGGGATGTATGGCAGCGACTCCCCCACGCCCGCGGGCCCTCCCGGCACCACCAATCCTTTCGGCATCAACGCGGAGGGGGCATGGAACCTCGGCTTCACGGGTTCAAGCTCGGTGTTCGTCGGCATCCTGGACCAAGGAATCAATTTTCAGCATGAAGACCTTGCGGCCAACATGTGGGTCAATCCTTATGAGCTTCCGGATGGGATTGATAATGATGGCAATGGCTATATCGACGATACCCGCGGCTGGAACTTCCTGGAGGATAACAATATTGTCTTCGATGACTTGTTCGATGAGCACGGCACTCACGTTGCCGGAACCATTGGCGCGGTCGGGGGAAACGGCACAGGAGTGGTGGGTGTCAACTGGGATGTGACGATGATTCCCGCGAAATTCCTGGGGCCGTGGGGTGGCTATGTTTCCGGCGCAATATTAGCACTCGATTACATCACGGATTTGAAATGGCGCCACGGTCTGAATATTGTGGCCACCAATAATTCCTGGACGGCTATTGATACTCCGGCGATTAGCGCCATCACATCCAAGGCGATGCGGGAGGCCATCGTCAGATCAGCACGTGAAGATATTCTTTATGTAGCCTCGGCTGGCAACCAAGGATCGAACAACGATCTGGTGTCCAATTTCCCGTCGCAATTCAACACCAATGCTGAGGCGGGTTATGACGCTGTCGTCACGGTCGCCGCGATCGATCGTCAGGGCCAGCTCGCGTCGTTTTCCAACTTTGGCCCAACCACGGTGGATCTTGGCGCACCCGGAGTGGACATCTTTTCCACCTTCCCCTTCGACAGCTACGACCTCCTCAGTGGCACCTCCATGGCCACGCCCCATGTCACCGGTGCCATCGCGCTCTACGCCTCCCGCTATCCCGACAGCACCGCCGAACAGATCCGCGCCGCCTTGCTGGCCAGCACCATCCCCACGTCCTCCCTTGCGGGCACCACCGCCAGCGGCGGGCGACTGAATGTGCTGAACTTCCTCAACACGCCGCCGTCGCCAGCGTTCTCCATCACGGCCGCCCAGCCTCATCTGGCGGAAGGCCAGGCGGGATCCGCCACACCGTTCCAGTTCACGGTCACCCGCCATGGTCCCTCAGCGGCGGCGACCTCCGTGTCCTGGTCGGTGGCTGGATCCAGTTCCACCCCCGCCGACCACAATGACTTCGTTGGTCAGGTCCTCCCCTCTGGCACCCTGACCTTCGCCCCGGAGGACACCAGCAAGACCATCATGGTTTGGCTGACCCCGGACAGCCTGCAAGAAGCCGACGAAACCTTCACCGTTTCCCTCCTCAACCCCAGCCCTGGCGCCACTCTGGCGGCGGGTCGTGGAAGCGCCAGTTCGAGGGTGTTGAACGATGACGGGGTGCTCTTAGCCTTCCATTCTGCGGCCATCACCATTCCATCCTTTGGATCAGCCACGACATCTCCCGCCACGCTGACCGTTGCTTCCGGGAGCGTCGATCCGATCTCTTCGGTGGAGGTGACGCTCTACAACCTCTATCACACATCCCCCGATGATCTTGACATCCTCCTTGTCGGGCCAACCGGACAAAAGACACTGCTGATGTCCGATGCCGGCGGTGCGAACTCGGTGGATGGAATCACCCTCACCTTCAGCGCCCAGGCCAGCACAGCCCTGCCTGACAGTGACCCTCTGACCTCGGGCCGCTGGCGTCCGGTGAATCATTTCAGCACTAACGATTTCGGCCAGGCGAATGACGACCACTTTGATTCCCTCGCTCCCTCAGGTCCTTATTCCGCCGATCTGGATGTCTTCAACGGGACAAACCCTGATGGCAGCTGGCGGCTCTTTGTCCGGGATGACACGAGCCATGCCGCCGGCAAGATCATCGATGGTTGGTCCTTGGCGATCACGACGCAGCCGCTGATCAATCCCGTGTCCCTGACCGTCTCTCCCGATCGGGTGCGGGAGGATGGCCTGCCGAATTTGATTTACACCTTCAGCCGCAGCGGTTCCCTGCAAAATCCTCTCAGCGTCGGCTACACGACCGCTGGCACCGCCACTCCCGACACGGATTACACCGGCATCCCCTCTTCGGGTCTGATCAAAACCGTCACCTTTGCCGCCGGCTCCGCCACCGCCACAGTGGTCGTTGATCCGCTGTCAGACGCGGATGTGGAGGGACCGGAGTCAGTGTCGCTCACCCTTGTGGAGGGCACGGGCTACACCATCAGCACACCGGGGGCTGTTGTCGGCGTCATCGATGACGATGACGTGCAGGTGATGGAGGGGTCTGGGGCGTCCCTTCTGATGCGGGACACCGGCAACCGACTCTTCGTTCAAGCCGAGAATGGCGCTGCGGTGGGGCTGCGTTTCCGGAACCGGGCGATTCTTCAGACCAGCTTCCCGGGCTGGGAGCCCCTGGCGGCGGAATCCTTCTCCGGGGTCAATCAAATGATCTGGAGAAACCTGTCCGGCAACTACCTGTCGCTTTGGACGATGGACAGCAACTGGAGCTGGTTCTCCTCCACCGGTGAATGGGGGATGAATTCCCCCGGTGCCCTGCTTCAGGAGACCCGGTTCGGGATCGATTTCAACGGCAACGGCACCATCGGCTGAGGCTGCGCCGCCTTCCCCCGGTCCTGTCCGCGACCACCTCGCCTGTCGCCGGCGGTCGTTACGGTCTCTGCGGGGCCGGTTCTCTGGCCGGCGGGGCCCGGGTCCTTGGATGGTCCAGCGGTGGCGTTGTTCCTCATCGCTTTGCTGCTGTTGCTGCGCCTTCGCTGGGGGGGTCATTCCCCTGATCGGCGCCGCGGCCCTGGTGGGGCTGGCGCGGCGGCACGCCTGGGGCTGAACGCCCCGCCGCGAGACCCCCTCGATCACAGAGCACGTGCTTGGGTTTCCTGGCGACGGTCTCCTTGGCAACGGTCCCCGGGGGAGGTCCCCGTCTCCGAGGATCTTCCTGTCGACGCCCGCGATCCCCACCCATGGAAACGGCTCCCAGCACCGACTCCGTCACCCTGGCCAGCCCCCCGCCCAACTGGGTGCGCTCCCGCCATCCGCTGGGCTGGCTGATCGATCGCCTGCTGGCGGTGGAACCCTTGCGCCAGGTGCTGTTCTGGCAGGCCAGGCGCCTGATCATCGGCACGGCCGAACGCCGGGGCATCGCCTGGCGGGAGCGGCGGGAAGCGCTGCGGGTTCGGGCCGAGCCCCTCCTGGAGGCCAGCACCAACCCGGCGACCGAGCCCCCGGCCTACTACCGCGCCCATTTCCACGCCTACAACGAGCGCCCCAGCTCCCGCCATCGTCTGGCACCATGCCGCCGCCGAGGCCACCGATCTGCCTTCCGGGGCCTACGACCTGATCACCCTGCAGTTCGTGTGCCACGAGCTGCCGGCGCCGGCCACCCGGGCCGTGTTGACGGAAGCGGCTCGGCTGCTGCGGCCCGGCGGGGTGATC
>Ga0194129_10010264_pt1 | contig 10249 bp, 6 predicted proteins | sample TA2KigCa35mmetaG_FD_150862 | JGI IMG/M metagenome (GOLD analysis project Ga0194129, IMG submission 150862) | Freshwater microbial communities from Lake Tanganyika, Tanzania - TA2015038 Kigoma Deep Cast 35m | ecosystem: Environmental > Aquatic > Freshwater > Lake | place: Tanzania: Lake...
AGCTTCTCGACCTGCTCCGGGTCTTCTGAGGCCTTGCCGCTGCCATCAGTGAGGCTTAGATACCAGGGGTAGTGGCGGCCGTCCTGGGCGGGGTAATAGCTGTAGCCGCACTTGCTGACGTCGTAGCTGGCGGCCAGCAGCTCCTGCAGTTCGCGAAAGGCGGTTTCGGTGCAACTGATCACCAGCCGAAGTTTGTCGGTTCCGGTGGTGCGATCAAAATCCCAGGCAAAGGTGCTCGTGACGCCGAGCTCCCGCAGACGCCGGCTGGCCTTGGGAATGGGGATGGAGATCTGCAGCCGGAAGGCATCGCGGCGGGAGGCGGTGGTGAGTCCAGTCACCACCGCTTCCAGTCCCGTCGCGGCTTCTGGCACTTCTCTGGCGATCAACGCCGCCATGTCCTTGGGGATGTAGCCGATCCACTGCTCCTTCCAGAACACCTTGACGGCATTGGCATCCCACTGGTTGGTGGGCTCGTGCAGCAGTGTGAGTGGGTCGCCGATGGCCAGACCCAGCCCCATCTTTTCTGTGGCATGGTCGAGCTTGTAGGCCAGAAAGGTCTGGAGGATCTCGCCACTGCTCTGCTGCTGGCGTTTGCGCCGTGCCGCCTGGCGCTCAGTACTGGTGGATTGGTCCAAGTGCTGTAGCCGGCTGAACAGGTTGTCTTTGGGCGCCATGGCCCCGGCGCAACGGTTCCGTCCACGCTAAGGAGGCAGGGCCTCTGGGGCTGGAAGCTGTCATCCGCTGCCCAACTCCACCACCTGATCAGCGAAGGAGCCGTAAGCGGCTGGATCGCAGGTGAGCAGGATCACCTGCAGGCCGCGATCCACGGCGCTGCCGAGCATGCGTTTCACCAGGTCGACCCGCTCGGGGTCGGAGTTGGTGAAGGCGTCGTCGAACACCAGCGGCAGGCAGCCGTCGTGGGCCTCCTTGAGCACATCCGCCATGGAGAGCCGCAGGGCCGCTGCCAACTGCTCGCGCATGCCGCCGCTCAGGGCCTCGAAGCCGTAGTACTCCTGGCCGCGCCGGAGCTGCAGGCCCTGGAAGCCCTTGCTCTGGTCGTAGCTGAGCCGGGCCACCTGGCCATCGGGCACAAGGGGGCGGAGGTAGTCGCCGATGGCGCGAGCCAGCGGCTCGCTGTAGCGGCTGGAGAGATCAGCCTGGGCCTCCTGGAAGAGCTGCTGCAAGAGCTGGTGGGCCTGCGTGAGCCTCACCAACTGGTCATGGTCAGCCTCGGCTGTTTCCAACTGCAGCCGGGCCTGCTCAACCGCTGCAAAGGGGTCCTGGCTGCTGATGCTGTCGCAGCGCTGCTTGGCTGCACCCCGTTGATCAAGCAGCTCCTCCTGGCGCCTGGTGAGGTTCTCCAGCTGCTCCTGCAGTCGCTGTTGCTCCCGCTCGGGGTCCTGGCTGGAGATGGCTGCTCGCTCAGCCTTCAGCCGGTTCAGTTCAGCCTCGGACTCCTGGCGCTGCTCGCCGAGGCCCGTGAGCTGTGCGGCCAACGCGTTGCGATCACCGTACTGGCTGATCAATGGCTCCAGCCGCTGCTTCCGGTCGGTCAGTTCAGATCGCACCACCTCGATCTGGCTCGCCTCGCTGATCCGCTGGGTCTGGAACGCCTGCAGGGCTGAACGGGCGTCCTCCAGCTCCTTCTCCGCAGTACCTACCGCCGCAAGAGTGTGTTTGCTGGTGGCATTGATCTGTTGCTGCAGGGCCTGCAACGCGCTGAGGGCTTCGGGCAGCGGCTGCTCCTGCTCCATCACCTGGCGCACCTCCGCCAGATCCTGCAGTTCGCCATCCAGCTCCGCGACGCGCTGCTGCAGGGCGGAGTTCTGTTGCTCCAACTGGCCTGGATCAGCTGGCGTGTCGCCTAAAGCTGCCAGCTGCTGGTCCAGCGTGTTGCGCTGCTCCAGCAGGGCCTCGGCCGCCGACACGCTTTCGACCTTGAGCTCCGCCAGCTGGGTTGCCAACTGATCACGGGTGCTCTGCACCGCCTGCTCCAGATCGCCCAGCGCCTGGCCACCACCGGGGGCGATCTCCAGCACCACCCCATCGCCTACCTGCAACTGGAACACCGCGCTGAGGCGCTGCTCGTCGCCTACTTGCAGAGGTTGGCCATCGAGGCGAACGGGCTGGTCGGCCTTCAGCAGCTTCACGCCGGCGGCCATGGCCTCCTGGCGGGTGAGGGCATCACGCAGCTGTTGCTCCAGCCGCCGCAGCTCCAGCAGCGAGGGCCTCCTGATGTCGAGCAGGTCGCTGAGCTGCTGCTCCAACGACTGGCGCTTGCTGGCCTCCTGCCGCAACTTCTCGAGCTCAGCGCTCTGCCGCGTCAGCGACTCGGCCGTGCTGGTGCGCTCCACCAGGCACCGCAACAGCTGCTGGCGCTGCTCCAGGTTTTGGCGCTGCTGGGTGAAGGTGGCCAGGCTTTGCGTGCGTTGCAGCTCAGCGGCCTTGAGCTCCGTTTCGCGGCTCTGGGCGCCTGCGGCATTGGCCTCTAGGGCGGTCAGCGCGCTCTGTCGCTTCTGGATCTCCGCCTGGAGATCATCGAGCTGCTGCAGGGTTTGGTGTGCGGCCTCATGGCGCAACCGGATGGGCTCCACGCCCTTGGCGGCCAGCTCGATGGCGCTATCCAGGCGTCCCACCGCCTGTGCGCCGTCCTGCAGGCGCTTCTGGCTGTCGAGCAGCGCCGGCAGCTCCTGCCCCTGCAGCTGCTCCAACTCCTCGCAGAGATCCGCCAGTTGGTCGCTGGCGTCTTCGTAGTCGGTGAGGCGAGCCAGCGCCAGCTCCATCCTGGATTGGGCCGTTTTCAGGGCTTCTTCCCGGGCATAGAGGGGCGAGTTTCTCTTGGTGCCCCGGGTGGTGAAGTTTTCATCGAGCGTCTCTTTGATCCGCTTCTGCACCTGCTGATCCAGCGCCGACTGCTGCACCGCAGCGCCGCCACTGCGCTCCAGCTGCAGGCGCAGCTGATCAAAGTCGTAGTGGCTGGTGGTGGTGGCGAGCAGGTCGTCGCCGGAGAAGCCCTGGCGCACCCACAGGTGAGCCCAGCGGCTGGGCAGCACCGTGCCGGCCTGCTTGCTGCCCACGATCTCTCCGACACCTAGCAGTTCCGCCAACACCTCTTCGGCGGTGGGGCCTGTGAGCGACTTGCCGCTGCTCTCGGCCTGCAGGGTTACCTGTCCGGTGGTGCCGCTGAAGCGCTTGCGCAGGGTCCAGTTGTCGCCCTTGGCTTCAAAGCCGATTTGCACCACCGGCTGACCCAGGTGCAGCCGCGACTGCAGGGCCTCAACGGGGGCACCCGTTGCCGAGGCCTTCAGAAACAGGGCCCGGTGCAGCGCTTCCACAAGGGTGCTTTTGCCGGATTCATTGGGTCCGCCGATCAGGGTGAGCCGAGGCGAGAAGTTGACCTCCAGCTCGCCATGAAGGCGCACGTTCTGGAGTTGGCAGTTGAGGAGACGCATGGCTGATCAGCGGGTGGTGGTGAAGCGGAAGAGTTCGCAGAGGGCGGTGCGGATCCGGCTCGCCTCGTCTGAATCGGGATCGCTTTCGCGGCGGAGGCGCTGCTGCAGCTGTTGGGCCACCTGGGCGATCAAGGGGTCTTCGCTGCGGGCGGTGAGCTGCTCCAGCTCGGTGGCCTCGGGCGCCTGCTGACACTCCCCCTTGATCCGCAGCCGCAGCAATCGGTTCTGCAGATCGTCGAGCAGCTGTTGATAGCGGCGGTGGCCCGCGAGGCTGAGGCTGCCGCTGACCTCAAGACGCAGCAGGTCGCGGGCAACCCGACCGGCGGTGAGCTCCTCCAGCTGGCGCTCAAAGCGATCGAGATCGCCATCGCCGCTGAAGCGCACCTTGAGGTTGTGCCAGCGGATCCGCCCGGTGGTCTGCGGTTGCACTGCTGGGGTGCTGCTGCGTTGCAGATCCACCAGCAGCACCTGGCCGCGCTGGTTGCCCTCGCCCTGATCGAAGCGATCCGGCTCGGGTGTGCCGGGGTACCAGGCCTGCGCCGATACCTGCTTGAGGTTGTGCCAATCCCCCAGGGCGATGTAATCGATCTGCCCGGCCGGCAATGCCGACAGATCGATCAGATTATTGGCTCCGGCCTGGGCCTCCTCGTCGCCCTCGTAGTCGCGCCCCCCGAAGCCGTGCACGCCGCCGTGGGCCAGCACGATGCGCGGCCGATCGGTGGGCACCGCACTCCAGTCGAGACCGCGCAGCCATTGGGTGGGGTCGCTGCTGTCCTGGTTGCGCAGCAACGGGCAGGGCAGCACCACGGCCGAATCGAGCACCAGGGGCTGGCGATCCAGCAGCAGCTGCAGGTTGGGGGCCTGCTGGCGCTGGTGGCGCTGAAAGTCGTCGCGATGCCACACCGTGCCCGGGGCGCCGTGGTCATGGTTGCCGGGGATCACCAGCACCGGCACCTCCATCTCGCCGATCAGCTCGAGCACCTCCAGCACCGCTGTGGCATCGGGCGTGGGTGAATCGAACAGATCACCAGCCACCAGCACTAGCTGGGCGTCCTGCGCGCGCACCACCTCGCGGATGCGGCCGATGGCGGCGATGCGCTCCTGCTGCAGGCGGAAGCGCTTCTGCTCGTCGGCAACCGTGCCGTAGGGCTTGCCGATCTGCCAGTCGGCGGTGTGGATGAGGCGCATTCGGTTCGAGCTGCCTGACTGGGATCACTGTCCCACCCATGGCCAAATGTCTGCAGGGGTGTCGCGCGAACGACGAGCGGGTTGGGCGCGCAGCCAGCTCGCCAGAATTGAGCCAGTCGCAGACCGGCCTTGCGCGAACCGATGCCAGACCTGGTGGCGCTCAATGCTGAGCTGCTGCGTGATCCCGATGCCATTCCAGGTCATCCACTGGTGCGGTCGCTGGCACAACGCGATCCAGATCTTGGCTTTCTCTGTCCTTTGGTGCGGGCACTGGTTGAGATCGAGAACGGGAGCTGTGCAGCCGCTACGGCACAGGCTGCGCTGGCGACCAGCTGGCTGGTGGATGATTCAGCGATCAACAGGCCCGAAGACTGGGAAGCGGGCGACAACCTGGAGGTGGTGGAGATTGTCGAGCACCAGATTTCCGCTGATTTCCTGGGCACATCCATTCCTTTGCGCTTTCTCTCTGAAGCTGATCTCCTCTACTGCTCCGAGGAATACAAAGACCACGTCACTGCTGCAACGCTGGCGGACTTACTGATTCAAAAGGATGGTCTGGCTTTGCTCAAGACGCCCAATGCCCTTGTTGACTGGCTGATCAAGCAGGCTGGTGATCCCATGGGGGAGCCGGAGGGGGAAGACGAACCTCTGTGTTCGATTCGCTATCAGCTTGCTGGGATTGGGGGTGTTGACGTCGCAGGGCCGGCTCTCGTGAATGGTTACCACGAGATCAGCTTGGAAGATCTCAACGAGGATTATCAGCAGCGCCCCGATGATGAGGCGTTCTGCTGGTTGCATGCTCTCACCAATTCACAGGCGGAACAGTTGGGTCTTTCCACTGCTTCTGCAGCACCAGGCTCTCCCGAAAGCGATACCCCTCCCCCCTATCCCTCTTGGGTCGCGCAGGATGACGATGCAGAAGCTTGTTGGCTGACAGCTGACCAGCTGCAGCAGAGTTATGCCTTGGGTCGACGGCTACGCAACAGGGAGCGTCCGATTCGCCTGGAGTTGGTTTGCGGTCTGGACTGGGACCCAAGGCATGACAGCGAGCAATTCACTGAGGGAGAGTTGGAGGCGGGAGGGGTGACATTCCCGGATGGCCACCGGCCGCTGATCAACATTGCGCTTGATCCAGAGGCTGGGACTGCGCCCGACGAACTCAGACGACTTCGATCTTACCTGGAGAAGCTTGCGCAGGCTGCATCAACCGGCAGAGGCGGTTGAGCTGCTCGACGTTAGCGATGCTGCTGCTGATCCCCGTCGTCAGCTGGGGTGAACCGACCACGATGGAAAGGCACTGTGCACGGCTGATCGCCACGTTCAGTCGGTTGGGATCGAGCAGAAAGTCCAGTCCCCTGGGGGCTGCCTCACCATCACTGGCGGTCAAGGAGTGAATGGCGACCGGCGCCTCTTGGCCCTGGAACTTGTCTACAGTGCCGATGCGAGCCTGTTCTCCAAGTCGTCGCTTGAGGCGGTTCACCTGAATGTTGTAAGGGGCGGTGATCAGGATGTCGCGTGGACCGAGCACCCCGTCTTCTGTTGTCATCTGCCCGTTGCGCAGATGGGCGCGCTGATAGGACTTGCCAAGTAGCTGTTCCACCAACGCGGCGATGTAGTCGACCTCTTCGTCACTGCCCGTGCTGTTACCGCTGTGTTCCACGGGCGTGAACATCAGTCCATGGGACTGGCGGCTCCATAGGATTCGATTGACCGCGTTGGCGGAGCTGGCTTGCAGTTTCTCTTCGTAGAACAGCTCTGACACCATGGCGGTGAGCGCCGGGGGCATGCGCCAGCTGGTGGCGAGGAAAACACCGCGGTCTGATGGCACGACTGGGTGATCGGCCATCACATATTCAAGGCAGCTCAGGCCGCTGTCCTCGGGATGAGCGGCGCGAGTAGGCTGACTGAGCTGCTGTTGGTCGCCCACCACCAGGATGTTGCGGGCACAGTGCGCCATCGCCAGGAGATTGGCCAAAGACACCTGACCCGCTTCGTCGATCACCAGCAGATCGAAGGGATCATCCTCGTGCTTCGAAAACACGAATGCAGTTCCCCCAACCACGGCCATCTCCGGGCGCAGTCGCTTCTGAACTGCGCAGCTCACGGCAGTGCCGCGAAAGGCATCCTCGTCGTCTGGCCGGGCCGAGCTTCCCGTGCACTTCACCACCATGGCTTTGCCGCCACTGCGATCCACCGCCTTTTGGCACTGCTTCAGCAGGTGATTGATCGCTGGATGGCTGTTGGAGCTCACCGCAATGCGCTGACCTTGGCTCGTGAGCTGCGCGATCAGCTCTGCAGTGACGGTTGTCTTTCCAGTGCCCGGGGGCCCCTGAAGCGACAGGGCAAAGCCATCGGCACTCGCCAGGAAGGCGGCCAGATCAGAAGCCGTGCCAGCTGGGTTGCGGCGGGTGCGCTCGTTGATCGGCACCAGCTCTGGCATCCGTCGCCGCTCCAGGAGATGCACCATGGCTGCAGGCAGTGCTGCGCCCTCCAGCCAGCTCTGCGCCCGGGCTGCCAAGTGGGGCCTGAGGTGTTGGCTGATGTCTGGAGGGGTCAAAACCAAATCGCTCTGGTCGGGAATGGTGATCGGAAGGCCGGCCTTAAGACGCTTTTGCTCCAACGATTCACGCAGCGTCAGGGCAACTTTTCCGGCCTCTTGGTCAAGGTTCGCGTCGAGTGAAAATCCCGCTTCGGTGAGATAGAGCGACAAGCCAGCACCATCACTCAGCTTCAGCGGCTGATCCCGATCGAAGCTATAGGTGAGAAGACGCTGACTGCTATTAGACAGAAGTCTGGTTTCATCGCCTTCGAGCTTGGCTGCGACGATGACTTCGGGGTCATCGAGCCTCTCCTCCGGAGGCAGCTCCAAGCGCGCGAAGAATTCCCACCACTCCACCTTGCGCTCGCGCACATGAAAGGGCAGCAGCTGGCTCAGTAGACGCTGGATGCGAAGGCTCACACCTAGAGGGCCAGCTGATTCCTCTGCCTCACTGAGGGCACGCAAACGGCTGTCCACCTCTCCCTGGCGGATAGGGGCGGGGGTGACGCGATGCTGTTCTGGTAGCTCATCCAGCAGGATCTGTGAAGAGCGCATCAATGACTCGATCGCCTCTCGATTGGCCTTCGCGCGCGGTGATTCTTCGACCGCATCTTCGAGTGGAGCATCATTCGTATTCCCATCATCCGTCATGGATGGTGATGTAAACTCCAGCTGAAGCTTTCGATGTTGCTTGATCAGAAAGTCATGCAGACGAGCTGTAGAAATGCAGTCATCGCGGTTGTAGCGTTCGATCGCTTGTAGGCGAGGACTCCCATGAGGAGGATCACCTGCAATAGAGGGCTCGCCTGAGCGCAACCATTCCGCATATTGCACCACTGAATCCGCAGCTGTCTCGACATCCCCATCGCGGGGAGGCTGATACAGGCGCTCTACTTTTTTGATTGAATAGCTATCGGCTCCCAGTAGCAGGCCTCGACGCACGATGGGATAGAGATCGACCAACACCCCCCTGGCGCGCCACTGGTCCATCAATGGTTCGTGGATTTGATGCAAAGCCGCCAAATTCCCGAGGGCCGTTTTCTCGTAACTGGCGTAGTGGTAGACGTGCAGATTGGGGTGCTGAAGGCGGCGTTGCTCGACCCACTGAATAAAGCCATCGAAGGACTGCTTCTCCTGCTCCATATTGTGTGCCCACCAGGGCTTGAACTGCAGGTTGCCTTCCTGATCGCGATAGCAGGCGCCAAAGAGATATTCCAGCTTCTCGCCGCTAACCGGATCGGGATATCCCTCCATGTCAAACCAGACATCGCCGTCATTTGGGATGGGAAGCAGAGCCAGGCCGCGCCCTTGCTCTTCGATGGGGCGCATTCGGAAGGCTGGCCGTTCATCGTCTGCACCGGTCTCCAGCTGAATGGCGGCCTGCTCGCGTAAGCGTTGAAGGACGTCGTGGTTCACGCCTGGTACACGGCTCTGCCCTGACAGAGCAGCTAGCTGGTCAATGGTGTGAATGCCAGCTTTCTTGAGCTTGCGGCGCTGACTTCCGCGTAGGCCTGCAACGAGGATCAGATCTCTGTTCTGTTCGAGCCGTTGCTCAATGAATGGATCCCACAATCCATGGTCGCCCCGGTCGTCTTCTGGCTCGTGGCTGGGGTCAAAGGCGGCGCGAAAGTCGCGGTAACGCTGGCGCAGCTGTTCGTACCAGCTCCAGAAGCGAACCGTGGGATAGCCCTGCTCACCCTGTTCGAAGCGACGCCCCCCGAGGTAGAGCTTGAAGTGCTGAGGCCGTTCACCCAGGATGGGCTCCAGCAGTTCGCAGTAGGCGCAGGCCTGTACGAGGTAGATCGGCTTGGGGTGGCTGGAGAGTTTGCATTCGATCGGGACGTAGCTCCACTCTCCGAGAGCTGATGGTTTCTCGATGCGTTCGAGTAGGTCAGCCCAGCCGCGAATCTCAGCGTTTTTCAGGGCCGCCTGGTGGATGTATTGCCGACCCTCCCGCATCGCGGCCAGCGTGTTGGCGTAGTCCTCCTCTTGCGGGGGGCCTTCCGGGTCGACAGGCTTCTGGCGGTAGACGTCCTTGCCCTCAGCCTCCAGCCACTTCAGCAGCACCTCTTCATGCTGATGGCCCTGCTTGAACAGCAGCTCATCCAAGGCAGTGGTGGCCGGTCGTTGCTGGTTGAACAACCCCTGGGCCTTCAGCTCTTCCCACCAGGCACCGATCACAGGGCTGCGGCTGAAGAGCGCCAGTTGAGAGGGGGTAATCAGGCGGTCGGCCATGGAGCTGAGGGGTGGGAGGTCTCTGGGGTCTGATGACGTCCAGCCTGCCGGGCGCAGGTGGCACGACGCGAATAGCTCGTGCGAAGGACATCCTCAGCTGTCCGCGCGGCCCGCTTCGCTGAGGTCGCAAGTGGCAAGGAAGGCCAAGCCTCGGCTGAGCAACTCCTGCAGCATCACTGCTGATCCCGGCGTCGTGAGCACTTGATCACAGGCGGCCTCCTCCTGCTCGCTCAACTCCAGATCGAGCTCCTCCGACCAGGCCACTTGATCGAGTTCAAAACCCGCAATCACCAGGGCATCCATCAACTGCGTCAGGGGCAGCGTCAGTTGGCGCACCGGCAAATGCAGAGGCAGTGCCTCCAGCCCCAGTGGGCTGAAGCTGGAGCTTGTGTAATCCAGCAGGGTGATGTGCAGCCCCGCCAACAGCTACCACCGCTGGCGCTGGCTCAGGGCCGTGAAGAACTGCTGATCCTGTTGATACAGCTCTAGTAGCAGCGGCTGTTCCACACCGCTGGCTGGACAACGGTCCAGTTCAAGCAGCCACGGGGCGAGATTGGGATGGGTCATCAATTGGCTCAGTCGAGGTCGACGCTTTCCAGCAACATCCGGCAACGCATGAGCCGGTCGGCATCGATTGCCCAGCTGACGATCTGGCTGTGCTTGGCCTCGCTGTCGTCCTGCATCTCCTCAACCACGTTGTCGTGGAACTGCTCAAGGTGGCGCACCAGGGCCAGGGCGATCTGCTGGTCCTCGTAGGCGTTGGTGTCGAGCTTGTCGATGAGATCCATCACATCCTTCACCTTGGGGCTGGTGGGTTGGGCGCGCTTCTCGTGGC
>Ga0194129_10010265_pt1 | contig 10249 bp, 6 predicted proteins | sample TA2KigCa35mmetaG_FD_150862 | JGI IMG/M metagenome (GOLD analysis project Ga0194129, IMG submission 150862) | Freshwater microbial communities from Lake Tanganyika, Tanzania - TA2015038 Kigoma Deep Cast 35m | ecosystem: Environmental > Aquatic > Freshwater > Lake | place: Tanzania: Lake...
ACACGGTGTGCCAGGAGGCCAGCTGCCCCAACATCGGCGAGTGCTTCGCCGGCGGCACCGCCACCTTTTTGATCATGGGGCCGGGCTGCACCCGCGCCTGCCCCTACTGCGACATCGACTTCGACAAAAGCGTTCGCGCCCTGGATCCCACCGAACCCGAACGGCTGGGCGAGGCGGTGGCTCGCCTGGGCCTGAAGCATGTGGTGATCACCTCGGTGAACCGCGACGACCTGGCCGATGGCGGCGCCAGCCAATTTGTGGCCTGTATCGAGCAGGTGAAGCAGCGCTCACCGCTCACCACGATCGAGCTCCTGATCCCGGATTTCTGCGGCAACTGGGACGCCCTGGCCGTGGTGATGGACGCCGCGCCCCACGTGCTCAACCACAACATCGAAACCGTGCCGCGGCTCTACAAAAAGGCCCGGCCCCAGGGGATCTACGAGCGTTCGCTGGATCTGCTGCAGCGGGTGCGCCAGGGCTGGCCCAAGGCCTACAGCAAGTCAGGCCTGATGGTGGGTCTGGGTGAAAGCGATGCCGAGGTGCTGGAGGTGTTGGCCGATCTGCGCCGCCATCAGGTCGACATCGTGACCATCGGCCAATACCTCTCACCCGGGCCCAAACACCTTCCGGTGGATCGCTTCGTGACGCCGGAGCAATTTGAGGCGTTCCGCCGCCATGGCGAGCAGGAGCTGGGGTTCCTGCAAGTGGTGAGCACCCCGCTCACCCGCAGCAGCTACCACGCCGGCGAGGTGCAGCGGCTGATGGCGCAGCACCCCCGCTAGGGCTCCAGCAGGAATTCGGCTTCGAGCGCGCAGGCTTCCACCGCCAGTGGGCCGGCGGCCAGCTCATCGATGCGGGCGTTCACCAGGCTCACGGGAGCCGGAAGCTGCGCGCAGTGCTCAAGGAAGGCCACCGACATCTGGCGGGCAAAGAGCTGCTGGATCTGCTGGGCGAACTCGGGAGGCATGGCTGCCGTTGCGATTGCGAGCAAGCTATGCAGCCCAGCTGGGCAAGCCGATCGGGCCAACCGAACCCGCCGGTGGGGCGAACCGACCGGCGGGAGCGTGAACCGAACCGAAGCACCGGCTAACCGATCAGGCCGCCACCGCCTCGCGCTCAGCCAGGCCCACATTGGCCTTCTCGCTAGGGGGCACCAGCAGCTTGACGCGGGCCTTCCAGCTGCTCCAATCAGCCAGGATCGCCGCGGCCTTGCTGCTGCCGGTGGCCTCGAGGTGGGCCTCCAGCAGCGGCTTGAGCAGCGCCTCCTGCTCGGGGGTGGTGAGCTCGCAGATCGCCACGATCTCAGGGTTCACCCGCTCGCGCAGGCCGCCGGTCTCATCGAGCAGGAAGGCCACACCACCGGTCATGCCGGCGGCCACGTTGCGGCCGGTGCTGCCGAGCACCACCACCACGCCACCGGTCATGTATTCGCAGCAGTGATCGCCAGCGCCTTCCACCACGGTGCGGGCACCGCTGTTGCGCACCGCGAAACGCTCGCCGGCACGGCCCAGGGCGAACAGCTCACCGCCGGTGGCGCCATAGAGGCAGGTGTTGCCCAGGATCACTTGACTGCCGGGATCGCGGCCGCCGGCGGGAGGCACCACGGTGATACGGCCACCGTTGATGCCTTTGCCCACATAGTCGTTGGCTTCGCCCACCAGGCGCACATTCATGCCCTGCACGGTGAAGGCGCCGAAGCTCTGGCCGGCAGCACCTTCGTAGGTGAGATCCAGCTGGCCCTGGAAGCCGGTGTTGCCGTGGCGCGCAGCGATCTCACCACCGAGTCGGGCGCAGACGCTGCGATCGGTGTTGATGATCGGCAGGGTGCGGGCCAAACGGCCGTGGCCCTCGATCGCGGCCACCAGCTCGGCATCGGCAAGCAGTTGGTCTTCGAGGATGGGGCCATTGCTATGGGCTTCAGCGTCGTGCTGGAGCCAGCTGCGGTCGGCCGCCTGCGGGATCAGATCGAGCAGGCAGGAGAGATCAATCGCCTTGGTTTTGGCCAACTGCACCGCGCGTGGCTGCAGCAGCTCGGTGCGGCCGATCAGATCCTCAAGGCGGGCCACGCCCAGCACGCTGAGGAGCTGACGCACCTCTTCGGCCACGAACAGGAAGAAGTTCACCACGTGCTCGGGGATGCCGGTGAAGCGCTTGCGCAGGGCTTCTTTCTGGGTGGCCACGCCCACCGGGCAGTTATTGGTGTGGCAAACGCGGGCCATGATGCAGCCCTCGGCGATCATCGCGATCGAGCCGAAGCCGTATTCCTCAGCACCGAGCAAGGCGGCGATGATCACATCCCAACCGGTTTTGAGGCCGCCGTCGGCGCGCAGAAGCACGCGATCGCGCAGACCGTTTTCCAGCAGCGCCCGGTGCACCTCGGTGAGGCCGAGCTCCCAGGGGCCGCCAGCGTGCTTGATCGAGCTCAGCGGTGAGGCGCCGGTGCCGCCGTCGTGGCCGGAGATCTGAATCACATCGGCGTTCGCTTTGGCCACACCGGCAGCGATGGTGCCGATGCCGATCTCGGCCACCAGCTTCACGCTCACCTTGGCGGCGGGGTGCACCTGGTGGAGGTCGTGGATCAGCTGGGCCAGATCCTCAATCGAATAGATGTCGTGGTGAGGAGGCGGTGAGATCAGCGCCACGCCGGGCTTGCTGTTGCGCAGCCAAGCGATGTAGGGATCCACCTTCGGGCCAGGCAGCTGACCGCCCTCGCCGGGCTTAGCCCCCTGGGCCACCTTGATCTCCAGCTGCTTGCCGCTGCGCAGGTATTCGGGGGTCACACCGAAGCGACCCGAGGCGATCTGTTTGATCGCGGAGCAGGCGGTGTCGCCGTTGCGCAGGCCCTTGATTGTGGGCAGGGTGGCGGAGCGGCCTTCGCCATCCACATCGCTGAGGGTGTGGAAGCGAGCGGGATCCTCACCGCCCTCGCCGCTGTTGCTCTTGCCGCCAATGCGGTTCATCGCCACGGCCAGCACCTCGTGGGCTTCGCGCGAGAGGGCGCCGAGGCTCATGCCGCCGGTGCAGAAACGGGAGCAGATGCTCTCCACGCTCTCCACTTGATCCAGCGGCAGGGGAGCGGTGGCGGGCTTGAGCTCCAGCAGATCGCGTAGAGCCGTGACCGGCCTGTTCTCCAGCAGGGTTTTGTAAGTAGAGAAGTGGTCGTAGCCGGGGCCTGCCTCGACAGCTGCATGGAGGGCTTTGGCCATCTCCGGGCTGTTGAGGTGGTATTCGCCACCGGTGCGGTACTGCACAAAGCCCATGAATTCGAGCTTGGTGCGGTTGAGCTCGGGGAAGGCCTTGGCGTGGAAGCTCAGGGTTTCGCTAGCCAGCTCGCTCAGGCTCAGGCCGGCCACGCGGCTTGTGGTGCCCTTGAAGGCCAGCTCGATCAGATCAGCACCGATGCCGATCGCTTCAAAGATCTGGGCGCCGTGGTAGCTGGCGAGCAGCGAGATGCCGATCTTGGAGAGGATCTTGCGCAGGCCATCTTCGAGGGCCTTGCGCACGTTGGCCTGCACCAGATCCGCGGTGAGGGCGGGCAACTTGCCGCGCTCGATGTTGGTTTGCACCTTGGGCTGCGCCAGCCAGTGGCGTGCCGTTTCCCAAGTGAGCCAGGGGCACACGGCGCTGGCGCCGAAGCCGATCAGGCAGGCCAGGTGATGGGTGCTCCAGCACTGGGCCGTGTCGGCCACCAGGGAGGTCTGCAGACGCAGGCCGAGGTTGAGCAGGTGGTGGTGCACCGCACCCACCGCCAGCAGGGGCGGGATGTAGGTGGTGGTGGCGGTGATGCCCCGATCCGAGAGCACCAGGATCTGGCTGCCGCCGCGCACAGCGGCCTCGGCCTCCGCCTTGAGCCGCTCCACCGCTGCCGCCAGGCCCGAAGGCCCATCGGTGATCGGCATCAGGGTGGAGAGGGTGCTGCAGGGGATTCCCTGCTGCCCCACGGCAGCCAGTTCGGCCTCGTTGAGGATGGGGCTATCGAGATGCAGCGCAGCCGCAGCAGATGCCTGGGGCTGCAGCGGTGAGCCGCGCTTGCCCAGATGCATCTCCAGGCTCATCACCAGCTTTTCGCGCAGGGGATCGATCGGCGGGTTGGTGACCTGCGCGAAGCGCTGCTTGAAGTAGTCGTAAAGCAGGTGCGGCTTATCGGAGAGCACCGCCAGGGGGATGTCGTCGCCCATGCAGTAGGTGGGCTCCTTGCCGGCACCGGCCATGTCTTCGATCACCAGATCGAAGTCTTCGGCGGTGAAGCCAAAGGCCGTTTGCAGCTGTAGGAGCTCCAGATCGCCGAGGTTGCGCTCCTGGGCCCAGGGCTGAGCCTGGAGGTTGCGGCGATGCTCAGCCAGCCACTGGCCATAGGGGTGACGCGATGCCACTTCCTGCTTCACCTCCCAGTTGTGCAGCAGGCGACCGTTCTCCAGATCCACCGCCAGCATCTGGCCGGGGCCAAGGCGGCCCTTCTCGATAATGCGGCTTTCCTCGAGCTCCACCACGCCGGTTTCCGAGCCCATCACCACGAAGCCGTCGTTGGTGATGCAGTAGCGAGCTGGGCGCAAGCCGTTGCGATCGAGGGTGGCGCCCACGCTGCGGCCATCGGCAAACACCAGCAGGGCCGGGCCATCCCAGGGCTCCTGGGTGCAGGCGGAATATTCGTAGAAGGCCTGGATCTCCGGCTTGTCAGCCAGCTCGGGCTGGTCGCGGAAGGCTTCCGGCACCAGGGTGAGCAGGCTCTCGGTGATCGGCCGGCCACTGCGCACCAGCAGCTCGAGGGTGGCGTCGAGGTTGGCGGAATCGCTGAAGGCCGGGTTCACCACCGGCTTGAGATCGGCAGCGGCATCGCCCCACACCGCATCGAGATCGGCCTCGGAGGCGCGGGCCCAGTTGAGGTTGCCCAGCAGGGTGTTGATCTCGCCGTTGTGGCCGAGCAGCCGCATCGGCTGGGCCAGGGGCCAGCGGGGCAGGGTGTTGGTGCTGAAGCGGCGGTGGTACACCGCGAAGCTCACAGCAAAGCGCTCATCGCGCAGGTCGCCATAGAAAGCGGAGAGCACCTCCGAGCGCACCATGCCCTTGTAAACAACGGTGCGGCCGCTCAGGGAAGCGAAATACATATCGCTGGGTCCTGCGCCCCAGGCGGCGCGAGCGCGATCACCGCAGCGGCGGCGCAGGCGGAACAGCAGCGATTCGAGCGCATCGCCAGCCTCGGAGGCGCCGATCAGCCACTGCTCAATTACCGGAGCTGTGCCACGGGCCAACGGGCCGAGCACCGCCGGATCCACCGGCACAGCTCGCCAGCCCAGGCTGCTCAGGCCCAGCTTGGCGGCTTCCTCAGCGCAGAAGGTTTTGGCCTGCTCGCGGCGAGCGTCATCGGCAGGCAGAAACACCATGCCCAGGCCGCGAGGGCCCGCGGCCGCAGCGGCGGCCTCCGGCCACACCGCATCGAGATAGCTCCAGGGGATGCCGCAGAGCACGCCGGCGCCATCGCCGGAATCACCGTCGCCACCGCAACCGCCGCGGTGCTCCATGCAATCGAGGCCGCGCAGGGCCTGCCGCAGCACCCAATGGCTGGATTCACCCTTCAGGCTGGCCAGAAAACCCACGCCGCAGGCATCCTTCTCGCCCGCCACCGCCGCCGGAGCCGGGGTGTCGCGATGGGGCCATTCGGGGCGAGAAAACAGCGACATAACCCGGCGACAACCTGTTGCTTGTTGGTCCAGCGCGAGAGCGAACCAACCACCGGCAAACGGTGGCCCCCAAGGGGCGGATCCGCACAAGATGTGCGCCGCAACCGCTGCCTTGGCCCTGATTCGCCCGGCCTACGGCCGCGCTGCGAACGTTCAATCGTAGGAGCTGGTATTCCCGAGGCGGAGCCAACAGCCTGGGTGGTGCCAGCAACCCTGGTGATGCCCAAAGCCTGGGCGGGGCCAAACAGGCTCGCTAGCTTGGCCAGGCCTGCCTCCGCTGTTGGATGCCCCCCTTGCCGGCGCTGGCGGCTCTGCTCCCCGGCATCCCCCTCACCCCGCCGCCGCCCCTGCCGGCACCCGCTCCGCGCCCAGCGCTGCAGCGCCGCGCCACACCGGCAAGCACGGCGCGGCTTCTGGGCACCAGCATCCGTATCAACGGGCTGCGCCAGAAGGCACTGTGGCTTCAAGACGCAGGCGAGCTCTGGCTACCGCTCGAGGTGCTCGAAGGCCAGCTGGGGGTGAGCCGCAGCCCAGGCGCCAACGGCAGCATCGACCTGGAGTGGTTCGGCCAGAAGCTCTCTGTGAGCGCCGATCGCCAGCGCAGCCTTGAAGACGAGGTGGCCGTACAGGTGAACGGCCTGCTGGAAGCCGTGGGCGTAATTACTCGCACCGAAGGCCAGGAGCTCAACCTGCAGCTGCCGCCGCGCCCGCTGCAGGCGATCCGCTGGAGCAACCAGGGGGTGAGCGGCCAAAGGGTGGTCCTCGATCTGAGTGCGCCGGCGCTGGTGCGCAGCGGCGAGGGTCGCCTGCTGATCGGCACCGAGGCCAGCGCGCCGCAGCTGGAGCAGCTCAAGCAGCTGGGGCTGAGCCCAAGCCAGCGCAATGGGTGGCTGAGCGTGCAAATCCCCCGCGATGGGGAACGCCTCAGCCTGGGTGCCCCCTGGCGATTGGTTCTGGATCTGCCGGTTTTAGAGGACGGCGCCCCAACCACAGCAACCACCAGTTCTGCCCCAGCCCCGGAGCGTGACCCACGCCTGGTAGCGCTGCAGAACCAGGGACTGAAGCTGGAGCGCCGCATCGGCCGGATCGGCTCGCGGCAGGTGCTGATCAACAGCGTGCGCCTCGATCCGCGTCAGGTGCCCCTGGAGCTGCGCCCGCTCAACCGCAGCGATGGCATGCAGGGCTTGAGCAGCCTCAGCCAACTGGCCCGGCAGGAGCAGGCCCTGATCGCCATCAACGGCGGCTATTTCAACCGGGTCAACCGCCTGCCGCTCGGGGCGATGCGCGAGCAGGGGCGCTGGCTTTCGGGGCCGATCCTCAACCGCGGCGCGGCGGGCTGGAAAGCCGGCGAGCTGCCCCGCTTCGATCGGCTGATGCTTGTGGAAACGATCGAAGACAGCCAGCGCCAGCGCTGGAGCATCACCACGGTGAACAGCGGCTACGTGCAGAAGGGGCTGGCCCGCTACACCGCCGACTGGGGCAGCCGCTACCAACCGATCACCGGCACCGAGATGGGGGTTCTGGTGCGCAACGGTGTGGTGCAGCAACGCTATGAACTGGGCGCCATGGCCCCCGGCGTTCCCCTCCGTGAGGGCGACCTATTAATTGTGGCTCGCGGCGGCGTGAGCGTGCCCTGGCAGAACGGCGAGCGGCTCACGCTGCAGAGCCGCCCCACGAGCGTGGTGGGTGAGCAGCCCAATGTGCTCGGCGGCGGGCCACTGCTGCTGCAGAACGGCAGGGTGGTGCTCAATGGCACCGCGGAGGGCTTCAGCTCGGGCTTCCTCTCCCAGGCGGCGCCACGCACCGTGGTGGCCAGCGACGGCAAACAGCTATGGCTGCTCACCCTGCAAGGGGTGAACAATCCCGGCCCAACGCTGATGGAAACAGCCCTGCTGATGCAGCAGGAAGGCCTTCAAGATGCCCTCAACCTCGATGGCGGCAGCTCCACGGGCCTGGTGCTGGCCGATGTGCACACCGTGAAAGGCCGTGGCGTGGCGGCGGCGGTGCACAACGGGCTGGGGCTGGTGCCGCGGCTCGAGCAGGCCCGCACACAAGACCGCATCACCGAACGCCCCTAAGACGCGGCCCTGACACACTGAGGCGATCGCCCCAACCTTCCGCCATGCCCAAGGGCCACAGCCTGCGCCTCACTGCAGCGGCAGCCGCCGAACTGGGACGCCAAGCGGCTGTGGCCGGCACTCCAGGGATGATGCATCTCGATCTGGTGGACGGCGGCTGTGAGCGCTGGGTGATCCGGATCAGACCCGGCCACCTCGCCGGTGTGGCCGTGGCCCGCGCCGATGGCATCACCTTGTTTGCCCCTGGCGATCAGTGCGAGCGGCTGGGCAGCCTGGAACTCGACTACCGCGGCGACCTCAGCGGCGGCGGCTTCCTAGTGCGGGCGGGCCGCGAGCTGCGCATCTGCGCCTGTGGCGCCGCCTTCAGCCCCGCTGACGAGGCGGCGGGGGTGGGGGTGCAGGCGACAAAGTAAGGTGGCGGATTGTCGCCACGGTCGGATTTTTCCGGCCTCCCGTAACCGGCCCTCGATGCCCACGATTCAGCAGCTGATCCGCAGCGAGCGGCAGCGCCTTACCCGCAAGACCAAGTCGCCTGCCCTGCGCGCCTGCCCCGAGCGTCGTGGTGTGTGCACCCGCGTGTACACCTCCACTCCGAAGAAGCCCAACTCGGCGCTGCGCAAGGTTGCCCGTGTGCGTCTCACCTCCGGTTTCGAGGTCACGGCTTACATCCCCGGCATCGGCCACAACCTTCAGGAGCACTCCGTGGTGATGATCCGCGGCGGTCGTGTGAAGGATCTGCCCGGTGTTCGCTACCACATCATCCGCGGCACGCTTGATACCGCCGGTGTGAAGGATCGCCGTCAGTCGCGCTCCAAGTACGGCGCCAAGACGCCCAAGGATTGATTCCTATCCAGCCGTAGCCGTTTCCTGATTCCCTTCCCCCAGGTCTATGTCACGCCGCAACGCCGCCGAGAAGCGTCCGATCCTGCCGGATCCTCAGTTCAACAGCCGTCTGGCCACCATGATCGTGGCTCGTCTGATGAAGCACGGCAAGAAATCAACCGCCCAGCGGATCCTGTCTGATGCTTTCTCGCTGATCGGCGAGCGCACCGGCGCTGACCCCCTCGAGGTGTTCGAGACCGCCGTCAAGAACGCCACTCCCCTGGTGGAAGTGCGTGCACGTCGCGTGGGTGGCGCCACCTATCAGGTGCCGATGGAAGTGCGTCAGGAGCGCGGCACCGCCATGGCTCTGCGCTGGCTGGTGAACTTCTCCCGCGCCCGCAACGGCCGCAGCATGGCCCAGAAGCTGGCCGGCGAACTGATGGACGCCGCCAACGAGGCCGGCAGCGCCGTTCGCAAGCGCGAAGAAACCCACAAGATGGCCGAAGCCAACAAGGCCTTCGCCCACTACCGCTACTGATCGCCGCCCGTGCAGGTCGGCCGGAGGCCGACTTGTAGAGTGACGCCCGCTTTTTTGTCGATTCCCCCTCCGGAGACCTAACCCGTGGCTCGCGCCTATCCCCTAGAACGCGTACGTAATATTGGTATTGCGGCACACATTGATGCCGGTAAAACCACCACAACCGAACGAATCCTGTTCTACTCGGGTGTGGTGCACAAGATCGGTGAGGTGCACGACGGCGCCGCCGTGACCGACTGGATGGCTCAAGAGCGCGAGCGCGGCATCACCATTACCGCAGCTGCGATCTCCACCAGCTGGAACGATCACCGGATCAACATCATTGATACTCCGGGCCACGTGGACTTCACCATTGAGGTGGAGCGTTCCATGCGGGTGCTCGATGGTGTGATCGCCGTGTTCTGTGCTGTAGGCGGTGTGCAGCCCCAGTCGGAAACCGTGTGGCGCCAGGCGGATCGCTACAGCGTTCCCCGCATGGTGTTCGTCAACAAGATGGACCGCACCGGCGCCGATTTCCTCAAGGTGCACGGGCAGATCAAGGATCGCCTCAAGGCCAAGGCCGCTCCCATCCAGCTGCCGATCGGCGCTGAAGGCGAGCTCAGCGGCATCGTCGATCTGGTGAAGAACCGCGCCTTCATCTACAAGGATGAGCTCGGCAAAGACATCGAAGAGACCGAGATCCCCGCTTCGATGGCTGATGAGGCCGCCGAATGGCGCGCCTATCTGATGGAGGCTGTCGCCGAAACCGACGAAGCCCTGATCGAAAAGTTCCTCGAGGAAGGCGAACTCACCGAAGACGAACTGCGTAAAGGCATCCGTGAAGGGGTGCTGAAGCACGGTCTGGTTCCGATGCTGTGCGGTTCGGCCTTCAAGAACAAAGGTGTTCAGCTGCTGCTCGACGCCGTGGTCGACTACCTCCCCGCCCCCGTGGATGTGCCCCCGATTCAGGGTGTGCTCCCCAACGGCGAAGAGGCTGTGCGCCCTGCCGAAGACAGCGCTCCCTTCAGCGCTCTGGCCTTCAAGGTGATGGCCGATCCGTTCGGCAAGCTCACCTTCGTGCGCATCTACTCGGGTGTGCTGCAGAAGGGCAGCTATGTACTCAACTCTACCAAGGACAAGAAAGAGCGCATATC
>Ga0194129_10010267_pt1 | contig 10247 bp, 9 predicted proteins | sample TA2KigCa35mmetaG_FD_150862 | JGI IMG/M metagenome (GOLD analysis project Ga0194129, IMG submission 150862) | Freshwater microbial communities from Lake Tanganyika, Tanzania - TA2015038 Kigoma Deep Cast 35m | ecosystem: Environmental > Aquatic > Freshwater > Lake | place: Tanzania: Lake...
CAGGTAACCGGTTCACCCCCACATGCGTGGGGACAGCCCAGGTGGCGCGATTGCTTCGCGTGTTCGATATCGGTTCACCCCCACATGCGTGGGGACAGCCTCGGGTGCCTGGGATCACCGGGATTCGTGTGACCGGTTCACCCCCACATGCGTGGGGACAGCTTCAAGCGAATCAACACGTCGTCGGCCGATCCCGGTTCACCCCCACATGCGTGGGGACAGCGCCTCCGGCGTGATCGGCCTCCGGCGTGATCGCCGGTTCACCCCCACATGCGTGGGGACAGCTGAGGGGAGCTTTTGCTTCAAGACTAAAAAAAGCGGTTCACCCCCACATGCGTGGGGACAGCATCATGCACCAGACTGGCCAGCCGCAAATCCGCGGTTCACCCCCACATGCGTGGGGACAGCGGCGGTGAGCAACCCCAACAAGCCGCTCGTGAGCGGTTCACCCCCACATGCGTGGGGACAGCTCAACATCAAACAATCCAACGCCAATTGTGATCGGTTCACCCCCACATGCGTGGGGACAGCGCAACCCCGATAGAACCGCTTGCAGTGGACGGGGCGGTTCACCCCCACATGCGTGGGGACAGCATGTTTTCAGCGCGTCGAGCAGCTGCTCCGCGTCGGTTCACCCCCACATGCGTGGGGACAGCTTTCAACCCGCCTCGCCTGACCGCGTGACATTCCGGTTCACCCCCACATGCGTGGGGACAGCTTACGCCAGCAACATCTTCAGCGTAGCTGATTTCGGTTCACCCCCACATGCGTGGGGACAGCTGGACCAATTCCTACTCCACCCTTACTCGTTCGGGTTCACCCCCACATGCGTGGGGACAGCTCCAGGATCTTGGTTACTCCTTCTGAATAAGCACAAGATGTAGCCCCTCAAGGTCTACCATTTCTCGGGAATGATCTCCATACACGCGAAAATCGAACCCCTGTTCTGTCGGGCTCTGCCATGCCTGAAAGCACGTTCCCGACTTGCCACCGGCGCAAGCTTTCTTCCACAACTCGTCACGAATCCTCGCGGTCATGCTGCCAAGGAATATCCCGGCCCTCGGCTCGATCATCCAACGACTCAGATCCCCCCGCAACGTCGCCGATACCCGCTCCACGATCAGAATCACCACCTAACACCTCCCGAATGTCCGGAACAATTCGCGACATCAATCCATTACCCCGAAATAAATCTCGACAGCTCTGGCGAATACGAGTTTCCACGCGCTCGGTACTCTCCGCCACCACCCGAAATGCGAGCGGAACAATCAGATCCACTTTGTACAAATCCGCGATGTCGTAGACAAAAGACAGCATTTTTCCCGTGTGAACAAATCCCAGAGCTGTCGAATAGCCCGCACTCACAACCGCAGCCTGTACCAACCCATTTAAGCATGCACTCCCAGCTGAGATGGCTCGATTTAGCGGATCCCCTTCACCCCATGCCTGCGGATCGTAGTTTCGCCCCTGCCACAACACTCCGTACTCCCGCGACAATCTTTCATACGCAGAACGCACGCGGTAACCCTCCTTTCCACGAATCACCTGAATATGCAAACCTGAATCCAGCTTTTCGGCAAAACGCTTTTCATACATGCGGACCACCACTGCCCTCCGCGCACGCAGGTCACAGCTCAAAGCAGCCTGATGCAGCAGGTTGGCCGAAAAATGCGTTCCTCCACGACCTGCACAGTAAAACCGAACCCCTTCCTCACCAACCCACACCACCGTGCAATTACAGTCCGCCAGATTGCAAATTGCCTTGTGAGTGATGGTGGTGCCCGGCCCCAGCATCAGCAATGCGAGGTCCGCTGCAGGAATCGGTATCCTTCCGTTCTCCGTCACATACGCTATCGATGTCGCTTCCTGCTCAATATGCCCGCGCTCCAGATACAGATAACTCAAGCGGTCCTGAAACCTCGTCAGTTGCAACAAACTGTCCATAGATCTCCAGCCTTAAAACGCACCAACAAAAAAATCCGGCAACAACGCATGGAGTCGCTGTCACCGGATCCACTTTTAAGCCGCTCGAATCAGACGACCAAACTAAATCTGCGCTATGCTAAGCAGTCCGTACCCAAAGGCTTTGCCGCTTCCCAGACCGCACTGCAGCGCAGCAGCAAACAGATTGGGGTCAATGACCTGCAGTACGCCTTCAAAACGCACTCCAAAATGACACAACTGCCCCTGCTCTTTCCCGCGTATCGACTGATGCCGCCCCAGCGACATAACCACCACATTCGCTCCGTCGGCACCACCCGAGTCCCCTGTGCCAAGGACTCGAAATCCCGCAGCCTGCCCCTTGCGAACCAGCCACGCGATCTGTTGTTGTTCCGTCACACACGCATCTCGACGTCCGTTTTTTTTACCATCAACACGTTTTTTTACCGTGGGATTTGCGACCAGACGAAAACGAAATACTGCCCCGCTGCGCAACACCACAGAGTCCTCTGTGCTGGCGCCCTGGTCGGACGTGGCATAGTTCACAGATTTCATTGCCGCTGTCAGTAAGTAACCGCTGTTGCGAAGTCCGTCCCAAACCGGCTTGCGATCCGACTGCACCAGCACCGCAGCCTCGCCGTCATCGTCCCTGCTGATCTCAAGACGAAACAGAACTCGGCCCGCGCCCCCTTCCGCCGCATCCGGAAAACCTCGCATCAAAGTGCGATGCAACTCGTACAGTGAACCCAGATCACGCTGTACGTCTCGTTTCGCCCGATTCAACACCAACCGCGACAAATACATTCTTCACACCCCTTCCTCAATTCCGTCCCGCTGTTGACTTCGCCGAATCACGCATCGTCTCGCGCTACCCGCACCCTCTCCATCCATCGCGTCGTCACCCTGCGTGTTGCGAACCTGCGACTGTCTGCGGAAAATGAGAGAGGTACGTCCTGACGAATTTCGCCGTCAACACCAGAGGTTTCCAGCACCATGCGCACAGGATCAGATTCGCTGAAGACGCTGTCGGACGGGCTCAACGGGAACACTTCAAACGCCGTCACCAGATCCATAACGTCCGTTAACAGGCCGTCGGACATCCAGACTGAGTCCCCAGGTACAAACGCTTTTCTGCCCAAACAAAGCGGCCAAATCGGGCGACGCAGCGCCTGATACAGGATTGTCAGCACACTGTGGTCTCCGACCAAACCGGCAATGAAAATGGCATCGGCTAGATATTGTCGCCGCGACAGAACGGTCTTTCCGGCACTTCCATCAGCCTTTACAACCCCATATCGTGCCCCGTCTTCATTGCCCGAACTCCGTGACCCCCCGGCCGTCTGAAAGTCTTCCAGCAAGACTCCCTCTCGATCCACTCGCACGCCAAACGGCATCGCAGCCACATCCAGCAATGACACCGTTACGCCGTTGATGACAACCGAATCCGACTCTCGAGATACCCCAAGGGCAGCAAAGAGCAGGCCAATGACGCCACTTTTTGTTGGCTCAAGACAGGTGTCCCGATCCGAGAACCTGCTTTGAATCCCCCAACTCTGCATGGGGCCGGCGAGTCGCAGCAGCAAGACACTCATTGTGCCCCCCCCGTAACGGCAGATACGCCTGTCACAGCAGTACTGACCCGTTCCAAAACGTCAGCCATTGTGCCACAGCGGTAGGTGGCAAGCCTGCTGACTTCACACTCGTTGAGAGCGAAGAATCCACCGGCCACGATTTCGTCCGCCCCAAAACCGTCAACGAGACGTCCCCAATATCCATCAAGCGCGGCGATTGAGGCCTCCACCAGACTCTGGCGTCCGTCTGGCCGTATCGGACGCTCAAATGCGTTCGCCAGTGACCAGAATCCCGTCGTTCGCACAACAGCCAGCACCGCTGATGGTGGGTTGTGGGCTGCAAAGGTATTTTGTTTTCCAGTCGGTATTGCTGACACTGAGGCCCTGATGAAGGCATTAATCGTCCGGCCCACCAGATCAGAATCGCCTTGCAGATTCATCAGCAACTGTGGAATGTTGATATTCGCGTATCGATAAAAACATGACGAATTGTACTCAACGGTCCCCAACATGCCTGCACCCGAATCTTCAGCTCGTGTTTTCAGGTCGTCCACTGCCGTGAAGTAATCCATCTCCATGTCGACTTTGTTTGTGGAAATTGCATGAGCCACCTGACTGGCAGCATCGATATTTCGATCGGGCAAATCCGCAACCATGCGTCCGAACAACGCGAGGTCGGCAGCTTTTCCGCCATCCAGCACAGCCAGAACTGCCTGCGTAACTTCCTTCGGCACGGCCGCACTTTTTCCAGCTTTTGCCTTGCGGGCAGTTTTTTTAGGTGTCGGTGCGTCGGCCGCAGCGTCAGCCCCGTTTTCTTCGGGTGCCACTGCAGCAAGCTCCGCCCAGTGCTGCCGAATCACACTGACAAGCCCCGCGATTTCGCGTCGCCCCAGAAACAACAAGTATTGCGTCTGACCGTCATCGACCTTCAATTTTTGGGATGCCAAAGCCGTTACAATCACTCGCTGGATCTCAGCAGCATCCGTCGACATGTCTGCTAACTGACCTGCGATTTCGGCCACCAGTCTTTTCGAACGCACCGCGGTGTCTTCGAGGGGCAGATACCCGCTGCTCGTGAACGTCTGGCGAATAGCCCTCTTGATACACTGACTACTGATACGGGCCCTGCGAAATCCGCCGAATCGGCAGTCTTTGGGACTATTCGTGTCGTCACGATTCAGGCAGGATGGTGCGAAATTTTGCAGCAAATGGAGTTCAAGATTCATTGTTTTGTTTGCTCCGTGGCATTCTTCAAACCGCTTCAATCTGCCCCGACACGGTGCCGCGGCAGTACACATTGACTTTATCTGATTTGCGAGCGTGCTAAGTCGTCTCACTCTGTGTCATCGGTGCCCAAAAATCTCTTGACCAGGCTTTCTGTACGCTTCTGGACGCCCACTCCCAGTTGCACAGATCCGCCAGGATCCGTCGCCAGTCGATGGGGATCTCTCGCGATTTCAACAGGGACACCGCATGACGCAGCCGATCCGGAAGGTCTTCGAATTCACTATCGAGTAATTGATAAAACCGTCTTTCAGCCCCCTGCTCGGCCCCCGGCGAACTGCTGGCTAGTCTGTAGAAGGCAGTCCCCATGGATCCTCTGCCTCCTGACGATGAATGCTGCGCAAACAACGATGCCACGTGGCAGCAAATACTTACACGACGATCACCGCCATCCCAGGCAGCTCCCGATCTCGTTAATGTTCGCAGCACCCATCCGTCGCGCGATGCATATTCGCCAAATCCTCGCCCTCGCCCACGGCGCAATTCCGCCAGTAAGCCACGATCCTGTTCACGCTCAATTGCCTCCAGTGCACTGACAAAGGCATCCTGCCACTCCTGGATCTCACCACTACGACTGCTCATGTTCAACGACCCTCCGAAAATTCGCAAATTCACCCGCCAATGTTGCCCGCAAACGTTGTGAGCTCCGAGCGATGGCTCGAAGTGTCCTTGCCCTGCCGTCAAGTGACGCGACCCCATTGTCAAATGCACGCAAAACCTGAATTCGCACTGACGACTGCACCCAGGCAGCTACAAGGTCCTCCGCATTTTGGCCCGCAGTCGACAACTCATGGACCAGTCGGCGAAATGGCCTCTCCAAAGTTCCCCAATAGTCGCGTTCCATACCAAGATTCCGCATCATCACGCTGACTCGGGCAGAATCCGGTTTCCCTTCCCCTGGTGCCAAAATATCTGACACCAGGCGCTGTGCGGCTTTGTAAAGAACAGTTGCTCCCTGTTCGGCAGCGTCCAGCGCCAGTTGCAAATTCGCGATCAGGTCGTCACTTCCGAGGAAAGCCAGCGGCAGCGGAAGCGATATTTCGCGCCAGTACCGGATAGCGGCATTTTTTCCGAGAAGTCCGTATGCTCGCAGAGACAACTGCCTGGTCTCAGAAAGTGCGGGGATATCACGAACGACGAGGGCCGCTAAATCCGTGAGGATCATTGGACGCTGCACCTGCCCGGGGTTGCTCACACCGGTCGCTGATAACAGCACTGGAATGTCCCGCCAAAGCCCTTTTTCTTCATGGAATGAATAAGGCCCCAATCCTGAATCGGACATTACACGATACGCGAGCATGGGATCGGCTATCCCGCCAGTGTGTTCGCATTTCGGTCCTGAGGTATAGACAATCTCCTTGATTTTATCTCCATCCGCAGTCAGCAGTATTCGTCGCGCCAGCCAGGTAAGGCTTTCGATGTAGCCACGCGGAGCCCTCGACGCTGTTTCGAATGCATCCGCTTCCCATGACGGGCGATCGGCACGCGCCGGAATGGGTCGCTCGCCATTGTAAATCGTCAGATTCAGCATCAGTGTCTCAAACAATGATGCCCCCACAACGAGGAAAACCGCCGCGTAGGCATGATGTGCCGACACATAGCCCTGCCCCGCGCTTAAGGAAAAACTCTGCTCCGCTACTAGCTGACAGGCCGCTTCCGAAAACGGAATTCCGGAAAACCTGCAAGGGATCTGGTGATTTGCGAGGGTATCTGTAAACGTCATTGACTGTTCTTTAATGATGCGCGAAGCTACCTCCAATTTGCCATCCTTGAGCGAAATATCCTGAAAGAACGGGTATTTGGGGTGGAACAAGTCGAATCGTTCCTGCCATTGACCAAAGTAAGCTTCGAGACCTGCTTCGGGGAAGTGTCGTGCTTCCCACAGTGCCTGCCATGCCGCATAGTCGGCCGGGCCAAAAGTTCTGTGCAGAATGGCCAGTAACAGTCGATGAATCGCGACTGTCACCAATGGCGAAGAGTGGCGTATCTCGACAATTCTGCCTGCCTCCAGCAAAGTGGCTCGGATTCCGAGCAGCTGCTGAGTACCGTCGGGACGAAGACAAGGAATGAACGCGTCCGTTAAGAGATTGAATGAGGGCGATGTCATTGGCTTTCCGACTCCCCGGTTCCGCGGGACTCACGCGCGGAGCGTGATCCGTACGACAGACCCGTCGTTGAATCATATTCTATGTACTGTTGACCATGACTGAATCGGCCGTTTGAGTCCAGCAGCAACGCTCGGCTAAAACACAAAGCACTGTTCTTTTTCCATCCGTTCGGCACTGGCTGCTTCAGGAAGTAGGGCGTCCAGCTCTTCTGAGAAATTGTCACGACATTCTGCAGCAGCAAATTTGTCTGCTCCCGCGACTTTGCGTGTGTGCTTTCCAGTTCCGCTGACTGTGTCGAGTCGGGTGCAAAAAAAACCTGCCCCCCGCGCTGCCACAGAACAACCACTACGACAGATGGATCGGACTCGCGTGTGCTGGCCTGCAAATCCGAATGGACCGCGGGATTGTCTTCTTCCAGAATGACGTTGCTGGTTTCCAGCAAATCACAGGCCTCGGGCGTTCGGATTCTGGCGCTGGCTGCATTCGTTTCGCTGCTCGCAATTGCGACCTGCATGCCACTAAGGCAACGCGTCAGCTCCGCCTGCACAGCAACGTCAGATTCCTCCCTCTCTGCGGTTTCGTAGACGGCGCTCACGAGCCTGTCTATGTCGTTAGGCAAATCAATAGTCTGGTCTGTACCGAGGCGACCTCCAAGCAGCAGCCACGTCCGAAGCAGGATGTATCTGTCATACACGCCAGCTCGATACTCCCCGGTCGATGTGATCGTCGATCCATACGCTCCAAATTCCGGCAAACCGTCGCCGACAACGTCAGGCTGCAGCAGCCACATTCGAGGCTGTCGAAGCCTTTCAGGTCGAACATCGCGTTTGTGACGATGCAGACGTCCCACCCGTTGCAGCAATAAGTCAACCGGTGCGACCTCGGAAATCAGCAGGTCAAAATCCAGATCGAGACTTTGCTCCACGACCTGTGTGGCAATGAGAATGAGGCGATCCGGACGTCCGGAACAGCGATTTGGCGGCCCCAGACGATCCAACACCCTGCGCTCGATTCTCATGCGATCCGCAACGGTGTACCGTGAATGGAAGATCAGTATTTCAAAACCTTCAGATGCAAACTGCTCGCAGATTTCAGCGTAGATTGCCTGACATTTCCTGACCGTATTGCAAATCACTGCACAACAGCCACCATCTGACAGCACGGCCTGTAGCCGCTGTGTCAGCACGGACTCGTTCACCCATTCCAGCGTGATCTGCAGTGCCCGAGCCGGATCGGCCGCGAACCCCAATGAACGGACTTCGCTCGTGCTTTTACTTGTAACTGTCAGCCTGGGATACGGCGCATACTCGCCTGTTTGTTGTTTGCCGCTGTAGGCTTCAAGGAGTCGCCGGCGTCGACCGGCTGGCAATGTTGCACTCAAAAGGACAACGGAACAATGAAGGGCTGCCAGCCACGTTATCAGCCGCTCCAGCAAAGTGCTCATGTACGCATCGTATGCATGTACCTCATCCAGAATGACCGTTTTTCCGGAAAGTCCGAACAGTCGCACAAAATGATGTGGCGTTCGCAGCACGGACAACAGCAACTGGTCCACTGTGCCAACACCAAATGGTGCAAGAATCTGTTGTTTCCTCCCCTGAGCAAACCAGCTTTCCGCCACGACAGTCGGCGCACTCGACTGGCCGACAGATTGAGATTCCTGACGACTGTCGTCTTCCGCAACCGCCGACAGTGACAGCAAGGCAGCATACTCTGCAGAGAACCCGCTTCTGCCGTGCGAAAGTTGCAGATTGATTCGCTGAGCACTGTCTGTAAGGCTGTAGCGCGACTCCAGCCAGCTGCGAACTCGTCCAAACATTTGATTGGCAGTGGCCTGACTGGGCAGAGCGATAAACAAGCCTCTCTGTCCCAGGACATGCGTGTCGTAGTCAGCAAGGTAAACGGCTGCTTCTGTTTTACCCTCGCCCATGGGGGCCTCAATCAGGATTAACTGCGGATCACGCGATTCGGCAGCCACCTCGACACACTTTTGCTGCAAAGGTCTTGGAACAGTGATCTGCGGGTGTACTTCGGAGAATGACAAGTGGCATTTTGTTTGGGGTTTCCAGCGAGTAAAACCCAGTTCAAAAACAGCCTTTGCGGCGGACTCAGCAGACTCCCTGAGATACTGTCCCCATGAGTCCCCGCTTGTAATGGCATTACCGACGGCACGAAAAAATCTGCGGTTTGATCCGACCCAGTCTGCAACAGACACGAGGCCGGCCAGAAACAAATGAAATGCAGCGCCGGAACCGACCGGACACACCGGGGCGGGATTGCCTGCGATACAGAATGCGTCGGCGACCATGGACAAGCACTCAACTCTGGCACTCTCCCAGAGCCCCCGACCGATCCCGTGACGCACTTGTGAGAGATCGGCAGATGTCGGGATAACACCATGATGACCACCAACAATTTTCGCCACGGTGCCTGCAAGGTCGCGTCCAAGGGCACAACGAATTCCCGGTCGGTCCAGAGCCAATTCCGACTTCAGTACCACGGCGGAACATAATCCGTGCGGCCACTCCGGCCCCGGCCCCGCCTTCAACCCAAGCCTCAACAATCGTGTTTGCGCCGTTTTACAGCGAAACTGAAAAGAGGGGGTTATTTTCCCAATGTCGTGACTGGCGGCCCAAAAAGAAATCCAGCTGCCGGCAACATCCGGGTCCACGTGAAGTTCGCGGCTCCAGTGCTGCCTGGTGGCATCGCCAACACTGCCGGACCATAACTGCTGAGCCACAAACCCTACATCGGCCAGATGACAAACAACAGGATGCATCTCCTCCGGGTACGTGCCGCTGCCTAACTTCGCCCAGAAACTCATCTGGCGATCCAGTACAGTGTTCGAGTTTTCCTGCGTAAAATTCACAAAAAACCATCCACCTGTCGAAGCAGCATCCTTTTGCACCGCTAAGAAGAACGTCCGGCATTCAAGCGGAAGTGACACTACCTTGCCCAGCATACACACGACCCCTGACAGATCATGTCCAACCTGGCGGGGGGTGGAGCCGGAATTTTGGAAAAAGTGGTCGTGGCGGGCGAGGTTTTCGGAAAAATCGATGCGGAATTTTGGCGAATTTACTTGCATCAGGGGCTGGCTGTGTTCTCACTCGCCCTGCCGGTCCAGCTCCTCAAGGTCCCGCAGCAGGGCGGTGGCGTGTGATTTGGGCCATTGACTTGTCTCTATACCCCATAACCCGCAGGTCCATTTCAGCCATCGGAAAACGCTCTAGCGAGCCGGATGCCCCATATAACCCGGATCCGGGGTGTCTCTGGTGTGGGCGAGACTTTCGGGAGTTTCGGGCACCGGGCTCTGCAACTGCATCGGTTTTTTCGACCTGCG
>Ga0194129_10010272_pt1 | contig 10243 bp, 11 predicted proteins | sample TA2KigCa35mmetaG_FD_150862 | JGI IMG/M metagenome (GOLD analysis project Ga0194129, IMG submission 150862) | Freshwater microbial communities from Lake Tanganyika, Tanzania - TA2015038 Kigoma Deep Cast 35m | ecosystem: Environmental > Aquatic > Freshwater > Lake | place: Tanzania: Lake...
ATGCCTTGAGTTCTTCTGGAGTTTCTATTGAACCTGTAGAGCTCAATATAGCTGCCGTATCTTCAAATTCATTAGTAGGCTCCCATGCTCCTTTCTCAGGGTGTTGCTCTTCCCACTTATCATCTCGACCAAGACGATAACGTGGTCGTGCTTGTTCCGGAACAGCAGTCACAGCATGTTCTCCCAAAGACCCTACAGAATCTACTCCAGGAGCCTTAGCAGCTTTGTCAGTTGGCTCCGCGCCTGCTACGGCCGCTGTTGTTGTTGCCGATGTCGATGACGGTAAAGTGTCGATGTGTTCCATGGAATCTGTTTCTGTTATTGATGGGTGCCTCTCAGAAAGCCTGCGTCCAGCCTCTTCTTGTTGTTGGGCTGCGCCAGCCCGCTGTTCCCGCTTAGGACGTTCTGCTCCCCCTCCTAACATCGGAAGCGCTTGCAGAGAAAAAGTTGTTCCTACTAAAAATAGAATGAGACTAAGTACCGGGGGGAATTTCATTTTGCAAAGTATCTATGTCTTTGCCTCAGATATCAAATAAAAATTATTTGTGAATGCTTATACCATCTTCACTCATTATCTCGACTATAGAGCTTGTTGCAACTCGCTCGCTCCCGCTCGACTCGCCCTTGCTGGGCTGCCTTCGGCACTTGATCCAGCGGCCTCCCAGCTAGCTGTATTTTATTGGCATCTGACTGCGTTGTCATCACTCACGTTACAGAAGATAGCGCTCGTTCTTCCGCCTTTTCAATTTAATAAACTATATAGTCCAGCTAATTCATGAAGATGGTATTACTCTTATCCAAAATAGAAATTTCCAACTGAAGTAGAGCCTGTCCAAAAGTGAGTCGTTTTTGCACAGTCTTTAGCTAATTGTGCATGATGATGAACTTGATGTCGCATGATCTTCAAGTTCTTTTGCCCTTCTTAATAGATCATCGATGTGTTATTGGCGTGGTTGAAGGTATTGTGCTTCTAAAGCCGCCCAAGAAAGAGCGTTGCTTGCCCATTGCTTTGGATAAAGCAAAGTGTTTTTTGCTGCTTCAACTGTCCCGTACGCCATTTGAGGTTTTGATACGCCTGCATAAAAACTATCCCTCATTTTATTTACTCCAGCCGAACTCTTCATATCCATTGTCTCTGGTGAATTCGGAGCATGTGCAATTTCTGCAGGCATTTCTCCCTTCATCCAATTAAATAGGCGCGTTGCTCGTTACTCTTTACCCGCTAGGCGCAGAGCACCTAGCCCTCCCAGTCACTACTTTCGGGAACCATGGTCAACGAGACAGGGCGATGGCGGTAGAGCTTCCATAATTTCCATCCCATATTTACTAAAATATAAAAAATTAAAAAGGGATAGATCATAGAGATAATGGGTGCTAATGCTTTCATGATGCCGCCGAAGCCCAGCATTGCCATTGCGGTGGTGATGGCAATGGTGATGATTAAGGCTGGTAGGTAAGCGAGGCGTCCGCCGAGAAGATCTCGGTGAAGGTACATGCCGAAGACGGCGGTGAGCGCGATAGCTGTCGTGAGGCAGGCGATCGCAACGGTGATATTGGCCAATCCGCCACCCTCTTTTCCAAGAATTAAAATAGAAAGCGCGCTAAAAATATCAGCTCGCTCAACTCCAGCAATTGCCGCTCCATGAAAAGAGGCAACAAGGCAGAATCCAGCATAGACTAAAGAGAGCAGTCCGCCTCCAATGACGCTGGCTTGCAATCCAAGTTTGATAATAGAGCGCGAGTCAGCTTGTTGCTCAGGGTGCATGCCTTTTTTAAGGCCACTCAAGATGAGTCCCGAAAGAAAAATAGTTCCTAGCAAATCACATGTTCCATAGCCTGAGAGAAAACCTTGGTTAAAACTTTCTACACGCGTCCATGAAACAGGAAGAAAATTTGTAGGAGAGAAAAGGCCCTTCACGATGATCGAGAGGAGGAGTGTGATTTTCAAAGGGCCTAAAATTTTTCCTAAAAGATCGATAACAAAACTATTTTTCATTGTGCAGCAAAACATGATGACCGCACAAAAAAGAGTGAATCCCAAAATAGAAAGAGAAGGAAGATACATTTTGCTAACAGCATAGGAAATTGTGACGCAGCGTGGAATCAGGCCAAAAGGGCCTATCAAGGTCATGCAGAGGAAGGTCAGTAAAAAAGCAGGGATTTTTCCAAGTGGCGCTAAGAGGAATTTGTAATCGCCATGATTCAGTATCGTTCCAAAGAGTCCTAGCAATGGAACTAACACGGCAGTGAGACAAAAACCGAGCAGACTCCAAAAGACTTGATGGCCGCTATCGCGTCCTAGAATCAAGGGAAAGACAATGTTGCCGGCGCCAAACAACATGGCGAACATCGCAAAGCCGGTGGTTAATACTTTTTTCATGAGATGAAAAAAGTATTAAGTAACGAGTAACGAGTAAAGAGTAATGGGTGGAGAATAACTAGTGCGTTGGGAATTCGCTAATGCGGATGAAGAGCAAGGAGCGACGGCGCACAGCGGCTGAGTGTATAGTGTATTAAATTGACAAGGGCATGTTAGAAGCGCTGAAATTTTTTCTTAGAACAAGGCCGAAGATCGAAGCGCTATCCGAAGATAACGTGAGATCTGAGAACGCAGTTCTAGGGAAAAAGAGCAAGCTTATCGCGTGCCCTTTTCAATTTAATACACTATATATGGAAATACTCGATGACGCGAGCACCGACGCGACGCAGATCTTCGCCGCATCAGTAGAATTTACAATGTGCTATCCTTCCCAATCACTTGTTTCGGGAGTGATCGTCAACGAAACCGGACGATGGGTTTTGAGTTTCCACCATTTCCAGAGGAGGTTGCCAAGGATATAAACAATCAAGATTGGATAAAGTACCTCAATGATCGGGCTGACAAATTTCATGATGCCGCTAAACCCGAGAGAGGCGATGGCAGCGGTGATGAGAGTCGTGATGATCAAGGAAGCAAGATAGCTGAGTCGACCAGCCAAGAGATCTTTGTGTAGGTACATCGCGAACATGGCTGTCAACGCAATCGCTGTAGTGAGGCAAGCAATCGCAACAGTGAGGTTAGCGAAAGCGCCACCAGCTTCTCCCAAAATTAAAATCGTTAACGAGCTGAAAATGTCAGCTCGCTCGACGGAGGCAAGCTGAGCTCCATGCAAGCCTGAGGCGAGACAAAAGCCCGCGTAGACGAGAGACAAAAGTAAACCGCCGATGAGGCTAGCTTGCAGGCCGAGTTTGATGATTGCACGCGCATCTTGTTGTTGCTCGGGGTGGAGACCTTGACGCAGGCGACTTAAAATCAGACTTGAAAGAAAAATAATGGCAATCAAATCACACGTGCCGTAACCAGAAAAAAGTCCCAAGCGAAAACCCTCCATTTTAGTCAATGTAACAGGCATCATGGCTGCTGGAGCAAAGATACCTTTGACAATAATTGAAAAGAGAAGCGTAATTTTCAAAGGCCCCAAAAATTTTCCCAGCAAATCGATGATGAAACTATTTTTAATGGTGCAGAGAAAAATGAGCACGGCACATCCGCTGCTAAAAGCCCAGATGGGAATAGCAGGCAAGTACGATTTAATGGCTGCATAAGAAATGGTGACGCAGCGCGGAGTGAGTGCTAGTGGCCCTAGCAAGATCATGCATATAGTGATAACGAGGAAAGCGGGGACTTTTCCCAGTGGAGCTAAGAGGCATTTGTAATCGCCATGATTTAACATAATGGCGAAAAGCCCCAGGAGAGGGACAAGTACGGCGGTAATACAAAAACCAAGTAGACCAAAAAAAAGTTGATGGCCGCTATCGCGACCTAAAATTAATGGGAAAACAACATTGCCAGCGCCAAATAACATAGCGAACATAGCAAAACCTGTAGTCAGTACTTTTTTCATGGGATGAAAAAAGTACTGGGTAATGAGTAATGAGTAAAGAGTAACGAGTAAAAATTTGGGGAGAACGATGAACTAATGATGATGAGATGCAAAACAAAAGCTCTTTTGCTGCTGCTCCTTTATTTTTTTTGTAGCTCGCTACAAGCCGTTCAGCAGCTCAAGATCCCTCTCGGATGCTCCTGGGGAGATGATCCTGCGAAGTTAGAAGAACTAATCCATGCAGGAGGGCTCACACTGGTCAATTCGGAGACGATTCCTTCGACTCAAAAAAAATTAATAACCGTCCGCGGCGTCATTGGGGCAGCCTTGAAGCAAAACATTTTTGTTTTTCAAAAAGAGGAGCTCATAGAAATCGAATATCAGTATGGCGATCCAAAATGGGATGCGAAAAAATATCAGGATTTTTTCGACAACTTTCGGCGCATGTTTGAAAACAAATATGGCCCAGGAACGCCGCTCACCAAAACAGCCGGTTCTTCAACAGATGCCTACGGAGTCGCAACTTCGATCACCGGTTACGAATGGGCGCAATCCTTCTGCATCTTAGATCTTTTCTACTACACCGCGGAGAAAAAAAATCAGCAGTATCGCTTGATCAGCGTGCATTACAAGATGCCGTGATTAGGTTACGGGTTGCAGGAGAAAAGCAGAGAAAGTGGCTGAAGTGATCGCAAGGCAATTACTTCGCTGCTGCCGGATCTTTAATATTCACGGTAAACGCGACGGCTTTGTTACAACTATAAACAGGATCAGTTCCGATATTAAAAAAAACTAAAACAATTTGACCCGAATTGACGCCTTTGTAAGTTAAGGTCGTTATGTTTGCATCTGCATCATGACTATCGCCGCTGAAAGTTATGACTGAGGCATTCGGGTCGGCGTTTGGAATTGCTGAATCGCTAAAAGTGACTCTGGGAACTGCAGCAAGAGCCCATCCTTGTGCTCCGCTAAAGCAAAAGGAAACTTTGTCTCCCTTGTTGATGTTAACGGGATTTAATGCGTCTGCTTCCGTTACTGTTACATCAGCACGCAAAGTGGTAGGGAGGATAGCTAAGCAGAGTGAGAGGAGGAGAGGTATTAGTTTTAATTTCATAGGAGGTTGTGTTTAAAGAAAAATGAAAGCAGTGTCAATTTTAAAGGTTTTAAGAAGGCTAAAAAACAAACGGCACACCTTTTTGGGCAAATCCTATTTTTTGGTCACTGAGGAAACGATCGCCTAAGCGCTCGAATCCTTTTTCTTCGCGGAAGTTTTTGAGGAATTGGTTCACGCGCTCGCGTAGTTCCACGTCGGACAAGCGCAGGCCGATGGCCCACGATTCCTGCTGCAAAGAGGAAAGCAGCGCTCGCGTTTCAAGAGGATGTTCATGATGATGTTTCCAGATACTCATTTCATCGTACAGAAAAGCATCGGCTTTTTTTTGGAGGACCTCCAAAACCGCAGTAGCCTCTTGATCAAAAACAAGGAGCGTTGCTTGAGGTAAATTTTTTTGGGCCCAAAGTTGTCCAGTTGTGCCTTGGCGCACGGCCACCTTGAAGGCGGGCTGGTTGAGATCGTTGATTGTTTGAATCGGCGTATCTTGTCGGACAAGCGCTCCCAACGCAATTGTCAAGTAAGGATCCGAAAATGCAATGCTCTTTCGCCGTTCGGGTGTGTCGGTCATGGAAGAAATAATGAGATCGATTTTTCCTGTTTGTAGCGAGGGAAGAAGGCCAACGAAAGGAATGTTTTCAATTTGCAAGGGGCGGTGCAAATCTTTGCTCAAAGCCTCTGCCATGGCCACGCTGACACCATCAGGATCCCCGTGTTCGTTGATCATTTCAAATGGAGGGTAAGACAAATCCATGCCGATGCGAATTGGTTGTGTCTGCGGAGCCCGTTGGCAAGCCGTAAGGAAGAGGAGAGAACAGCCGCAAAAGAATGCAAAGAGAGTAAAGAAAAAAGACTGAAAGCTGAAGGCTGAGGGACAAAGGTTTTTCATAAAGCCAAATCAATAAGCAAAAACATTCGAAAGAAATTTTTTGATGCGGGGATGTTGAGGATGATCAAAAAAAGAAGAGGCAGCGCCTTGTTCTAGAATCGATCCTTGTTCTAAAAAAAGAATTTGATCGGCGCACTTGCGCGCAAAGCCGATTTCATGGGTTACGAGTAAGATTGGCGTCTTCATCGTTTTTAATTCTGCAATCAAATCTAAAATTTCTGCTTTCATTTCCACGTCGAGCGAAGCGGTTGGCTCATCCAAAAGCAAAAATCGAGGCTCTGTCACCAAGGCTCGAGCAATGGCAACGCGCTGTGCTTCTCCGCCAGAAAGTTGATGAGGTTTTTTCTCAGCATGTTGAAAAATTTTCAGTCGCTCCATCATCTCAACTGCTTTTTTTTCCGCTGTTACTGGCATTTCGCGATGCACCAAGGTCAATGGCATGACGACATTTTCCAGCGCGGTGTAATGTGGAAAAAGATTTTGATGTTGAAAAACAAAGCCAAGATTTTTTTGATAATGCTGCAACCATCTTGTGGAATGAAATTGGAGAGGCTCTCCATCAATGATGATTTCTCCTTCATCAGGCCGTTCCAGGCCTGCTAGCAAGCGGAGTAAGCTTGTTTTGCCACTGCCGCTGCGACCGATCAGAGCGAGTACATGATTGAACTCTACCGAAAATGAGAGGTCTTTGAAAAGCTCCACACTACGATGGTCAGCAGTGAAATTTTTTTTGAGATGAGAAACAGAAATTTTCATGAAGATAATCTTTTTTCTAATAAGCGACTGCCCAGCGAGAGAGGGAGCGTGAGGAGAAGGTAGCCGCATGCTAACGGAAAATAACTTTCCAACGTGCAGTAAGTTGCAGCGTTTACCTGTTGTGCGGCCATGGTAAATTCTTTGATTCCGATGATCGAAAGGAGCGAGGAATCTTTGATAAGAGAAGCGAATTGCCCAGTCAATGCAGGCGCTAAGTGGCGCAGTACTTGAGGCAAGATTACGTAACGATAGATTTGAAGCCGTGTGAGACCCAAGATTTTTGCTGATTCCCATTGTGATAATGGAATGGCTTCGATGCCGCCGCGAATCATTTCAGCTGTGTAGGCGCTGCTAAAAAGAGAGAGGATAAAAACGCCGACGATAAAGCGATTTTCAAGACCGATGCCATGAGCGACGACATAAAAAAAGAAAAGAATTTGAGTGAGCAGCGGCGTTCCACGAATGATTTCAACGAGGCCATGCGCAGTCGAACGCAGCACAACAAAAGAAGAACGACGAGCTGCAACAATCAAGGCTCCCAAAGCACTACTGAGGACCAGTGCAGCTAGCGCAATTATGATCGTCTCAAGCCATCCCTGCCAAAAAACAGCGCGATAGCGCCAGATCGTTTCGCATCCAAGAGTTTGATTTCCTACTAAGAAAAAAAAGAGGAAACAAAAAAGTGCAAGGCCGATCAATGAGGCAATAACAGTAGAGCCAGAACGAAAAATCATGCTGGAATATAGTGAAGGGTAAAGAGTGGATGGTAAATCTTAATTTAACCGCAGCCTTCAGTACCCAGCCTTTAGCCTGTACTCTTCACTCTTTACCCATTACTCTTCACTCTTTATGGATGCCTTGCTTCAGCTATTACAAAAAGATGATCGAACTTCGCCCGCAGAATTAGCGCAACGACTCAATCTTTCAGAAAAAGAAGTTGTTTCCAAAATTCGCCAGTGGGAATCTGATGGAACAATCCTCGGCTATCACGCTGTCGTTGATCGAGAACGCGTCGATCCTGATCTGGTTACGGCAGTGATTGAGGTAAAAGTGACACCAGAGCGCGAAGGAGGATTTGATCAAACTGCGCAGCGTATTGCTCGATTTGAGCAGGTAGAGGATGTTTATTTAATGAGCGGCGGTTATGATGTGCTGGTGACCGTTCGTGGACAGTCCTTGCGTGATGTTGCGAATTTTATCACTAACAGGTTAAGCGCGATGGAAGGCGTGCAGTCCTGCACGACGCGCTTTCGCCTCAAGACTTACAAAGAAAATGGAATTCTCCATGGCATGGAGGAGAAATGCGAGCGACTTGCTGTGGCGCCATAGAAAATTTACAGGGATGGAAGGGGTAAGAGATCTTTTGTAAAATAAAATTCCATTTTAAAAAATGGCGTCAAAACTTGTTGAGTTTATTAAAAAAAATAAGGCTTAGAAAATTATTATTTCTTCATCACTTTCATCCCTGTGAATTCTTTTCTTTTTCCATGAACACCCGCCTCTCATCAGTCGTCCAACAAATTCCTAAATCAGGCATTCGTGATTTTTTTGATATCGTTCAAACGATGAAGGATGTCATATCGCTTGGTATCGGCGAGCCTGATTTTGTCACGCCATTGCATATCCGCGAGGCAGCGATCTATGCGCTAGAGCGCGGGAAAACTTCCTACACGGCTAATCTCGGAACGTTGCGTCTCCGCCATGCAATTGCGACTTATTTGGGGAAGCATCTCTGCGTTGACTATCATCCTAAAAATGAAATCCTTGTGAGCGTCGGCGTTTCGGAAGCAATCGACTTAGCCCTGCGAGCCTTGATCAATCCGGGAGATGAAGTCCTCTATCACGAGCCGTGTTATGTTTCGTATGGGCCTACTATCACGCTTGCCGGGGGGCATCCTGTGCCCGTGCCAACCCGGTTTGAAGAAAATTTTGAGCTTAACATCGCTGATTTAGAAAAAGCGGTGACAAAGAAAACAAAAATCTTGATGTTGAATTTTCCGAGTAATCCTACAGGAGCCTCCATCACCGCAGAAAAATTGGAAGAGCTTGCTCGTTTTTGTGAAAAGCATGACCTCATTGTTTTATCCGATGAGATCTACAGCGAGTTGACGTACGATGGGGTGACACATCATTCGATTGCCGCGATGCCGGGGATGAAGGATCGAACGATCTTGCTGCACGGTGTTTCCAAGGCCTTCGCGATGACCGGATGGCGAATCGGCTTTGCATGCGGGCCAGCTGATATCATTGATGCGATGATGAAAATTCATCAATATGCCATTCTTTGCGCTCCGATCATGGGGCAAGAGGCAGCAGTGGAAGCGTTAGAGCGTGGCGAATTTAGCGTGAAACAAATGCGCGACGAATATGAACACCGTCGCAATTTTGTCGTAGCTGCCTGTCGTGACATGGGCCTCCCTTGCTTGATGCCACAAGGAGCGTTCTACATTTTCCCAAACATCACCAAATATGGAATGAGTAGCAAAGAGTTTGCATTCGAATTACTCCAAGAGAAAAAAATTGCGGTCGTCCCAGGAAGTGCTTTTGGAGCGAGCGGCGAAGGTTTCGTTCGCTGCAGCTACGCGACTAGCATGGAGAAGTTGAAAATTGCGATGGAACGACTGGAAGAGTTTTTGAAGGAAAGCTGTTCAGGTTACAGGTTACAGGTTGCAGGTAAAAGTAAGGCCTCCGGCAAGAATCAAGAAAAATAAAAGATCCACTCTATCAACGAGTGAATAAATTTTTGCTGTAACCTGTAACCTGTAACCTGTAACCTGAGTCAATGACTTTCATCCACTGGTTTCAAGAAAACTTTATCCACCTCGACAAAAGCCTCGCTCACATTGTGAGCCTCTATGGAGTTTGGGTTTACGCAATCCTCTTTGCCATTATTTTTTGTGAGACAGGATTGGTCGTGACGCCCTTTCTTCCGGGAGATGCGCTTCTCTTCGCCATTGGAGCTTTTGCAGCGGCTCATCCGGGAGGAGGTCTCGATTATAGCACTGCGCTCGTACTGCTCTGCATCGCAGCAATCATTGGCAATCTTGTTAATTTTGCTTTTGGGATCAGCATTGGCGGACATATTTTCAAAGAAGAGGCTCTCATCCTCAAGAAGTCATACCTCGATCGCGCGCATCAATTTTTTGGTAAACATGGAGCCAAGGCAGTCATCCTCGCACGTTTCCTTCCTATTTTCCGCACAATGATCCCCTTTGTTGCTGGAATGGCACGCATGAATGGACGTTCCTACTTTCTCTACACCGTGCTAGGAAGTTTTTGCTGGGTCTTTTTAATGATGACCTCGGGCCTTTTCTTCGGTCGCGTTCCATGGGTGCAACAACATTTTGAAGCCGTTGTCATAGCGATCATTCTCGTTTCGATGTTGCCGGTGGCCTACGAAGGGATAATGCAGTATTGCAAGAAAAGGTCATAGTTTCGTTACAAAAAGTTGAAGTTAAAAGTTGAAGTTGAAGTTAAGACTCGCCTTCGGCGAAAAGGTAAAAGAGCCTTTTTATTCGCGAAGCGCACAAAACTTAAACTTAAACTTTTAACTTCAACTCTTGCGAAGCAGCTGATTGCGAAGCGAGCAATGCTCGCAAGATGGCAGGACCTTCGTAAATGAAC
>Ga0194129_10010275_pt1 | contig 10241 bp, 10 predicted proteins | sample TA2KigCa35mmetaG_FD_150862 | JGI IMG/M metagenome (GOLD analysis project Ga0194129, IMG submission 150862) | Freshwater microbial communities from Lake Tanganyika, Tanzania - TA2015038 Kigoma Deep Cast 35m | ecosystem: Environmental > Aquatic > Freshwater > Lake | place: Tanzania: Lake...
CAGCGATTATTTTCATAGCGAATTGAACGAAGATTTGACACGGCGATTACTTCACCCTGCTGCTCGGGCCGAACGCAAATCGCAACCTCAAGCGCACAGCTTGTGTGATGCGGCTTTTCGATCGAATAGGCTTGAGCAGGCTCTCGAGCGCTCGCTGTTGCTTGACTGCCAAACCAAAGGCTTGTGTTGATAGCAAGCGCCTTGCCGCAAGCGCCCGCCTGCTCCGATTGCTCATTGATCGCTTGATCAACTGCCAAGGATTGCTGCTGAATACAATCGGCTGCCTCATGACCCGCTTTTATCCGAGCTAATGGCAAGGCAAAACCATCGATGAGCGCAAGCGCAAACGATAGCCATAAACTTAATAACGGTATAAGGAGACCGATCATGGCAAACACTCTTGACGCAGCTTGAGCCCATCAATCACCTCCACGCAAGACTGAGGGGCGGGCTCGCGCCTCTCAAAAGGCTGCGCCTGAGCAGGACTAGCGGGCTTTGAGACCCTTGCAGCCCTTGTCGTCATTTCAAAAGCTCCGGGATGCTTTGCAGCATCAAGACGCGAAGCGCTTTTGCTAGGTTTGTCGTTAGCCCAAAGGCTCGCTGAACTTTGCCCTGAGCTTTGCAACAAACGGCTATCACCGTCAGCGCGAAGGCTCAAGCTCATCGCACCAAGCTGGCGGGCATGTTCGAAGCGTTCCTGATCTTCAGCCTTAATTTCCAGAGTAACAATAGAGCTTGCTCTTGGTCGCCCCTGATCATTTTGCGCCTCACGATCCACGGCAAGCACAAGCACATCTTGAATCAGACTTCGAGTTTTTGCGGGACTATGGGTACTCAGACCCGCAAGTCCCGCGGAAGCCGAGCCAGGAAGGTAAGCGATCACATCGACGCGATGGCCTGGCTGCACAAAGCCATTTACGCCACTAGCTTCGCTCACCTTAAGGCTGATCGCCCGATGGCCAAGGCTAATACGCTGTACCAAACCTGTTGCAGCTCCCACGGGAGCAAGCTTGCCAAGCAAAATCGGTTCACCAGCTTGCAAGCTTGCGTTGAGCACACGCCCTTCGACGCCAGCGGGATCAAGCACTGCGCCTTCGGGTAATGCGTCGGAGGGCCAAGCACTCATCCTGAAGTCAAAGGGACCAAGCGCCTCGCCCTGGTTTAAGCCTCGCAAGGCGACCAGCACAGGGGTGCTCGACCGTTGACGCTCAGCTTCGAGCGCATGTTGATGCCAGCGACTCATGCCGAAGGCACCGCCAAGCGCTAGGCAAAGGCCAAGCGCACCCACCCAAAAGGCCTTGCCTTGCATGGCGCTTCTAGATGCCTAAGCCAACACCAAGTTGATCGAGCTTGAGCTTTAATGCCCCACCAAGTGTTGTGATCGTGCCAACAATGACCAGCGCGATCAATGCAGCGATCAGACCATACTCAATGGCGCTAGCGCCGAGCTGCTTGGACTGTTTGGCAAAACGCGAGACGCCGCGCATGCGATGCCCAAGACTTTTAGCTGCTGCTTGTGGGGATACCGGATTAGGCTGCGCAGCCAGGGGCTGCGAGGACTTTGGATTGAAAAATGGGAAGCTAGCTTGCGATGCTTGATTGAGATCTTGCTTAGACACAGTCTTCATAAAAGTTCCTCGAAAGATTGAAAAACAAGGATCCGGCATATCGGATCAAACCCTTTGTCTGCCGCAAATGCTTGCGAGCAATCACAAAGTCATGAGTTTTTCAATCAGTCTTACGACCGATGCTAAGCCCATTGAGGCAGTCAGCATCATCGAGGAGCCAAAACCTGAGCAAGCAAGCGCCGAACCAGCGTCGGCGCTCGCTCGGTGGCCGCGCCAAACCTCTGAGGAATGAATGGCGGTTACAGCAAAGGGCTTTTGAAGATCCCTTGGAAAATCGTAGTGCTTTCGGAGCCGTGCTCGAACATTAGCAAGCAATGCATCTTGCGTGGTGAAGGCCAAGTCCTGCGCCTTCAATAAGAGCGGATCAACACGCCCCCCAGCGGCTCCACAGACCACCATTGGCGTAGCGCGTCTGTGCAAATACGCAATAAGCGCCGCCTTGACTGAAACCTGATCAATCGCATCGATGAAGCCATCGAAGGAGAAGTCGAGCCTATGCTCCAAATTATCGAGCGTTAGGAAATCATCAATTAGCTGCACATCCATATCGGGGCGGATGTCTCGAAGTCGTTCTGCCATGACTTCGATTTTCGATGCCCCTAGCGTGGAATGAAGGGCATGGACTTGGCGGTTAATATTCGATACCGAAATATGATCCATATCGATAAGGCTGATGCGACCAATACCCGATCGCACCAAGGCTTCGGCAGCCCAGGAGCCAACGCCACCAATGCCCGCAACCACCACATGGCTTGCCTGCAAACGCGCAAGACCGCGTTCACCGTAAAGCTGAAGAATGCCGGAAAACTGGCGCGGATCGCAAGACCTGGGTTCCTCGAGGACTTGCATCCCGCCGCCTACTTCCTGAAAACCTGGATCGCGTGAGCGCCTTCCGGAAATCGTATCAGTCAAGGTAATAGAATGGTCGACCCGGTTGTTTTACGCGACTCTAGATCACGATGCGACTGGGCTGCATCTTTCAACGCGTAGCGCTGATCGATCTCGATCTTTACCTTACCCGATTTCACCATGTCGAATAAGCGCGCCGACATAGCTTCGAGGGTTGAACGGGTTGCGGTATGAGCCATCAACGATGGGCGGCACATATAAAGATTGCCTTTGAGAGCGGTAAGGGGCACGGGTGGTACAGGCCCTGATGCATTACCGAAGCTGACAAACATCCCAAAGGGCGAGAGCGAATCAATCGACCCTTGGAAAGTATCCTTACCAATCGAGTCATAAACCACCGGCAAACCCTTGCCGTTTGTAATTTCCATAACTTTTTGCTGAAAGTTTTCGCGGGTGTAAACAATCGGGTAGTCGCATCCATGCTTTTTGGCAAGTTCTGCCTTTTCATCGGAGCCAACCGTACCGATGACGGTTAAGCCCAAAGCCTTAGCCCATTGCATGGCGATCAAACCAACACCGCCTGCGGCAGCGTGAAAAAGAATCGTCTGGCCAGCTTGCACTTGGAATGTGCGGTGAAATAAATACTCAACCGTCATGCCTTTTAGCATCATCGCGGCTGCTGTATCCAGACCTATGCCGTCTGGCACTTTGACCACAGACTTTGCTGGCATATTACGCATTTGTGCATAAGAACCAGGCGGACGATCGCAGTAAGCAACCCGATCACCCGGCTTAAAGTCAACACCTTCGCCAGCTGCAGTCACAACACCTGCCCCCTCTAAGCCAAGCCCAGCGGGGAGCGGCACGGGGTAAAGACCTGTCCTAAAATACACATCGATATAATTGAGGCCTATCGCTTCATGACGTACCTGGATTTCGCCTGCTGCAGGCGCACCCAATTCGACATCAACATAGGCCATGACTTCGGGACTACCTGTTGCAGTCATCCGAATCGCTTTTGTTGTTTGCATGGTCATACTTCTTCTCCGTTAAATAATTCAGTCTGAGCCTTAGCTGTGATTAAAAGGTTCCGGGATATGCTCCGCCATCAATCAGGAAATTTTGCCCTGTGACATAAGACGCTTGTGCGCTACACAAATAAGCACATGCCTGCCCAAATTCATGAGCATTGCCAAATCGACCAGCGGGTACACCAGCCATACGACGCTTTGCCGCCTCGTCCTCTGAAACACCCATTTGGGCTGCCGCAGCCTTGATCGTGCCACGGAGACGATCCGTGTCAAACATGCCTGGTAACAAGTTATTGATCGTTACATTGTGAAGAGCTGTCTTGCGCGAAAGACCCGCTATAAAACCCGTTAAGCCGCTTCTTGCGCCGTTTGAGAGGGCCAAGACATCAATCGGTGCTTTGACCGCTGAAGAGGTGATGTTGACCACACGTCCAAACTGACGGGCGATCATCCCATCAAGGGTTGCTTTGATGAGTTCGATCGGTGTGAGCATATTGGCATCAACAGCCTTAATCCAATCATCACGAGAAAAGTTACGAAAATCACCAGGTGGGGGACCGCCAGCGTTATTAATCAGGATATCGATTTGCGGTGCGGCTGCGAGTGCTTTCTGGCGAATCGCTTCGGTGGTGATATCACCCGCCACTGCGTGGACCGTGACACCATACTCGGCAGCCAAACGTTTTGCCTCCTCATTGAGCAGGGGCTCACTTCGCGCGTTCATCACAAGATTCACACCTTCGGCCGCAAGCGAGGCGGCACACCCCAAACCGAGGCCTTTGCTCGAGGCACAAACCAAGGCCCAACGACCTTTAATCCCTAAATCCATGTAGTTCTCCTAAATATGGGCTTTGCAAGCTTTTCTTTTAATGACGACGCGATGCTAGCAGCCCTGGATCGCATACCCCTTCCGAAGCACTCGTGTTTCTAGGGAATGCGAGCATCGAGTCTCGGATAATCGGTACGTTTTAGTGCATCAGTTCCGTCAAGGATCACTCACCAGGAAATGCCCATGAGCGTAGGCGCAGAACACAACAGACAAGACAGCATCAAGCCGAGTTCACGCCCTTATCGGCGAAGCCTTGTAATCCTGCGCCGCGACTTGCGTGTCGACGATCATCAGGCGCTTGCTCATGCCTGCAGATTGTCTGAATCGGTGCAACTGCTCTTTGTGTTTGATCGGGCGATTTTGGATGCACTGCCCGATCGCGCCGATCGGCGTGTGGAGTTTATTTGGGAAAGTCTAAGAAGCCTTGAGCGCGGTGCTGCACTGGCTGGCAGCTTAATCACGGTTCATGCACATGCCCAGGACGCGTTGCCCGACCTGATCAAGGCGCTTGCCGTGGAAGCGGTATTTTTTAATCACGATGATGATCCGTATGCGCTTTCTCGTGATGGCCACTTCACGCAAGCGCTTGGGGCCATGCAAATTGATTGTTTTTCGTATAAAGATCATGTTGTTTTTGAACGCAGCGAGATTCTGACGCAGGCGTCTAAACCTTATAATGTTTTCACACCTTATAAGCAATCCTGGCTTAAGCGACTTGCTGCACAACAAGAAGCTATCGCTGAAGCCAGGGTTGATCAGCGCCGATTAATGGCCCCTGATCCAGCGCAACAATCAGCCTGTCGCGTCCTTGCACAATCAAGAAGCTGGGGCTTGTGGTTTGGGACCCCGCCTAGTCTCGAGGCGATTGGTTTTCGTAGCACTAATTTAAGTCAACTTCGCGTGCCAGTCGGATCAGACGGCGCGAGGGCTCTTCTGAAGGATTTTGCTGGCAGGATTGATCGCTACGATAAGGCACGCGATTTCCCTGCACTCAAAGGACCGTCTTATTTGTCTGTACATTTAAGATTTGGAACGATCAGCATTCGAGAACTCACCCGTCTTGCTCTGCAAGCTGCAAGCTCTGGCGCGCAGACCTGGCTGAGCGAATTGATTTGGCGTGATTTTTATATGCAAATTCTGTATCACTTTCCGCATGTTGTTCGTCAATCATTTAAGCCCGAATATGACCTCATTGCTTGGGAAGATGGGTCGAGCGCGTCATCCCACTTTCAGGCCTGGTGTCATGGGCAAACCGGATATCCACTTGTCGATGCAGCCATGAGGCAACTTTTGCAAAGCGGCTATATGCACAATCGACTTCGGATGGTCACCGCATCGTTTTTATGCAAAGACTTGGGGCTTGATTGGCGCTGGGGCGAAGCATGGTTTGCCCAGCATTTGCTTGATTTTGATCTTGCTGCTAATAACGGTGGTTGGCAGTGGGCAGCATCGAGCGGCTGCGACGCTCAACCCTACTTTCGCATCTTCAACCCCGTGAGCCAGAGTGAGAAATTTGATCGGGAGGGGCGCTTTATCCGCCGTTACCTTCCTGAGATCGCACAACTGTCAGACAAGCAAATTCACGCCCCCTGGGAAATGGGATGTCTCGATGCTCAGGCGATTGGATTCAAACTTGGCAGCGACTACCCCTTGCCGATCGTTCATCACGACCAAGCCCGAAAGAAAACCTTAGAACGCTATCAAGTCGTCAAGCGAGCAAAGCCTTAACGCGCAACAAGCAAAGCCTTACCGCGAAACGAGCAATGCTTTTAAGCATGCTCACGGAAGCATGCCCACATAGCTAAAAAAAATGGCTTAGCTTGGGGAAAATTGGCTAGGCTTCGGGAAAATTGGTTTGCCGTCGAGATGATCGTTTAAGTCAAGACCTAGTCCTGCATCTCAGATTTCGACCATTTCAAAGTCTTCTTTTCTCGCGCCGCACTCCGGGCATGTCCAATTGATGGGAACATCCTCCCAACGAGTTCCTGCGGCAATACCCTCTTCGGGCAAGCCGGCGGCTTCATCGTAGATCCAGCCGCAGATCAAACACATCCAAGTCTTATTAGCTTGCTCAGTCATTAAATTACCCTTATGCGTGGCTTAGCTTCTTAGGCTTGCAAGAGCCAGCGCGCAAGCATGCTGGTGATGACACCAGCACTCGCCAGCAAACCGAGATAAGTAAGCAAGGACATACCCTCGGTCACTTTCGATCCTCGTGAAACATCCAAGCCACGCCGAACGACCGGCCTTTCGTTCTCTTTCATAACAAGGCTCCCTTGTACTTCAGCAAGCTACGTTCACTTTATTCAAGACGATCCGAACACTTGCCCGTAAAAAATAAGCGCAGATAGCCTGCGCTTACATGACCTTCTTGAGTAAAGCTGCCATTTCAGAGGGATTTTTAGTCGTGCGAATACCGCAAGCTTCCAAGATATCCAGCTTAGCTTGCGCGGTGTCATCGCCGCCCGATATCAAAGCACCAGCATGCCCCATACGCTTACCTGGTGGCGCTGTGACCCCTGCAATAAAACCGACTACCGGTTTTTTCATATGCTCTTTGGCCCAACGCGCAGCGTTGACTTCGTCGGGACCACCGATCTCGCCGATCATGATGACCGCATCAGTGTCAGGATCATCGCTAAACATTTGAAGCACATCGATATGCTTTAAACCATTAATTGGATCACCACCAATACCGACAGCCGACGACTGACCCAACCCCAACTCAGTGACCTGGCCAACCGCCTCATAAGTCAAGGTTCCAGAACGCGAAACAATCCCGATACGGCCTTTTCGGTGAATATGGCCTGGCATGATGCCTATCTTGATTTCGTCAGGCGTGATCAAACCTGGGCAATTCGGACCAAGCAAAAGGGTCCGCTTGTTTTCCCGCTTAATCCGGTTGCGAACTTCCAGCATGTCGCGAACGGGGATGCCCTCGGTAATGCAAATAGCCAAATCGAGATCAGCCTCAACCGCCTCCCAGATTGCTGCTGCAGCGCCTGCAGGCGGAACATAGATCACCGACACCGTTGCGCCAGTCGACGCTTTTGCGTCCTTAACTGAGGCATAAATCGGGATGCCCTCAAAATCCTCACCGGCTTTCTTTGGATTCACGCCTGCAACAAAACAGGCTTTACCGTTTGCATAGTCGCGGCACATCCTCGTGTGGAACTGACCCGTCTTGCCAGTGATTCCCTGGGTGATGACCTTGGTATCTTTATTAATCAGAATGCTCATCGGACAGACCCCGAATGGTTAATCAGTGGCCCTTGGCCGCGGCAACAACCCTCTCGGCTGCTTCGGCCATGGTGTCGGCAGAAATGATTGGTAAGCCCGAATCCCTGAGGATTTGCTTGCCCAAGTCTTCGTTGGTGCCCTTCATACGAACCACGAGCGGCACCGAGAGGCTCACAGCTTTACAGGCTTCCACAACACCTTGCGCGATCACATCGCAACGCATAATGCCGCCAAAAATGTTGACCAGTATTGCCTTAAGCTTCGGGTTGTCGAGCATAATCTTGAAGGCTTCGGTGACTTTCTCGGTGGTTGCACCACCCCCTACGTCAAGAAAGTTTGCAGGCTCACCGCCGAAGAGCTTAATCGTATCCATCGTGGCCATCGCCAAACCAGCGCCGTTCACCAGGCAACCGATATTGCCATCGAGCTGAATGTAGGCAAGGTCAAACTGACTGGCACGAATCTCTGCAGGATCTTCTTCATCAAGATCACGGAAAGCAACAATCTCGGGATGCCTGAACAAGGCGTTGCTATCAAAATTGAACTTCGCATCGAGCGCACGGACATCGCCAGAACCGGTCAGGATGAGCGGATTGATTTCGGCCAAGGACGCGTCGGTATCGAAGTAGGCTTGATACAGCTTCTTGAGCACATCCACCGCCTGCGGCACTGGGGCATCGGGGATCCCAATCCCCTTTACAAGGGCTGCAGCCTCCGCATCAGCAAGACCCTCAGAAGGCTCAACAAAGGCCTTTAGAATCTTTTCGGGCGTTTCATGGGCAACTTTCTCAATTTCCATGCCGCCTTCAGATGAAGCCATCACGCAAATCTTTTGGGTGATTCGATCGGTCACAATACCCACATAAAACTCTTTACGGATGTCAGCGCCTTCCTCAATCAGCAGGCGCCTTACTTTTTGGCCAGCTGCACCGGTCTGGTGGGTGATGAGTTGCATCCCGAGGATCTCTGAAGCGAGCTTGCGTACCTCATCAATTGATCGAGCAAGTTTGACCCCACCACCTTTGCCGCGCCCACCTGCATGGATTTGCGCTTTGACAACCCAGACCGGACCGCCTAGTTCTTGAGCGATCTCAACCGCTTCATCAACCGTGAACGCGGGCTTGCCCTTGGGAACAGGTACATGGAACTGACGCAGCAGCTCCTTGCCTTGATATTCGTGAATTTTCATGCGGATTACCCCTAGCAAACGGTGTTCTTCGAGCCTGCGCCTTAGGCCCAAGCACCGCGTGCGGTGATGGTATCACGGGGGTTGCTACGGCGTTGCGACAGCCTTGTTAATCCTCGCGCGTGATGCGGCGGATCACGTCGTGAGAAAAACCTCGCGAGGCCAAAAATCGCATTTGTCGAAGTCGTTCTTTGGGGTCGACTGCAACCTCGCCAAAGCGTCGCTCCCAAAGTTGTCTCGCGCGCGACTCTTCGCTTGCTTGTAAATCGGTGGTCACGGTTGCAATGAGTTCGGCTGAAAGTTGGTGCTGCTTAAGACTTTGCTTAATGAAGGATGTGCCCTTACGCGCTGCCTGCCGCCTAATAAACGATTCGGCAAAACGCGCTTCTGAAAGGTAGCCGCGATCTTTCAGCGCCTTAAGAGCTTCTTCAAGCGCTTCGTCTGACGCCGCATGGGCTGCCAATTTACGCTTAAGTTCGGCAGCGGAATACTCGCGGCGCGCAAGCGCCGCGAGACCACGCTGAATCAGCGATGAATCTTTCAGTTGGCCTCCGGAGCACTAAGGCCACGTTGCGCTACACCGTGATGCGAACGAAGCTTATTTTCGATTTCTAGTGCGAGCGCAGGCCGTTCACGAAGGTACTCGCGAGCGTTGTCCTTACCCTGGCCGATGCGATCGCCACTGTAGGAATACCAGGCACCGCTTTTATCGATAATGCTCGCTTCAGAGCCTAAATCGAGAATCTCGCCCTCACGCGAAATGCCTTCGCCATACAAAATATCGAAATCGGCCTGACGGAATGGTGGCGCCACCTTGTTTTTCACAACCTTAACCTTGGTCTCGCTACCAATGACTTCATCGCCCTTTTTGATCGATCCGGTACGGCGAATATCGAGTCGCACCGACGCGTAAAACTTCAGTGCGTTACCCCCTGTCGTGGTTTCAGGATTACCAAACATGACCCCGATTTTCATGCGGATCTGGTTGATAAAGATCACCAGGGTGTTGGTTCGCTTGATTGTGCCTGTGAGCTTGCGAAGCGCTTGACTCATCAACCGAGCCTGCAGACCGGGAAGTGAGTCACCCATTTCGCCTTCGATTTCGGCCTTTGGCGTTAGTGCTGCAACCGAGTCGATCACGATCAGATCAACCGAACCCGATCGAACCAGCGCGTCGGCGATCTCTAATGCCTGCTCACCGGTGTCAGGTTGCGAAATAAGTAGATCAGCGAGATTTACCCCGAGCTTTTGTGCGTATTGGGCATCAAGCGCATGTTCGGCGTCGATGAAAGCGCAGGTACCTCCGAGCTTTTGCATCTCGGCAATCACCTGCAAGGTGAGCGTTGTTTTTCCTGAGGATTCCGGGCCGTAAATTTCAACAACGCGGCCTCTAGGCAATCCGCCAACACCCAGTGCTAGATCAAGACCCAGTGAGCCAGTCGATACCACTTCAAGGTCGTTTTCAATCTCTTTATCGG
>Ga0194129_10010276_pt1 | contig 10240 bp, 9 predicted proteins | sample TA2KigCa35mmetaG_FD_150862 | JGI IMG/M metagenome (GOLD analysis project Ga0194129, IMG submission 150862) | Freshwater microbial communities from Lake Tanganyika, Tanzania - TA2015038 Kigoma Deep Cast 35m | ecosystem: Environmental > Aquatic > Freshwater > Lake | place: Tanzania: Lake...
TCGGTATCAAGCCCATCCGGATCTATCCCGGGTCACCGTGGGGTGAGACCGTCAATAAATCGCTCCAGTGGAGCGATTTTAGGTCGAACGGCTACAACGAGCGCTTCAACGGAACCCTTCGCACAGAGATTCTCAACGCCGAATGGTTTGGCACCACCCGCCAGGCCCAAACTGTCATCAATCAATGGATCAAACAATATAACCATATCCGGCCACATCACGCCCTCGACATGCGCCCACCAGTCCCTGAAACCATCTTAGTAAAATCCAACTTCACTGGTACATAAAAAGGGGGCTGGACACCATCTTAGTAAAACCCCTGATCACTGGTACATAAAAAGGGAGCTGGAAAGGGTGGGGTCAGGCCAACATCGAGTTGTTCTTTTTTAGCAATTCAATGGTTCACAGAGCCCTTGGCAAGTTCAATCCATGTTGCTTTGCGCAATCTATTGCAATCTTATAACCCGCATCAGCGTGGCGCATAACGCCAGTTGCGGGGTCGTTCCAGAGCACATTGTTTAATCTGCGTGCGGCATCTTCTGTACCATCCGCCACTATCACCATACCGGAGTGTTGACTAAAGCCCATGCCCACCCCACCGCCATGGTGAAGACTGACCCAGGTCGCACCAGAGGCTGTATTAAGGAGCGCGTTGAGCAATGGCCAATCAGAGACGGCGTCGGAGCCATCCATCATAGCTTCGGTTTCGCGATTGGGGCTGGCAACTGAGCCAGAGTCCAAATGATCCCGGCCAATAACAATTGGGGCTTTCAATTCTCCGTTGGCCACCATCTCATTGAACATTAGTCCAGCACGGTGACGGTCACCCAATCCAAGCCAGCATATACGTGCGGGTAGGCCTTGGAAAGTGATGCGTTCGCGCGCCATATCCAGCCAGCGGTGCATGTCGCTGCTTTGCGGGAACAGCTTTTTCATTGCACCGTCGGTTCTGAAAATATCTTCAGGGTCACCTGAAAGCGCGCACCACCGGAAAGGGCCGATGCCGCGGCAGAACAGCGGACGGATATAGGCTGGAACAAACCCCGGAAATGCGAAGGCGTTTTCCAGACCTTCGTCTTTCGCAACTTGTCTGATGTTATTGCCATAATCAAGGGTTGGAACGCCGGCATTCCAAAAATCTACCATGGCCGATACATGAGTACGCATGGAGGCGCGGGCCGCTAACTCGACCGCTTTCGGATCCAACTCTTGTTTTGCTTTCCATTCGGCAATCGTCCATCCTCGGGGCAGATAACCATGAAGCGGGTCATGAGCGCTGGTTTGATCTGTTACGATATCAGGACGTGGCCCGCCGTTTTTCATACGTTTGACGAGCTCTGGAAAAACATCAGCTGCATTGCCGAGCAGACCGACGGACTTAGCTTCACCCTTGGACGTCCAGTCTTGGATCATGGCCAATGCTTCATCAAGTGTATGGGCCTTGGCGTCAACGTAGCGTGTGCGCAGTCGGAAATCGATCCGAGTTTCATCGCATTCAACAGCAAGGCAGCAGGCTCCCGCCATGACAGCAGCAAGCGGTTGAGCTCCACCCATGCCACCAAGGCCACCCGTCAAAATCCACTTGTTCTTAAGATCACCATTATAGTGTTGGCGGCCAGCTTCAACAAAAGTTTCGAACGTGCCTTGCACAATGCCTTGGGTACCGATGTAGATCCAAGACCCTGCCGTCATTTGACCATACATGGCCAAGCCTCTTTTATCCAGTTCATTGAAGTGATCCCACGTAGCCCAGTGGGGAACCAAGTTGGAGTTTGCTATTAACACACGTGGCGCATCTTTATGGGTACGAAAAATACCAACCGGTTTACCGGATTGTACAAGAAGCGTTTCGTCACTCTCAAGTTTCTTCAGCGAGGCTACAATCTTGTCGAAGTCCTCCCATGTTCGAGCCGCGCGGCCAATGCCGCCATAGACCACGAGTTCATGTGGGTTTTCAGCTACATCCGGATGTAAATTATTCATAAGCATGCGTAAAGGTGCTTCCGTGAGCCATGTTTTCGCTGTGATCTCAGTTCCGGTGGCGGGGTAAATGTCGTGCATATTGTGGCGGGGGTTTTTCATGGTTCGCTCCGAAGCTGTAAGGCCAATTTTTCCAGCGTGGTAAGGATCTCGCGGAGATGAGCGCGCAACTTGCTCGCGTTGGTTGTGCTGTAAGTCCAAGGTGCTTTCTCGTGATCCAGATAGGTGGACTGCGCGAGTTCCATTTGGATGGCGTGCCAGTTGTTTTGGGGGCGGCCATAGTGACGCGTGGTCCAACCACCTTTAAAGCGACCATTCACAACGGACGTATAACCTGATGCCTTTTTGCAAATGTCTGCGACGACTATTTCTATTTCTGGGGCACAAGTCGCAGTGTTGTTCGTGCCGATGTTAAAATCTGGCAGCACCCCTTCAAATAGAAACGGGATGCGAGAACGAATAGAATGACAGTCGTATAAAATTGCAACGCCATGCAGTGCGTAAACACGTTGCATCTCGGCTTCTAAGGCTGCGTGGTAGGGCGCATAGAATTTACGGCGCCGATTTTCGATGTCGTCCCTTAAAGGCACAGCATTCCAAATATTACGACCATTAAAATCTGTTGTCGGCACAAGGTCAGTTGTATTTTGACCGGGATAGAGACTGCTGCCTGCCGGGTCTCGGTTGGCATCAATCACATAACGATGGAATGTGGCACGCACCGTTGTGACACTTGGCAACAGGCCGTCGTAAAGCTTTTCAAGGTGCCAATCAGTGTCGGCCAATTCTTGTCCCACAGTGTTAAGCTCACTGCAAATAGCCTGTGGCAAATAAGTGCCGACATGGGGTAGCCCTAAGATAAGTGGGCCAATGCCGGGCACGACTTCAACAGGGTTCACTGCTTTAATCCGGGAAGTTCAATATTGGTAGCATTCACTATCTCGCCACTTGAAACAAGCATTGCAGCGCGTTCCAAGTCTGGTGCAAGATAGCGATCCTCGTCGAGAGTTAAAACAACTAACCGCAATCTTGCGATGACATTGGTGAGAGGCGTGCTGGTTTTCAGCGGTGCGCGGAACTCGATACCCTGCGCACCACAGAGAAGTTCAATTGCCAAAATTCGTTCGAGATTTTCAATCATAGGACCAAGTCTACGTGCGCCGTGAGCAGCCATGCTAACGTGGTCTTCCTGATTAGCACTGGTGGGCGTTGAGTCCGTCACACAAGGGTTGGCCAAGTGCTTGTTCTCGCTCATCAAGGCTGCTGTTGTTACCTCCGCAATCATGTAGCCTGAGTTTAAACCGGGATTAGGAGTGAGGAATGGTGGCAGGTTAAAGCTCAACACAGGATCCACAATCATAGCGACGCGGCGTTGCGCAATGGCTCCGATCTCGGCGATGGCAAGTGCAATCATGTCAGCGGCAAAGCCCACAGGCTCGGCGTGGAAGTTACCGCCGGAGACAATCATATCTGCTCCCACCAGTACTAGTGGGTTATCGGTCGCCGCATTGGCCTCGATTTCAATTGTGCGAGCAGCCATGCGTAATACATCCATGGCAGCACCTGTGACCTGTGGTTGACAGCGGATGCAATACGGGTCTTGCACCCGAGCATCATCAACGAGATGGCTTTCCCTGATCTCTGACCCTGCCAGCAATTCGCGCATAAAATCTGCCGCATCTATCTGCCCCGAATGACCACGCAAGGCGTGTATTTCCGTTTGCAATGGTGCCGTTGACCCCATGATCGCATCCGTAGTTAGTGCAGACGTCACAAGCGCTGTTTGGGCACAACGCCAAGCTCCAAATAACCCCGCGAGAGCAAAGGCTGTGCTGAACTGCGTCCCATTGATTAGGGCAAGTCCTTCTTTGGCGCTGAGTTCAACAGGCCGCAAACTTGCTTTCGAAAAAGCCTTGGCACCGGCCATTACCTCACCCTCAAATTCCGCTTCACCATGGCCCATCATCACAGCAGCCATATGAGCGAGTGGTGACAAATCACCAGAGGCCCCCACTGAACCTTGCGCTGGAATTACCGGAGTTACGCCTCTCTCCAACATGTCTTGAATGAGATCGATGAGAGCTAGCCGCACACCTGATGCACCACGTCCAAGGCTCAAAAGCTTAAGCACCATTATTAAACGGGCATGACGGCGCGGAATGGCAGGTCCCACACCACAACAATGAGACAAGATGAGATTGCGTTGCAGGGCAGCTGTATCCTTCGCAGCAATTTTCACACTGGCCAGTTTACCAAAGCCAGTGTTGACGCCATAGACGGCAAGATCACCTGCCGCCGCTGCAGCAATTTTCTTCTGCGCCTGTTCAATAGCAGGGCGATAGGACGGATGGAGTTTTACTGAGAATTCACCATAGTAGATCTCTGCAAGCTGCGACAGCGTGGTCTGACCGGGAATGAGCGTCAACGTGGTCATGGGTTATTCTCCAATGAAGCGAGCGTGGAGCGGGTTGAAGCCAATGCGATAAGATAGCTCCGCCGGATGTGCGACATTCCACACCGCGAGATCAGCCCGCTTGCCCACAGCAATGCTGCCGCAATCCGTGAGACCCAAGGCGCGCGCTGCGTTTATGGTGACGCCTTGCATAGCTTCGAGTGGTGTCATGCGAAACAGCGTGCAACCCATGTTCATTGCTAGCAGAAGCGATGTCATGGGTGATGAGCCAGGATTGCAATCGGTAGCCAAAGCCATGGGCACAGCATATTTACGAAACATTGCGATGGGCGGTGCTTGAGTTTCACGCAAGGTATAGAATGCCCCAGGCAAGATCACTGCAACAGTTCCTGCTTTCGCCATGGCGGTTACGCCATATTCATCGACGAATTCGAGATGATCTGCCGATAATCCCTTGTAACGTGCAGCGAGTTTTGCGCCGCCAAAATTTGATAATTGCTCGGCATGAAGTTTGATCGGCAGGTTTAAGGTTTTTGTTACATCAAATACCCTTGCTATTTGTTCAGGCAAAAACGCGATACCCTCACAAAAGCCATCCACCGCGTCCACCAAGCCTTGAGCGTGGGCTACGCGCAGTGTCGGGATACAAACATTATCAATATAGGAGTCGGCTCGATTTTTATATTCTGGTGGCACTGCGTGGGCGCCTAAGAATGTGGTGATAATGCGAACAGAACGTATGTTTGCAATCTTGCGCGCAGCACGCAACATGTTCAATTCCGTGTCGTGGTCGAGGCCATAACCAGACTTGATTTCGATTGTGGCAACACCTTCAGCAATCATGGCATCAACGCGCGGAAGTGCCGCTGCGACAAGTGCATCGACGGATGCTGAGCGCGTGGCCTTCACCGTGGAAACAATGCCGCCGCCTGCTCGCGCCACCTCCTCATAGCTTGCGCCATTGAGCCTAAGCTCAAACTCTACTACGCGGTTGCCACCGAAAACGATATGGGTATGGCAATCAATCAGTGCTGGAGTGACGAGCCTTCCACCTAAGTCTTGTTCCGGCCAATTTTTGTAATGCGAGGGCAAGCCTTTCTGCGGGCCAATCCAATCAACCCGCCCGCCCTTCACAGCAATTGCCGCGGTTTCAATAAGACCATAGTCTGCGTCATCCACCAGAGTAGCAGCATGCAGATTGATAAGAAGCGTGTCGAGCAAGATTATGGCACCTATAGTGGTGTTTCGAATTCGCTTGCAGTATGTCAGTAAATTGTTATTATGTCTATACATAGAATGTTTGTGGTAGTACCGTTGTGATCTTTGCAAGGCAAGCTTTATTGACAGGTGGATGGGCGGACAATGTGCTTATCAACCTTAAAAATGGTGTGGTTGCGAGCATTGCAACACAAACCAAATCTGTGCCTGGTGCGGTTCACGTCGATACTCTGTTGCCCGCACTTTCGAATTTGCACAGCCATAGTTTCCAACGCGCTATGGCCGGCAAGACCGAGTTGCGTACTGAAGGTCGCGACACTTTCTGGACGTGGCGAGAACTAATGTATCGCTTCGTTGACCAGCTAACACCTGAGCAGATTGAAGCCATAGCCGCCCTCGCCTTTATTGAAATGCAGGAAGTAGGTTATGCCGCCGTAGGCGAGTTTCATTATGTGCATCATCAAAAAAGTGGCAGACATTATGATGATCGCGCTGAACTTTCGAACCGTATTTTTGCGGCAGCCTCAGCAACAGGCATTGGCCTGACACATTTGCCCGTGCTCTATACATATGGCGGTGCAAGCAAGGCCGCTTTATCTCAGGGCCAGTTGCGCTTTGGTAATGATGTGGACGCATTTTGGACTTTACACGATAGGGCGTTAAAGAATGGTTCTGCGCTACCTGCGGATTGTCGTGTCGGTTTGGCGCCTCATTCTTTGCGGGCAACGTCACCAGAAGACTTGCACGCCCTTCTTGCAGGTTACAAAACTGGTCCAATTCACATTCACATCGCAGAGCAAACACAGGAGATTGATGACATTCAAAGCTGGCTGGGTGCACGCCCAATGGAATGGCTGTTGAGCAATTTTGATTTGAGTAACAAATGGTGCTTAATCCACGCGACGCATATGACCAAAAAAGAAACTACAGACTTAGCGCTAACAGGTGCAATCGCGGGGCTCTGCCCTATCACCGAAGCTAATTTGGGGGATGGCATATTCAATGGTGCCGCTTATCTCAACGGCAACGGCGCTTTCGGCATTGGAACGGATTCGAATGTTCAGATTGCGCTGGCAGGTGAACTGCGCCTGTTGGAGTATTCCCAACGTCTGCGCGAACGAGCCCGCAATGTGATGGTGGTGGGCGAAGGCTCCGTTGGCCATACGCTTTATACCAAGGCAGCAAGTGGTGGCGCACAAGCTTTGGGCCGAAATGCCGGAAAAATTGCTGTTGGTAAATTTGCTGATTTCGTTGCTATTGACAGCAATACCCCCAGCCTCTGCGCCCTATCACAAAAGCAGATGCTGGATGGCTTTGTTTTTGCTGCCAAAGATAATGTGGTAACAGATGTTTGGTCTGCTGGGCGTCATTGTGTCGTGGATGGCAAGCACGTCAAGCGTGATGTGATCGTTGAACAATATAAAAAGGAAATCGCATCGCTATTGTAAGCCTATTAATCGTGCATGTCAATTGTTACAATTAATACAGACGCGGTGTCCGGCAAATCCAATTCAATCGAATCCGTTTCCATTAGCAAAGTGTCGCCAAAGTAAAGATTGCAATTGCGATCAGTGCGCGTTTCGCCTCTCAAGCCGAGAACCGCAATTCTTCGTGTTTCGTTGGCCAGTAATACTAAATGTGAGGGCTCATTCACGTGAATAACCTCCGCGTGACATTTGCGGGGATTGAACATCACATTCAAGTCGCGGATCGGGCCATCAATCAGTTTTGCCTGGGTGGCCCGCCCACCATCAAATGTGACGGGCATGCCTAAGACCGCCTCACTATTACGATTTTCGGTGCAAAGTACAATTCCTTTACCCTGGATGACCGTCAACACTCGTGTAAGGCCAACAAAACTCGAAAACGCTCCATCGCTTGCCACATCGGCTATACTCAAACGCCAAATGATGTTTCCATTTTCTCGAAAAGCAGCTATCTCACGGGTGACGCCTCCGCCATTCTTCCAAGGGACTGGTTCGAGATTTGAGAAGTTGAAAATACGCAAAAGCAGGCTACTTTGTGGCTGATGGAAAGAGATTTCCCAAAATCGATAATATGTATATATTCGCCGATATGATAGCGAAACCTAAATCCAAGGCCAGTGCAAAAAAGCCAGAACCCCCGTCTCTTCATCTTCAAATTCTGAATGTAGTGCAAAATAATATCGTTTCGGGAAAATGGCCGCCCGGATTTCGCATTCCTTTCGAAACCGACATGGCTGAGGAATATGGCTGTTCACGCATGACCGTGAACAAGGCGCTGACGCAGCTTACGCAATCTGGATTTTTAATTAGAAATCGAAGGTCGGGAACCTTTGTCAAAGCACCGCAGTCGCTGTCAGCAGTGCTTGAGATCACTAATATCCGCAGTGAAGTGGCGGCTGCGGGAAAGCAATATTCCTACACGCTCCTGAGTGATGTGGTGCGTGATCTTGAACAACGGAACTACAGCCATTTTGCTTCCGATGCAATCAAGAAGATCCGTGAAGTCAAATGTCTTCATGTCGCCAATCGCAAACCCTTCTGCCTAGAAGAATGCATTATTAATATGAACGCCGTTCCGGAAATCAAAGCCGTCAGTTTCGAAAGGGATCCACCATGTCACTGGCTGTTGGAGCGAGTGCCTTGGAATTCAGCTGAACACCAAATCATTGCAAGGGCGGCAACCCCTCAGATGGCAAAGGCACTTCGCATCAAGATCGGTGATGCATGTTTAGTGGTGGAAAGAACAACCAAAAACAAAAGAGGCTACGTCACCTGGGCCAGACTCTCCTATCCCGGTGATCAGCACCGATTGTTCGCGACCTTTACCCCAACAGGTTAGTGGTGAGACGCAGATTTCATTTGCCTTGGGATTTTAACTCTTCAACGCATATGACACCCATAAGCTTTAGTTTGATAGAAATTTCTTTTGCGAAAATATTGATCGCAGTGGTGACACCCAACTTACCAGCAGTAGCCAAACCATAAGTGTGAGCTCGACCTAGCAAAACAGCGTTTGCGCCTCACGCCAATGCAATTGCAATTTCACTGCCCCGACAAAGACCACAATCAATGAGAACGCAATAATCTCTGCCAAAAGCTCACTAATATCAGGCAACACAGCAATAATTGAGCTGGCAAAATCAAGTTGCCGCCGGCCGTGGTTGAAAATCACAATTGCATCAGCACCACGGGCTTTGGCCATTTTGGCGTCTTCAACAGACAAAATGCCTTTAATCATGTGGTTTTTCTTCCACTTGTCACGCAGCCATTTTGTATCACTCCATGTCAAGGTCAGGTCGATACGCCCCGACAGGATTGCGGCTTGCTCCAATATACCTTTTCCGAATTCGGGATAATTGATAAGTACCTCCACCTTTGGCGATCCTGCTGTCATCATATCGAGACATCAACCAGGACGCTTCAGCATGGAAAGTACAAAAGGCAAATTAAGTCGTTTCTAAGCACGATAGCCATTGCGCAAGATTTTTTACCTATCGAAGTGATCAACGTATCAACAGCGAGATAAAGCACATCAACATTTGCATCGACGGCAGACTGCGAGACATTTTCAATAAACGACTTGTCATGGTCCATATAGAGTTAAAAGTGCAACATACCGCCAACTTATTGACGTAATTTACCATAGCTGCAAATATAGAATGTAGATAGCCACAACAGGATCCCTCTTTATTTTGTAGCTTTAGCAGTAGAATTTTCTCCCAAACCCTTTGTAAAGACCGAGTAAACCCACAGGGCCCAACATGAATGGCAGTGCGTGCGTGCTACAAAGATAGTTGTACATGAGATCAGGCAAATTATTTATTCTAAGAGCGCACTGCATCAAACTCCATTTGGCAAAAGCATCTCTGTTGCGCTGCACGATTATTTCAAAAAATGTACTACCGTCGATATAATCAAAATATATCTTAGGCAATTTCCGTTGTGCCAAAATACTAAAATTGGCAATTTTAACTGAATGTTCATAACAAATTTTCGGTAGCTTACTTTGATCAGTATTTTTATTACTTTGAACTGACCGCTTGAAATTATCTAATAATTACTCCGCATCTGATAAAAATGGAATTGCTCGCGGATCATGTTTCAAAATTTTTGGAATTGTACCTGCAGCATATCAGTTGCCTTAATTATTTCATTATTAAACGCGTGATAACCGATGAGCTTTGTTTAAGGTTCCGCCAAGAGACTAGGCTGTAAGTCAAATATTCCCAACCCAATGCCGAATAAACGAAGTGTGAAGTCTGTTATAGATTTAATGAGAGTTTTGATCACAACAATATGACCATTAGTATTAATCACAAGAATAAGGGTTTGTCTGATAAGTCTTCGAATTGACCGACGTTTTCAATTGCAACAGGCTTGGCGCCACAGAGCTCTACAGTCCGTAATACCATTGTTTCGTTAAGATCGCAGACAAACAATTCATCTTTTGAACGATATTGTGATGCGATAGCAAAAGGTTCTGCCGAAGCCAAAATATCTAATCAGACTTCGGGAGAACATTTAACAAAAAAAGGCGGGGGTAGTGTTACATATCCAGCAAAGCTGTAATCTATTACTTCGCCTTTAAAATCCAAAATGGCATACTTGTGTGCTCTGTTGGAACTACAATTGGAGCAACGCA
>Ga0194129_10010284_pt1 | contig 10235 bp, 7 predicted proteins | sample TA2KigCa35mmetaG_FD_150862 | JGI IMG/M metagenome (GOLD analysis project Ga0194129, IMG submission 150862) | Freshwater microbial communities from Lake Tanganyika, Tanzania - TA2015038 Kigoma Deep Cast 35m | ecosystem: Environmental > Aquatic > Freshwater > Lake | place: Tanzania: Lake...
TATTTGGAACATCAATTATCGCAATACCAGCGACGAATGATGACGAGATAAGAAATAATAAAACTCCTGGTGAAAGACGCATTAAAAGCCGTTTATAATATATCTTCATAAAATATCTTTATTATCTTCATCAACTTCAAAACATAATAAACATTATATGATAATAATATATATTTGTAATAATGACATCCACGATAACAAATGAAAATGCTATAAATAGGCAAGAAACACACAAATTATACACACTACTGTTACCGTATAGTATATACGATAATCCATACAAACAATACTCTCGAAAAGTCAAATTAAAAAAGAATATACATATAATTCCAAATGGTTCAAATACGAGTAATGAATTCATGATAGTATCTCCGTATTGGACATCGCAATCATCTAAAACACAACAAGTTGTTTCAATCAATGAGACATCTGTTGGAAATCATGAAACTCCTGGAATAAAAACACGCAAAAAAATGAGAATTACGTCGGCGGCGTCGGCGTCGGCGTCGGCGTCGAATGAAAACGATTGTGATATGCCTAAACCTAATAATGTTCTGGAAGATGAAGCTCCTACAAATCTTATTATATTGAAACCATCAGAATACGAAAAGGTCACTTCTTCAAAATACAGCTTGGCGGAGCTGCGATCACTATGCGGACATTATAGTATAAAAAAATCCGGAACAAAAACAGACTTGATCCAGCGTATCTATACATTTTTAAAACAAACGTATTTTATTCGAAGAATTCAGCGTAATTTTAAGGACTTTTTATCGAAGAAATACCGTAAATTATCCGGCCCGGGTTACCTTCAAACAACGAAATGTGTAAATGATACCGATTTTTATACGTTTGACAAAATATCAAATATCAAACCGATGGAATTATTTACATACAGGGATTATGATAATAAGATATACGGATTTCATATCGCATCGATATTTCATCTGATTGTAACATCATACCCTACTATCACAAACCCATATAATCGTAATATTATGCCTTCGACGATTATACGAAATCTATATGAAAAACTGATCTATGGTTCGATCATCGGATTTCGTGTTTCGATTAAACTCGACGACGACGACGATAACGTCGACGAACATAATGACAAAGACGATAGTAACGCATCGTTGAGTCAGCCACGTTCATCTTCTGTTGTAGGAGGCGGCACCGCTATGTTATCTCGAGAGAAACAAGAAGAACTTTTCATCGTGGATTTATTTCAACATATCAATACACTCGGTAATTATTCGGATTCAGAATGGTTTATTGTATTACAGCGCGATGAACTTATACGTTTTATTCGTCATATATATGATATTTGGCATTACCGTGCGAATTTATCACAAGAAATGAAACAACGTATATCCCCTCCAAATGGAAATCCATTCGTTCTTCATAATGCGCATATAAATCTGAATGTGATTACATTACTTACAGCAGCAGAATTAAGAACAATATGTGTTTCGGTTATAGAACGAATGACGCGTCGTGGTCTTTCTAGAGAAGACCAGTGTCTTGGTGCGTTTTACGTGTTAGCCACGCTTACAATCGTCAATCAAGACGCGCGTAATGCGTTACCGTGGTTATATGAAGCGGTATTATAATGAATAATAATGAATAATAATGAATAATAATGAATGTTATTTGCTCGAATTATGCTGCTGCGCGAAAACAACTTAAAAAGACTTTATTCATATGTGTATAACCAATAACATGGTCAAGTCTGCTCCTTCTTCCTCCGCTGTTTCTAGCTCTGCTACTACTGCTGCTGCCCCCGCCGCTGCTCCTGCTGCTGCTAAGGCTCCTAAGGCCCCCGCTACTCCCAAGGCAGCCAAGGCCGCCCCTGTCGCTGCCCCCGCTCCCGCTGTTGACGGCGCCGATGCTTCTACTCCCGTTGCGGAGCTCGATGGCTCCGTTAGCACCGCTCTCTACAGCAGTGTTCTTACCAAGCTCCAGAGTGCTCAGGCCGTTCTTGCCTCCATTCGCTCCGAGGTCAACGAGCTGAAGCGCCAACACGCCCGCGAGCTTCGTGCCGCAAATAAGGCGAATAAGCGTCGCAAGACCAGCGCCAACCGTGCTCCTTCTGGATTTGTCAAGCCTACTTTGATCTCCAACGAGCTCGCTGCCTTCCTTGGCAAGCCTGAGGGTAGTGTTCTTGCTCGCACCGAGGTCACTCGCGAGGTGAATGCTTACATTCGCAACCAGAAGCTTCAGGACAAGGACAACGGTCGTAAGATCAACCCTGACGCCAAGCTTCTTAAGTTGTTGAAGTTGAAGAAGGGTGATGAGCTCACTTACTTCAACCTTCAGAAGTATATGGCTGCCCACTTTGCCAAGTCTTCCGCCGCTCCTGCCGCCACCGCTGCCGCCGCTGGTGGTGCTGTTAAGGCTTAAAAAATAAAATTAAATTAAATAAAAAATAAAAATAAAAATAAAATGAATCCAGCGTGACAGATGTTCGTTGGATTCATTTGTTTTACTTGTGTATATTTTCAAATACTAATACTAGCAGTAATCAATCCATTTCCAAATCACTCAGACATGGTGGTTCTACAAATATGAAATCCTCCTTCATCATAATTTCGACAATACGTTTTCTGTGAATATCCTCTCGATTCAATATCATGAGTTGCTTATACATATTTCCGGTGCTGTTGTTGGAAGAAGAAGGCAAATCAAACATAGATTCATTCGTCAAGTATCGTAATGCGCTTGTTGTATTAGAATCCGGTGTTTTTATTGGTCGACCTAATTGTTGCGTCTGATCGATATACCAATCATAAAATCCGCCACCACTTTCATGATACTTCTCTGCTTCTTTTGAAGACAGTGACTTGAATTTTATTAGTTTCGCGAGAATTGACTCTAGTGTTACATGTTTTGTTATGGCGTGTCCGCCGCCGTCGCCGTCGTAGTCATGTTCGCTAGATGCCGCGTAATGATGAGAATAGTCGGTTCCACTAATGACACACATCATTTTGAAATCTTGCTGTGTCAACGATAGCGTTTTCAGTATTTTAGATGTATCATACATTACAACCGAATGATTCAATAGACTCACATTACGTAATACAACTGGACAACCATAGACAAACATGTCGGTGTCGTCGCTCATACAAGCATCGACGCGTTTCCGAATCGATAATGTTGCGCATAATGCGTCTGCTTCCCCTTCAGCGTCGATTGCGATAAACCCAAAACTCACGAGTAGTTCTTTTACGCTGCTGACATCACAATCACGTAAACGAACAAATTGTTTCTTAAGCTCACGCATCGTTTCTTCGATATCGTCTAACTCAATTGTTGTAATGTCACATCCTGATGCGTCCTTCTTTTCTTTTTTCATTTTCATCAGCGTGTCGTATTGTTTTTGCGCTTCGTCTTTCTTTTTTTTTCGTATTTCGATGATGTCGGTTTTTTGTGGAGGAGGAGGCCCGTCAAACACGAAAACCGCGTGTATATTGTAATGCCGAAACACCGACGCCATAAGATACATATTTTCTAATAATGCGCCTTCGCCGGAATACCGATACATATAAATACTTGTGTCCACCGCTATGCGTTTTCCGGAGAATTCTCTTAAATGGATTCGTGACGATGCCTCGGGGCATCGGTGTTGTATAAATCGGTTCAAATTTCGAATACCCATTCTCTACTTTTATGTGAAGATATCTCTTTACATAAAAAAATATATTTACATTCAATTTTATAGATGGGGTTGCGCTTGGGGTTGCGCCCCCACACGACGCTGTCATATCCGGCTGTGCTTGGGGTTGTGCTTGGGGTTGCGCCCCCACACGACGCTGTCATATCCGGCTGTGCTTGGGGCTGTGCTTGGGGTTGCGCCCCCACACGACGCTGTCATATCCGGCTGTGCTTGGGGCTGTGCGTGCTATCCTGTGCTTGGGGCTCTGCTATCCTGTGCTTGGGGCTGTGCTATCCTGTGCTTGGGGCTGTGCTATCCTGTGCTTGTGGCTGTGCTTGGGGCTGTGCTATCTCATACCTGTGGTCGTAACATTACCTCTTCTTGTTCATCATCTTCAGATACGACCGTGTTCTCATCAATTATAATGAAGATTTCATTTTGACGCTCAGGCTGCTGTGGCTGTGGCTGTGCTTGCTCTTGTTCAGCATACTCTTCCGCAATCAGTTGAACAGCATTTGTCGTTTGTTGTTCATCATCTTGTGGGCGTGGATGATATTTCTTCTCATGGCGACGATTGGTTCGCTTGATGTAATCCTTCAAATCATAATAATCGCGGTCTAGCTCATAATACACATCGTTCTTCAATTCAGATACATCTTCTTGAAGATTACTAACATCCGTCGTATTTTGTCCAAGTTCATCCGTCAAATGTTCCACCGTTTCTTTGACATCAGAAAGCTCAGCGTCCACCATTCCAATACTCTTTTTGAGTGTATCCGCGTTCTCTCGAATCTGCCTTATATCTTCAACCAATCCAAAATACCGATACGAATGACATTCATTTGAACGCGTTATCAAATCAACAAGTTCATCATTCACGCTTTGAACCAGTTGTGCGCTGGTCTTGCTTTCAAACTCGACTTCCTTTGTAATCGCGCGAGCAAATTCCTCACGCATATCACCCGCCAGTCGAATGTCGCGTTCACTCATTTCCTCGCGCAACTCGTCGCGCACCGTATATATTTGATTATACCTTACATCCAGCTGTCGGATTACCGCATCTTCGAAATGTTTAAGGCGTGCGTTCAACGCCTCATTCATCTTCACCGCGGCATCCAACTTCGCCATCAAATCGTTTTCTCGTTGAACGAATGTATGATAATCACTGTCATATGTTTCATTCAGTTCGGACAATTCTTGTTCACGGCGCGTATTTTCATCCTGTAAATTCTTTATTTTTGTATCGAATTCTCCTCGAAGCGTTTCAATATATGCGAATATCTCTTCATTCGCACAAGATGATCCATAATTGATATCCTCTTTCAAGTGCTCACATTTCTTATTCACGTATTTTCTTATTTTTCGAACACATGTAGTATTGTTAACAACATCAGGGACGCTATTCTGAATGGATTCAACTTCACTCCATACGCACTTTATTTCGCCGTATAACTCATCGCTGCGCCGCTTGGTTGATTCGTATTGTTCTTCCCCTTTGCTTTCTAAATTGTCGCATTTCTCAAACAAAGTCGCTATATTACGCCAAAGCATCGTCATTTCTTCCGTATCATCGCCGCGATGATTGTCGTTATTGGCGGCAGCGGAACTCGAAATTGGAAGAAGATAAGGGAGTGAAGGACTCGACGACATTTTCGCAGCAGCCGCAGGAGGACAAGTATAATGTTGAGGATTATCTACGGTCAGAGAGACCAATCTTCCAAGAGATGTTTTAGAAACAGAAACGGGAACGGGAACAGGGCGAGACATTACGTTTGATAATGATGATATATATTATAACAAGAACATCGATTTATATTCAATTTTGTAAATTATGTAATACTAATCTAATGTCATCCGCATCGTTTTTTTTAATACAGGATGAATCATCCGAGACGACGACTCCGACGACGACGACGACGACGACGACTCAATATATTCGATTACACTCAGTAAAACCGGATCTCTCGACGCATTACAAATCAAATCTGTAAAATAAGAGAGATTCTTATTGGTTTGTTTGAATCGTATAACGGATGACGTATTATGGTCACAGCACCAACTTATAAAAGATAGAGCAAACGCTGAGAGAATACCTCCAAAAATATAATACGCATATACGTTTGTTTCTTCCGCGTATTGTTTTCGACACACCGCCATATTTTCCGGTGTTAATACACTAATCTGTGAATATTTCAAGTCCATTATATCCAACGCCTTTACCAATTGATATAAATGAAAAAAAGAATTGTGTGTCAACTTCTCTCGAACAACGCGTGTAAAATACGACCGGTCGTTTTTGCCTCCTGAAACATATATTTCAATCATCGTGTTTATAATACGCGCCCATGTTTCCGTATATGCCTCAAAAAGTAGAATATCACCGTGAGGGATACAAAATGAACGGCGCAAACGCTCATTCGCATCACGCAGATCCGAATCGATAAAATCGATATTAAAATTGTGTATTGATTCATGAATGAATACTTTAAACCATTCTTCTGTGCGATAAACAACGATTTCGCCATGTCTCTCGCAATTTCGTGTTAGACCAGTATTTACATGAATCGCCGAGAGAATATCGTGTCTCGCACCTGAACCAGTCAACGGTCGCTGCTTCTTAAACGGTGTCATATAAAAATAGATGTCTAATTTTTCGGAACATTCGATATCCGACATTCTTGATACAATCGATAACCAAATAAATACTTTATACGCGTATTCTTGATACACCGCTATTTCTGAAGCACATAACTGCTGCGATGACACCGATTTACATACCGAAATATGCGACGCCGGAAATGTAATAAAATACAGCGTAAATAATCGACCCCGAATTATGCGTTGAAACCGAATACAGTATTGTGATTTTTCGCGAATATAGCAATATATCTTGTATGGAATATATCTGTCATCGGCACTCGTTCGAGAGATATCATAACTGTGTTGTAATTCTGATAATATTCGTGGATGCGGTAAATCATTTGCCGAATTTCGAATCTCATTAAATGTATACGTTAATTTATGATTTATAGACGCATCGAACGACGACGACGACGACGACGACGATTTGCTGCTATCTTCATTCAGTTCTTTATATATATCATACTCAGACGTTCGTATCAATTCATAAAATTTCATAAAAAATCGCGTCGTATTTTCTTTATTTTCTCTCATCAGTGTTCGCGTTCGTATAGATAGCCCCTCCATTTTAGAATAATAATCAGCAGATAATGCTTGTATTGAGTGTTGAATTTGTGCTGCGTCTTTTTTTAATTCTTCTTCTATCCACATTTATCTATTGTATTATAATAACAACATATTATAATACGACCATTATGTTCGAGCTTATCATTAAGAAATACTTTAAACCAGGGACACTTCATATTTTCGCATTTTCATTCATCGTATTTATTGTTCTGAATGTGATCGAAAACGTCATCCATTACAATATTGGTAAATATCACGAAGGCAATACTACCAACGGTAACGGTAACGGACGCGCGAATGTCGCCGGGTTCCATTTCACAAACCCGTCTCAAACTGACTGGGTGCGTATTATCGTGATTATGTTTATTTTCGCGGTATTACAAGGATTTTTCACCTCTTATTTCAGCGTGTGTTAGCATATGTTGGCATTCGCTCCCCTGTCCGTAATTTATGACGCACACGCATCAGGTGATGATAAATCTCGGGTGTCGCACCCCGAACATAATGAACCAACTTCGCGTTCCGAGTAGCAAGTAGTAGGTCTTTGAGATTCTTGTTCTGAGAGAATTTCGCGAATGTAGCATTCTCCATCTCTCGCTCACTTCGTCCATGATTGAAAAAATCGGGGTCAATCGTAATTCGCGATGGACGAATGATCGTTGTATGATTTAATTTGCCGCTCTTACTCCCTGCCGCCTTCGCTAAAAGCGGGTCCGCAGATAATTGTGACCGTGAATCAAGAGAGAATTTCAAATAAAACTCACGGTTATTGTTTTTGAATTTACTGGCTTGATAATAATGCTCTACACTTTGCCATGTATGGTTATCGAGCATAAACGGTTCATTCCATGTATTCGCCAATTTACGCCGCCAGTTGTCAAACGTCGTCGCCAACTTGTGAAAATGGACCTTCTCTGTCTCCGGTATTTTCTCTCCCGCTCCCGACCCCGGCAGCGCGTTCGGGTTAGAGTTCGAATAAAACTGGAATACAATATCAGGTGTATATAAATTCGCAGCATTCCGCGTTCCACTAATCTCTTCGATAAGTTCATCTAAGCTCTCATTCGGCATATCATCCACGCGAATCCCTAGCTCTCGCTGAAACAGTTTGAATTGTGGAATCAAGCAAAATGCCCCGGCTTGCGTTTCAAGGCACTTCGTCGTCACCAGCAACTTAATATCGTAGGGTAATTCAGAAAACGAGAGAACTCCATGTGTTTTATAAGTGATCAACTGATATGTCGAAACGGATTTTGAAAGCAGGTTGTGACGATTACGCGGAGACCGACTGCTACTATTATTACCTCGACCACTAGAATGATGAGCGTTTGCGTTTGAACCGGTTTTTCCTATTAAAATATAAGCAGTCGGTTCAAAAACCCCCCGCTTTCGAATGGCGGGGTCAATCGACTCATCCACCGAAACACCGTTGTCACATTGAAGAACGTGGTCGATATCACCAGCTTCATACGCATCTCTCGAAAATAAAATAAACTTTAAATTCAAAACACGTTCCAGCGCGGCGATGGCCCAACCATCTGGCCAATACATCGATGTCATCATGCGCTCTTTCAATTGATCGAGAGAACGAACATCACGCATGTAATCATAATTGCCTCCCAATAATTTTGTATATTTCATTTCATCATGCTTTTGATTATGTTCAATCACCAGTTTCTTCGCGTTGGCAATCATAAGCTGTTGTTGTGCGCGGTCATGGATCGATGATATTCGTCGTTTGATATCGTTATAATTGTTCTCTAACTCTTTCGTCTCTCGGAATTGCGTTTTTGAGAGATTATGATACATGGCAAATTTCTCTCGATATCCGCGAAATACATCATCGGTAATTTCGTCGGTGAGTTGTTTACGAAGTTCAAGTATGGTCGTTGTGCGGCCTTGTGTAAGTAGAGCATCACGAATCACAGCAAAAAGCGCATCGCTTCCGCCTTCGTTGTCTATAAAATTAAAATACTTATTCCGAAGGTATTTCTGAATCCAGAGGTCGGTGGCGGGATTTGGTTTATACTGTTTTCTCTCAAGCTCGGATTGTTCTTTGGTTTGAAGTGGTAAGATAGACGCGCCGGATAATAAATGTGTTTGTCGTGCGTCTAGACCGAATATTGTGGCGGTGGTATCGCCGTCGCTGTCGCCGTCGTCGCCGTCGTCGCTGTCAATATCATTTTCATTCGTAGGAATAGTGACTACAGGCGGAGGTTTTACAGGTTCCTTTCCGAGAGATTTCTTGATTTCGTTGATTTCTGTAATCCGTTTTTTAGGGTCTATCGAAGATGAACTGCTCGTCGTCGTAACGATCCCCGATTTTGCTCTAGATTTACGCAACAGCTCTACATTTACGAATCCATACAATAAAGGGGTCAAACGACTCACATCCAAATCACCTGATTCATCCATCTTAATTTGTCCCGATGGCATTTCATACACGCCAATTTGCTTCATGAATTCCATTTCAGTATTGAATAAATAAATCGGAACATAGACTACATTATACCGTTTCGCGAAATGATAGTTTAATTGTCCGATTCCTATGACGACCTTTTGAGGAACGCGTAATAATTGAACCTGAAATAATGGTGTGTTATAGTTAAAATCTTCTTCTTCTAAATGCGAATATTCATGATAGTTGATATTATCGTTGAGTTTAGACTTTACCATAATGGAATCGAATGGAATGGAATGGAATCGAATGTAATTATTATATACATATAAATAATAATTACTGAGTTCACAAACGAATGCCGGAATCATCGATACACGAGCGTATTTCGCGTGAGTCCGCTTGAAGCATCCGTTTCTGTCGTAATAAACGACAATTTGAAATGACGATGTTTATTTTTATTTAGAGCCGTAATCACGCGTTTATACCGGTCTACATTATTGTCGGAGGTCCCTCCTGCGCCCAAATGGAGAGCATCGCCCTCATTTCCATATTCCAGAATCTTCTTCTCATCCCAAATATCATTTATCGAAAGAAGTCCCGGAAGATTCATAATCGTAATCCCGACATTACGTTGGTGATAATAATTACTCAAAATGATGTCATCCGAGAGACGACATATTTGATTGTCCATGGCGGTATATCGCGTCATATAATCGACGAAATCATCACCAAATGTGGTCAATTTTACACATACCGAACCATATCCTTCCGCAATCGTCGCGGTATCAAGATGTCCTCGTTTACCATTAAGCCCCATATTCACGAAATCGAAACCGGTTGATGTCCATACATTATTATCGTTAGGTGGAATCATGCGTTCATACGTTTCAATCATTCGTTTTGGATACGCAATATCATCATCCAAATAAATAATACGCGTATTTTTTGGGTCAAACTGTTCAGCGCGTTCTT
>Ga0194129_10010285_pt1 | contig 10235 bp, 9 predicted proteins | sample TA2KigCa35mmetaG_FD_150862 | JGI IMG/M metagenome (GOLD analysis project Ga0194129, IMG submission 150862) | Freshwater microbial communities from Lake Tanganyika, Tanzania - TA2015038 Kigoma Deep Cast 35m | ecosystem: Environmental > Aquatic > Freshwater > Lake | place: Tanzania: Lake...
GTGCTTCTCGTCCCGCGCCTCCTCCAGGAACCATTTCCGGGCGGAGTGGGCGTTGGTCAGGGTCTCCTGGGTGGCGAAAGTCTTGGAGGCGACTAGAAACAAGGTCGTGGCAGGCTGGCAGGTGCGCAGGGCCTCGGCCAAATGGGTGGAATCGATGTTGGAGACGAAGTGGAGCTTAAGATCCCGTTGGGCGTAGGGCTTGAGCGCCTCGGTGACCATGACAGGGCCGAGGTCGGACCCGCCGATCCCGAGGTTCACGATGTGGGAGATGGGCTGGCCGGTGTAACCCTTCCATTGACCTGAGCGGACTTTCTCCGAAAAGGCCTTCATCTGCTGCCGGACCTTTTCTACCTCCGGCATCACGTCCTGGCCGTCCACCTTGAGGGGCTGGTTGGCGGGGCGGCGCAGAGCGATGTGGAGGACGGAGCGGTTCTCGGTGAAGTTAATTCGGTCGCCCCGGAACATTCGGTCGCGGAGTTCCTCGACCTTGGCCTCTTTGAGAAGTTGATGGAGAAGGTTGAGCGTGTCGGCGGTGATCCGATTTTTGGAGTAGTCGAGGAGGATCTCATTCCAGCGAATTGAGAAAGTTTCAGCCCGTTTGGGATCCTTAGAGAAAAGGTCGCGCATCTGGAGTTCCCGCGTGGCCGCAGCGTGTTTTTCCAATTCCTGCCACGCGGGCAGACTGATCGGGATGCGCATCGGACGATCCTAAGTGAAAAAGTAAAAAGGAGAAAACCTTTAGCGCGGGCGTGACCGTGGGACCCGAAAAGATTAGGATTTCGAATGGTCCGCACAGGAATCGTCGGTTTGCCGAATGTGGGGAAGAGCACGCTCTTCAATGCGGTGACGCGCACCCGCAAGGCGCAGGCGGCCAACTATCCGTTTTGCACGATTGAGCCCAACGTGGGCGTGGTGACGGTGCCGGACAGCCGGCTGGACTGGTTGGCGACCATGTCCAAGAGCGAAAAGGTGGTCCCAGCCTCCATTGAGCTGGTCGATATCGCCGGGTTGGTTAAGGGGGCGAGTCAAGGAGAGGGACTGGGAAACCAGTTTTTGACCCATATCCGAGAAGTAGATGCGATCGTACAGGTGGTGCGTTGCTTTGAGGATCCGGATATCCATCACGTGGCCGGCTCCGTCGATCCTCTGCGGGATATTGAGACGATCGTGACCGAACTGGTGCTGGCAGATCTGGGTTCCGTCACGAAGCGACTAGAGAAACCCAGCAAGGCAGCCAAGTCCGGGGACGCCGCGGCCAAGGCGGAGCTGGCCTTGCTGGAGAAGTTGAAAAAACATCTGGATGCCGGATCGCCAGCCTTAACCCTGCAAATGACCGATGATGAGGCGAAGCTCGCCAAGGGATTCTTTCTCCTGACCTCCAAGCCGACGCTGTTTGCCTGCAACGTGAAGGAGGAGGAGTTGGGAGCGTTGACCAAAGGAGATCGTTCTGGAAAAACGGGGGAGCAGGTGAAGAAAGTGGAGGAGTACTGCAAGCAGCGGCTGGCCAGCAAGGCGGTGGTGGTTAGCGCGCAGATTGAGTCGGAGCTGGTGGATCTACCGGAGGCTGAGGGGAAGGAGTATCTGGCGGGGCTGGGGGTGCAGGAGTCGGGCGTCGGGGCGCTGATCCGGGCAACCTACGATCTGCTGGGGCTGCGGACCTACCTTACGACGGGGCCGAAGGAGAGTCGGGCCTGGACGATCCACGCAGGGGACCGGGCACCGCAGGCGGCGGGGGTCATCCACACGGATTTTGAGCGGGGTTTCATTGCGGCCGAGACGGTGGCGTTCGCCGATCTGAAGGCCGCGGGGACGATGGGGAAGGTGCGGGAGGCGGGGAAACTGCGCGTGGAAGGAAAGGAGTATGTGGTGCAGGATGGGGACGTGATGGAGTTTCGGTTCAACGTCTGAGGGGCTGATGGGAAAAGCGATGCTCCATGTGGTCCGGCATCCGGTGGTGCAGCACAAGCTGACACTGATGCGGGAGAAGGGGACCAGCGTGACGGAGTTTCGGGCGTTGGCCAGCGAGGTGGCGATGTTGATGGCCTACGAGGTGACCCGGGATTTTCCGCTGACGAAAAAGACGATCACCACGCCGATGGGAAAAATGAAGGCCCCGGTGCTGAAGGGGCAGAAGATGGTGCTGGTGCCGATTCTGCGGGCGGGGATGGGGTTGTTGGACGGGATGCTGGAGATGTTTCCGTCGGCGCGGGTGGCGCACATCGGGATTTACCGGGATCACCGGACGCTGGAGCCGGTGGAGTACTACTTTAAAGCGTCGAAGACCCTAAGGGATCGGGATCTGATTTTAATGGATCCGATGCTGGCCACCGGTCATTCCGCGGTAGCAGCAGCGGACCGGCTCAAGGGAGCCAGGGCGCGGTCGATTCGATTCATGTGCCTGCTGGCGGCGAAAGAGGGGGTGCGGAACTTTCACCGACATCATCCGGATATTCCGATTTACACCGCCGAAGTGGATCCAAAGTTGAACGATCATGGCTACATCGTGCCGGGGTTGGGGGATGCGGGGGATAGAATCTTTGGAACGTTGTAATCCCCGTTCTGCGACGGGGATTCGGGGCAGGTGAAAGGTGAAGGTATAAGAAATCGTAAAACTCAGAACTTAATTCCACCTAACACCTTTCACCTTCAACCAATCAAGCCGTCAGGCGGCAGCGGAGGCCATGCGGAGCAGGAACGTGCCGCCGATGATCATGAGAAGGCCGAGAATTTTGAACGCGGTGACGGATTCTCCAAAGGCTAGGACGCCGACCACGGCGATGAGGGCGGTGCCCACCCCTGCCCAGATGGCGTAAACGATGCCGACTTCCAGAGTCTTCAAGGATTGGGCCATCAGGGCAAAACTGCCGATGTAGAAAAAGACCACCCCGATAGAGGGAAGCAGTCGGCTAAAGCCGTGGGAAAGCTTCAGGCAAATGGTCCCGCTTAATTCCAGGGCAATCGCCAGAGCCAAGAGTAGCCAAGGACTCATCAACGGAAGCTAAGCCAATGGAGGAAGGGACGAAACGTAATTCGCCAAGCTGGGGTTTCCGGTTATTCTTTTCGTTTATGAATTTGTGGGTCTTCCTGATGATCGGCCTGTTTTTTGGGGGCTGCGCCAAGGACGGGCAACTGCACGAGGCGAAGAAAAACACCGTGATGGTGGAGGTGACCTCACAGGTGTGGGACTACCGGATGCCGTGGAATCCGGGGACGGTCTCCTCAGGTCGGGGCGCCGGTTTCATTGTGGCCGGGAAAAAAATCATCACCAACGCACATGTGATCAGCGGGGCTCGCAACATCACAGTCCAACGGGAGGCAGATCCCCGGCGTTATGCGGCCAAGGTGAAGCACGTGGCGCACGACTGCGACCTGGCGATGTTGGAAGTGGAGGACGAGACTTTTTTTAGGGGAACCTCGCATCTCGACCTGGGTGGGATCCCGGAGTTGGAGTCGATCGTCAGCGTGTACGGCTTTCCGATCGGCGGGGACCGGCTTTCGGTGACGCGGGGCGTGGTCAGCCGGATCGATTACAACGCCTATACGCATTCGGGGAGGGAGTCGCACCTCGCCATCCAGATCGATGCCGCGATCAACCCGGGCAACAGCGGCGGGCCGGTGATGCAGAGTGACAAGGTGGTGGGGGTGGCGTTCCAAGGGTTCCGCGGGGATGTGGCGCAGAACGTGGGGTATATGATCCCGACCCCGGTGATCCGGAGATTTCTGAGGGATGTGGAGGACGGGAAGTATGACCATTACGTGGATATCGCGGTGCGTTGGATGCCTTTGGAAAATCTGGCGATGCGGAAGTACCTGAGCCGGCCGAACGATGGGCGGGGCGTGGTGGTGACGGATGTCTTTTCGGAGGGTTCTTCGGACGGGTATCTACAGAAGGGGGATGTGTTGTTATCGATTGACGGGCACGCGATCGAGAGCGATGGGTCGGTCCGTCTGGAGGGCAAGCCGGTGCAGCTTGAGGAGATCGTGGAACGGAAATTTGCGGGGGAGGAGGTGCAGCTGGAGGTGTGGCGGGAGGGGAGGGCTCAGACGGTCCAAGTGCCACTGAAGCCGGCGGACATGTTTTCGATGTACGAGGTACTGTATGAACCTCCACCCCGGTATGTGTTGTACGGGGGGTTGGTGTTCCAGCCGCTCACAGCGAACCTGATGGCGGTGATGGCCGGCGGGGCGGATCTGCGACTGAAACAGAAGTACACGATGTTTGCCACGGATCAGATGTACCGGGAGACACCAGAGCCCGTGATTCTGTCCGCGGTATTGCCGGATTCCTCCAACGTCTACCTGCGTGGGTTGGCGGGACAGATCGTCCGGGAGATTAACGGGAAGAAAATTCGGGCGCTGAACGATGTGGGGCCGGCGCTGGCGGCGAATGGGGAGAGGACGGTGATCCGGTTTGAGGGTGACGCAAGGCCGGCGGTATTGAAACGGGAAGACGTGGACCGTTCGACCCCGCGGATCATGGCTCAATATGGGATCAGTGAGGTGAGCCGGACAGAGGTGGGCGAGCGGCGATTGGCGAGGGGATCTTTTGAGAAGGGGGAAGACAAGTGAAGAGCGGTTGGTTCTTTTTGGCGATGGCTTTGGCCTTGGCGATGGCGGTTCAAGCGGCGGAGCAGGATGAACCTCAGGGTTCCGTGGTGCGGGTGCGGGCGGCGATCCAGCCTTACGACCAGTTCCGCCCTTGGCAAAAGAAGGCGCCGTATGGGTTGAATGGGACGGGGGTGGTGTTGCCGGGCGGAAAAGTTTTGGTGACGGCAGCCCTGGTGGCGAACCGGACGGAAGTGGGTTTGGAAAAACCTGGCTCGGCGGAAAAGTGCGGAGCCGAGGTCGAGGCGATCGATTATGAGGCCAATCTGGCGGTGTTGAAGCCAGAGCGGGCAGAGTTCCTCAAGGGATTCAAGGGGCTCGCGCTGGGACCGGCCCTGCGGGCGGGGGACACGGCAGAGGTGTGGCAACTCGAGCGAAACGGGGAGTTGTTGCGGAATCAGGCGGAGATTTTGACGGTGGGCGTGGGTCGGTATCCCAACGATGAGGCGGGATTCCTGCAGTACGGGGTGAGGGTTTCGCTGCCCAAGCGGGACGACAGCTACACGCTGCCGTTGATCCGGCAAGGTCAGCTGGTCGGCATGGTGATGATGTATGACCGGGATTCGCAGGAGGGGACGGCCATTCCGGGTCCGATGATTGAACGATTTCTGGAGGACGCAGGGGATGGCAAATACGAGGGGTTTCCCACCCTTGGGGTGAGCTGGACGCCGCTGCGGGATCCGAATCTGCGGGAGGAGGTGAAGGCGCCGAAAGGCGGTGGGATCCTGGTGACGCGGGTGAATCCGCGGGGCACGGCCGGCCGGGCGGGTTTGATGGAAGGGGATGTGATTCTTTCGGTGGACGGGATGAAGCTGGATGAGGATGGCAACTACCGAGACTCTCTCTACGGTCCGACCGCGATTGGGAATTTGGTGAGGGTAAGGCCGACGGTGGGAGCCAAAGCCCGGTTTCTGATTTCGCGGAATGGAAAGGAGATGGAGCTGACGGGCACGTATGACCGCCGGGCCCGGGACGAGGTGGCCATCCCGACGCTCTTTTTCGATGCTCAGCCGCGTTATCTGGTTTCGGGCGGACTGGTGTTCCAGCAGCTCACGGGGGCTTATCTGCAGGAGTGGGGGGACAAGTGGACGGAACGGGCGCCGCAGCGGCTGGTCGAGCTATTCAGCTTCCAGCAGGAAAAAAGGGAGGATCCGGAGAAAAAAGTGGTGTTTTTGAGCCAAGTCCTACCCGCGGCGATTAACCTAGGGTATCAGCAGTACTCCGGCTTGGTGCTGGAGAAGTTAAATGGGAAAGAAATCCGCAGTTTGGCCGAGTTGGGGGCGGTGCTGGATGAGGCCAAGGAAGGGAACTTGGTTTTTGAATTCATGGATGATCCCGGAAAACTGGTGTTGGATGCGGCGGAGGTGCGAGCCAAGCAGGATGAGATCGGCAAGGCGTACGGGATTACTGATCTTAGAAGGTTGTAGGGGCGGCTGAGAAGACCGAGTTAGATCAGGATTAAGATGAAGATTAAGGGAGCCTCTGGGCTGCGACCTTTGATCGTTTCTTAAACTTAATCTTAAAACCTCATCCAAGCGTTCCGCATCCCCCAAGATTTTTAAATCAAACTTTATGACGAGAGCGCTGAGCGGTTATGCGGTGTTCGATCTGGATGGGACGTTGGCGGATTCGTTGGGGGATATTTCGCGGGCCTTAGGACGGGTATTGCAACGGCAAGGGCGAAAGTCCGTTTCGGAAGTCGAGACCCGGGATCTGATTGGCAAGGGACCGAAAACCCTGGTGGAAAGGGCGTGGATCCTTACGGGAAGTCCGCTGGGTGTGGAGGAGGCGCGCGTCATAACCCAGGAATACCTGGAGGAGTACCGGAAAAATCCAAAAGGAGGGACGAGGCCATTTCCCGGAGTGGATGAGGGGCTAAGGCGACTGGTGCAGCGGGGTTGGAAACTGGGGCTTTGCACCAACAAGGATGGTAGGGCGACCCGGGCGTTGGTGGAGGAGTTAGGCTGGGGCCGGTGGATCCGGGCGGTGGTGAGCGGCGAAGAGAGTTTTCGCAAGCCTGATCCCAGGCCTTTGCATTTGGCGTTCCGGAAACTACGCGCGCCGAGAGGCCGGCATCTTTTTGTTGGGGACAGTGAAATTGACCTTGAGACGGCCCGAAGAGCGAGTGTGGAGGGTGTTTTTTTAGGACACGGTTATGGCGACTGTGACAGACCGAGTTCGGAAGGCTTTCATTATTTTGAGGATTGCGTGCTGATGTTCTCTTGGATGGCACGGCATGGTCCCAGGATTCCCTTACGATAAAAACTTTCCGGGATTTAGGACAGCCGAGGGGTCCAGAGCCTTTTTGAGTTGTCGGTGAAGTCGATCCAATGCCGGGGATACGGCCCGGTTCCACCAAGTTTTTTTCGCAAGGCCGATGCCATGCTCGCCGCTGATCACCCCACCCATAGCGAGGACGCCGCGGAAAAGCTCGTCGAGAATGCGGTGCATGCGGGGGTTGTCGGCCTGCGTCCCGGCGGGGGCCATGAGGTTGACGTGGATATTGCCGTCTCCGGCGTGGCCGAAGCTGGAGATCGGGACGCGATATTTTTTTTGCAGCCGGGCGGTGAGGTGGAAGAGATCGAGGATCCGTCCTCTTGGGACGGTGACGTCCTCGTTGAGCTTCACGAGGCCCGTGTCGCGCAGGGCATAGCTGAAGCCCCGGCGGATTTGCCAGAGCTTTTCGCAGGCTCGGGCACCGTGGGCAGGGGTTAGGCCGGAGGCGGAGGCCCGAAGTAGGCGGGAGGCCAAGGCCAGTTCGGCTTTCACGGCAGCAGGTTGGCCGTCGAATTCGACGATGAGTAGGGACTGGCATTTGGGGGCGTTCGGGATGGCTTTCCGGGCGGCGGCGAGGGTGAAGGGGTCGGCAATTTCCAGAGCAGAGGGAAGCAGGCCAGCGCCCAGGATTTTTTGGACCGCTGCGGCGGCCTTGGGAAGGGAGCTAAATTCGGCAAGCAGGGCGGAGCGGGCGGGGGGCAAGGGGAGGAGACGAAGAGTGGCCTCCGTGACGATCCCGAGCATACCTTCCGAGCCGGTGAAAAGGCCGATCATATCGAAACCGGTGCGATTTTTGTGGGTTCGGCCGCCAAGGCGAACCACCGTCCCATCGGCCAAGACCACTTCCAAGCCGAGGACATAATTCCGGGTGACTCCATATTTCAGGCAACGTGGACCGCCGGCGTTGGTAGCGATATTTCCGCCAAGGGTAGACTCTTTCAGGCTGGCGGGGTCGGGAGAATAGAAGAGACCTTTTCGGGTTGCGGCTGAAGCCAATTTCGCCGTGATGACACCGGGCTGGACGACGGCCACACCGTCGGGCTTGGAGATTTCCAGAACACGATTCATACGGACCGTCGAAAGGACCAGACCCCCGCGGACGGGAACACAGCCGCCAACGTAGCCTCGGCCTCCGCCGCGGGTGGTCACGGGAATCCGCTGGCGGTGACAAAAGGCGAGAATTTTGGAGACTTGGGCGGTATTCCGGGGAAAGGCGACGGCCTCCGGGAGGGCCGAGGCCATCCAGGCATCGCCGGAGTTGGCCCGGAGGGTGGCGGGATCGAAGCGGACCGTCCCAACGGGCAGGAGGCGGGAAAGAGGACGGAGCCGGTGACTCATCGGCGTCGTCGGTTGGCGAGTTCGCGGGATACTTCGCGGTCGGCTTGGCGTTTGATTAGGTCTTGGCGGCGGTCCCGGTGGGTTTTGCCGGCGCCTAGGCCGACGAGAATCTTGAAGCGGCCGTCCTTGAAATAACCTTTGAGCGGGACAAGGGCGCGGGAGCCGCCTTTTTCGATTTGACCGAGGAGTCGGTAAATTTCGGACTTATGAAGAAGGAGTTTACGGGGGCGGTCGGGTTCGGGGTTGGCGCGGTTGCCGTGGCTGTAGGGGGCGATGTGGAAGGAGTGGAGCCAGGCCTCGCCGTTTTCGATCCGGCCGTAGGAGTGGGCCAAGTCACCCCCACCCGAGCGGATGGATTTGATTTCCGGTCCTGTGAGGACGACCCCGGCTTCCACGGACTCGAGAATCGAGTAGTGGTGGCCGGCTTTCCGGTTGCTGATCTCGATGGTTTTCAGGGCGCATTACCCCGTCGCCCGGGCGGGGCTTTTAGGAAGACTTTTTGGCGCGGGTCTTGCGGGCGGGCTTGGCCGCAGGGGTTTCGGTGGCGCCGCCGATAACTTCATACCCAAGTTTACCATCGGCAATCTCGTGTAGAGCCACATCCATGAAGGTCATGCGGGGACTGACCACGACCATGGGGCGGTAGCCGAGGCCCAGTTGGCGGACCCGCTTGGAGACCACATTGATGAGGATTTGGGGGTTAGCGACCTTGGCAAGGGCACGATGGACAAGTTCTGATCTCATAATGATTTGGGAAAACTTTGCAATATGGACAGAAGGGGGCAGATTGCAAGGACAAACGGAGCGTAGCTCAGCTTGGTAGAGTACCAGCTTTGGGAGCTGGCTGTCGTGGGTTCAAATCCCACCGCTCCGACCCTCCTTCGCGCCTAACCCTGGCGGGGAGGCGCTTGGCCCCCTAAGACCTGCCCCCGCCCATCCTCGCTACCGCCTCCGGCGATTATGAATGACCGCTTACGCGGGGGGATTCGGAGGGCAGCGCCCGGAGCGGTCAGCCAACTTGCCGGAGTCGAAACATGATTGGGCGAAGGAGAAGGTCTGAGGGGCAAATTATTGGGGAGTCCAACATGCTTTTCATAGGGCGGACTGTCCCAGTCCGCCTCATTGAATCATTAGGGGTAATTTGCTCAACGAGGCGGGTTCGGAGAACCCGCCCTACCTTTCCTCAATATCATTGCCCGCTCGGGGAGGGCTGGTTATAAGTTCTGGATGTCTTTGCATCGCAGTCTTCGTTCCGGCGGGGCGACCGCCGCCAAGCGCAACGTCCTCAAGCGTGGCGAACGCGTGGCGTTGCTGAAAAAACGCGGCTTATGGAAAGCCGGCTCGAAGCCCGTCGGGCTTCCCAAAACCAAGCCCGAATAATGTCTCCCCATCCCGTCCCGTCCGGGGAGGGGATGCGCCTCAACCGATTCCTGGCCGCCGCCGGGCTGGGTTCACGACGCGGCACGGAAGAACTCATCACCACCGGCCGAGTCCGCATCAACCGAAGACAGGTGACCTCTTTGTCTGAACGTGTACCACCCGGGGCTGAGGTCACGGTGGACGGCAAACCTGTCCGAGCCTCCCAAGGCGTGGTCATTGCGCTGCACAAGCCGCGGGGGGTGGTTTGCACCGCTTCGGCCCAAGATCGGCGGCCCATCATCACCGAGCTGATGCCCCGGCATTTCGGAAGGCTTTTTACCGTGGGTCGGTTGGATGCCGACAGCGAGGGCCTGCTGCTACTCACCAACCAGGGTGACCTTGCGCAACACCTCGCCCATCCGCGGCACAGTGTGGAGAAGGAGTACCGGGTGTGGCTGGACCGGGCCCCGGATCCGGAAGCGTTGCGACAGATGGAGAAGGGGGTGCGGTTGGAAGAGGGAATAGCCAGGGCGCAGCGGGCGGAGTACCTGGGGCGGCGGGAGGCAAGGATCATCCTGCGGCAGGGAATGAAGCGACAGATCCGGTTGATGTTCCGGAAGCTCGGTTTTACCGTGGAGAGGTTGAAACGAATCCGG
>Ga0194129_10010288_pt1 | contig 10234 bp, 7 predicted proteins | sample TA2KigCa35mmetaG_FD_150862 | JGI IMG/M metagenome (GOLD analysis project Ga0194129, IMG submission 150862) | Freshwater microbial communities from Lake Tanganyika, Tanzania - TA2015038 Kigoma Deep Cast 35m | ecosystem: Environmental > Aquatic > Freshwater > Lake | place: Tanzania: Lake...
AACTGGCGGAGAGAGAGGGATTCGAACCCTCGAAGGGCTTTTGGCCCTTACACCCTTAGCAGGGGTGCGCCTTCGACCACTCGGCCATCTCTCCGCTGCAAGGAGACCCGATCGTACTTGCCGATCTCCGGCAGGTCAAAGCCAGCAAGCCCCGACCCGAAGGCCGCGGCGCCCGAACTTAGGCTCGCATCTCGCCTTGGCGGGACAGACTCTCGTCGGCCCCCTCGGACTTGATGCGTTCGAAAATCTCTTCACGGTGCACGGCGACATTTTTCGGCGCGTTGATACCCACCCGCACCTGATTGCCCTTGACGCCGAGTATCGTGACCGCGACTTCCTCACCTATGATGACGGTCTCTCCGACTCGTCGCGTGAGAATGAGCATGCTCACCCCTCCGAGGCGCTCTTTGAAGACCGTCGGACTCGGGACACCTCACCCCCTGTGGGGCCCCCGCCGACGGCCCAACCTTCATGGCGGGCGCCTTTCCACCGGAAGGTAGAGGAATCAGGAGGTGGCGTCCACTGCCTGTTGCAGGGATACCGGTGTCAGGCACCGATTTTTTGGCGTACGAAGCCAACGACGCCCGCAAGCGCCGCCGGCAGCCGGGTGGCATCGCTGCCCCCAGCCTGGGCGAAATCGGGGCGACCGCCGCCGCGACCGCCGATCTGCGCGGCCACGTGCCCCACCACCTCGCCGGCCTTTATCCGGCCCACCTCGCCCGCCGTCACGCCTGCGACCAGGGTGACCTTGCCCGCGGCATCGGTTGAAGCCAGCACGATGACCGCCGTCTTCAGGCGATCTTTGAGTTGATCGACCGCGTTACGTAGCGCGCCAGCATCGGCGCCATCAACCGTAGTCGCGACCACCTGTAGACCGCCGACGTCCACCGCGCCTGCCGCAAGATCGGTGCCCTGCCCCGAAGCCAACTTGTCACGCAGAGTACGGGTTTCTTTTTCGAGCAGACGAATCCGCTCCAGCGCATCGCGGACCTTAGTCGCGACATCCTCGCGAGTGCTGCGGACGAGTCCGGCGATTTCTTTGACAAGCGCCTCACTGGCTTCGGTGGCAGCCAGCGCACCCTCGCCGGTCACCGCCTCGATGCGGCGTACGCCCGCGGATACACCACCCTCAGAAATGATCTTGAACAAACCGATATCACCCGCGCGCCTGACGTGAGTACCACCACATAATTCTTTTGAGAACTCACCGATGTGCAGCACGCGCACCGTTGACGAGTATTTCTCTCCGAAAAGCGCAGTCGCGCCCTCGGCAACCGCAGCATCGTAATCCATTTCGCGAGTCTCGGCTGCGGCATTGAGTCGGATCTGCTCGTTGACGCGGTGCTCGATGCGCTGCAGTTTCTCAACGCTGATCGCCTGAAAGTGCGAGAAATCGAAACGCAGTCGATCCGGCGCAACCAACGAGCCCTTCTGCTGCACATGCGTGCCCAGCACTTCGCGCAACGCGGCGTGCAAAAGATGCGTCGCCGAATGATTGAGCGTCGTTGCGCCACGCAGTCGCTCATCGACCATGGCGGCAAGCGTCATACCTTCACGAATCGCGCCGCTGTCCGCAGCCACGTGACCGAGATGCGAGTGTGCGCCCGCTGTGCCGCGCTTCTGCGTATCTTCGACGACGAAGCGGACGCCGCTCGCGGACAATTCGCCGGCATCACCGACCTGACCACCCGATTCGGCGTAGAACGACGTGGTTTCGAGGATGACCTCACCTCGCTCGCCGGGTTTTAGCTCGCTTACGCGCTCGCCCTCGCGCAAGAGGGCAATGACTTTGGCCTCGCTACGCGTGCTCTCGTAGCCGCAGAAACGGGTCGCCACGTCGATCTGTGCACCACCGCGAAGGTCGACCCCGAAGCGACTGGCGGCGCGGGCACGCTCGCGCTGCGCTTCCATCGCCGCCTCGAAGCCCGCATTGTCGATGGCAAAGCCGCATTCGCGAGCGACATCTCCGGTCAGATCCGCAGGAAAGCCGTAGGTATCGTAGAGCCTGAACACCGTCTCACCGTCGAGCACGCGATCCGGTCCAAGGCGATCGAGCGCATCGTTCAGCAGCGACATGCCGGTATTCAAAGTCTCGGCAAAGCGTTCTTCCTCCTGCAGTAATACGCGCCGCGCGAGATCAGCGCCGGCTCGCAGCTCAGGGTAGGCCTCACCCATCTGTGTTTCGAGTGCGGATACCAACTTGTGGAAGAACGCGCCATTGATGCCGAGCTTGTGGCCGTGACGGACAGCGCGACGAATGATGCGCCGCAGCGCATAACCGCGGCCTTCGTTCGAGGGCAGCACACCATCGACGATCAGGAAGGTACAGGCGCGGATATGATCGGCGATCACGCGCAGCGACGGATTGGCCAAATCTTTCGTGTTAGCAAGATCGGCAGCGGCTTGGACGATGCCGCGGAACAGGTCGATGTCGTAATTGTTGGTGACACCCTGCATCACCGCGGACAGCCGCTCGAGTCCGGCGCCGGTGTCGACCGAGGGCTTGGGCAGCGGCGTCAGCGTGCCGTCGGGCGCGCGATCGTACTGCATGAAGACTAGGTTCCAGATCTCGACGTAACGATCGCCGTCCTCGTTAGGTGACCCCGGCGGCCCGCCCGGAATATGCGCTCCGTGATCATAGAAAATCTCAGTGCAGGGCCCGCAGGGGCCGGTATCGCCCATTGCCCAAAAATTCGACTTCTCACCCATGCGCGTCAGGCGATCCGGCGCAACGCCTATTTCTTTGATCCAGATATCCGCCGCCTCATCGTCATCTTTAAAAACCGTGACCCAGAGGCGGTCTGGATCGAGTTGCAGCGTGCCGGTGACGAAATCCCAGGCGTAACGGATCGCATCTCGCTTGAAGTAATCGCCGAAAGAAAAGTTACCGAGCATCTCGAAGAACGTATGGTGGCGCGCCGTGTAGCCGACGTTCTCGAGATCGTTGTGCTTACCGCCGGCGCGCACGCAGCGCTGCGAGGTGGTGGCGCGTACGTAATCGCGCTTATCTTTGGCGAGAAAGACGTCCTTGAACTGCACCATGCCCGCGTTGGTGAACAACAGGGTCGGATCATTACCTGGGACGAGCGAACTTGAGGCAACGATCGCATGACCGCGGCCCTGAAAAAATTTGAGGAAAGCGCGCCGCACTTGGGCGGCGCTCATGTGGGGCGGCTTACCCGGTTTAGTCGTGCTCATCGGCGGGATTTTCGGAAGAATCGGGATCCTGGTGTATTGCGAGCCGGATATGATCCGATGAAAAGCCCCGATACTGCAAAAATCTCGCCTGTTTACCCTTTTCCGCCCAGCTGCTTGGCGGCCGCGCCCCAAACTTGCGGACCCGGACCTCGCGGCAGAGGGTCAGGAAATTGGGCCCGGTCTCGAGCGCGTTGGTAATGGGTTCGGCACTGAACCCGAGTTGACGCAGCTCCTGCCGAATGCGGGCCGGGCCCTGACCGCGACCGGCGTGGGCCCGCACAAAATTATCGAGAAAACGCCCATCATCGAGCAGCCGCTCACTTTTCAGGGCGGCAACGGTGTCGTCGACGACCGCAGCCGAGTGCCCCTTGGCTTGCAGCTTGTCGCGCAACTCGAAGGAAGCGAAGTCGCGGCGGCCGAGCAGCAGAAGCGCCGCTCGGCGCGCCGACTCGAGGGGGTCAGACTCTGTCGCCAAGCTTACTCGGCGGCTTCAGCCGCGCCGCGTGGGGGCTTGACCACCAACAGCTTGGCGCGAACCTGATCTTCGATCTCGCGGGCCATCTTGGCGTTCTTCCTAAGGAACTCGCGAACGTTTTCCTTGCCCTGGCCGATGCGCTCGCCCTTATAGGAGTACCAAGCGCCCGACTTTTCGATGATGTTCTGCGCGGCGCCGAGTTCGATGATTTCGCCTTCGCGCGAAATACCCTCGCCGTACATGATTTCGAACTCGGCCTCGCGGAACGGCGGGGCGACCTTATTCTTGACCACCTTGACGCGGGTTTGGTTGCCAACCACTTCCTCGCCGTTTTTGATGGCGCCGATGCGGCGGATATCGAGGCGTACTGACGAGTAGAACTTGAGCGCGTTGCCCCCGGTGGTGGTTTCGGGGTTACCGAACATTACGCCGATCTTGAGGCGGATTTGGTTGATGAAGACGACGATGGTGTTCGAACGCTTGATGTTGCCGGTGAGCTTGCGCAGCGCCTGCGACATGAGACGCGCATGCAGACCGACTTGCAGTTCGCCCATCTCGCCTTCGATTTCAGCCTTGGGGGTCAGTGCGGCGACCGAGTCGACAACGACGATATCGACCGCACCGGAACGCACGAGCATGTCGGTGATTTCGAGCGCCTGCTCGCCGGTGTCGGGCTGCGAGACCAGCAGATCGTTGACGTTGACGCCGAGTTTTTCGGCGTAGACGGGGTCGAGCGCGTGCTCGGCGTCGACGAAAGCTGCGGTACCGCCGTTACGCTGAATTTCGGCGATGACCTCAAGCGTGAGGGTGGTTTTGCCAGAGGACTCGGGCCCGTAGATCTCGACGACGCGGCCGCGCGGCAAGCCACCGATGCCAAGCGCGATGTCGAGGCCCAGCGACCCAGTCGAAACGGCTTCGACATCATATGCGGCAGAGGCGTCGCCCAGACGCATGACCGACCCTTTGCCAAATTGCTTTTCGATTTGACCGAGGGTGGTGGAAAGGGCTTTCTTGCGGTTGTCGTCCATTAATCCCTCACGAAGAAAAAGAATAAAGATAAAGCGTGTAGCCCTACGATTATCCCACAGCAAGCGCCGCGGAGAACGCCGGAAAACAAGGGCAATACGTTTATTTCAAGACGCGTTCACGCGGTATACAGCGTTATGCTTTTGATACTACTGTACACACCGCGCAACGCGAAGATGACGGCCTTGCGGCGAACGTCATCACGGCCGCCGCGAAAGCGGCGTACCACGGTCTGCAGATGCACGCCACAACCTTGTCGACGTGCGAACGCAAACCACACTGTACCCACGGGCTTGCCGGGTGTCGCACCACCCGGACCCGCGATACCGCTGATCGCAATGGCATGCCGCGCGCCACTGCGTCGCAGAGCACCGCGCGCAAGTTCGGTAACCACCGCCGCACTGACCGCACCCTGTTGACGCAGGGTCGCTGCGCGTACGCCGAGATCACGCTGCTTGGACTCGTTGCCGTAGCAAACCCAACCCGCCATGAACCATTTGGAACTGCCGGGAAGATCAGTCAGGCATTTCGCCAGCCAACCACCGGTGCACGATTCTGCGGTGGCCACCGTCTGTCCGGTCGCAGCGAGGCGCTTCGCCAATCGGCGAATGTCACGTTCGATGATACTTACCTCTGCTTGGGCGTCGAGGTCTCAGCGGACGCGCTCGCCCCCAGGGCCATCAATGCGATCAAAAAATAGACTCTGTTATTCGCGCTCATACTCGCCTCCCCGGTTAGCTTAATAGCACTGACACCGTCGCCTGTTTTAGCTGCCCGATACCGGCGCAGTCAACGGTTGATAGGCCCGCTTGGCAAGCCGGGTTGGTGAGCCGCTGCCGAGGGACGGTAAACTCGCCGCCCCGCCGCCGTTATGCGGCCCCGATAAAGCAGACGATGAACTCAGCTTCCGATCACACCCCTGTCATGCAGCAATATTTGCGACTGAAGGCGCAGCATCCCGATGCCCTGCTCTTTTATCGGATGGGCGATTTCTATGAGCTCTTTTACGACGATGCGCGACGCGCTGCGCAACTGCTCGACATCACACTGACTGCGCGTGGCCAGTCCGCAGGCGCGCCGATTCCGATGGCGGGCGTACCATTTCATGCCGCCGATAATTATTTGGCGCGTCTCGTTCGCAAGGGCGAGTCTGTAGCGATTTGCGAGCAAATCGGTGATCCAGCGAAAGCCAAGGGCCCGGTAGAGCGCGCGGTGGTCAGGGTGGTCACGCCCGGCACCGTCACGGATGCCGCACTGCTCGATGAGCGTCGCGAAACCTTGCTGGCAGCCGTTCTGCCGTTGAGTAACGATGGCCCTCGGGCGCTCGAGACACGTTTTGGCCTTGCCTGGCTCGATCTGGGTGCCGGACGTTTCTCGGTGCTCGAGGCTAGCGGCGCGCAGACCCTCGCCGCCGAAATCGAACGTCTACAACCTGCCGAAGTGTTGATGCCAGAAGGCTTGCTGCTAGTGCTCGAGCACGCCTCGATGGATTCGCCTGCGGCAAGCGAGCTAGCCGCAGCGCTGCCCGCACGTCGGCGGCGCGCACGGCCCCCTTGGCACTTCGAAGAAGAGTCGGCACTGCGCACGCTTTCCGAGCAGCTCGGCACAATCGACCTGCGTGGCTTCGGTGTCGAAACCCTGCCGCTGGCCATCGGCGCCGCGGGTGCGCTGTTGCAGTTCGTGCGTGAGACGCAGCGTACCGCGCTGCCGCATCTGCGCGCGTTGCGCGTGGAGGAGCGTGATACGACGCTGCAACTCGATGCGGTAACGCGGCGCAACCTCGAGATCGACTCCAGCCCAAGCAGCCGCGAGGATGCAACGCTGGTCGCCCTGCTCGACACCACGGTCACGGTAATGGGCGCTCGCGCCCTGCGCCGGCTCGTCAATCGACCCATCACCGACCACAAAGAATTACGCGATCGACATAGTGCCGTCGGCGAACTGATCACTGACCAAAGATATCTGGTGCTGCGCGAGGCGCTGCAACCGATCGGCGATATCGAGCGAATTCTGGCGCGGGTCGCTTTGCACTCAGCAAGGCCGCGCGACCTGACGGGCCTACGGCTCTCGCTCGCCGCACTGCCCGCGCTGCGCGCGCGGCTGGGCACCCTCGAATCACCGCTGCTTGCAGCCCTCGGCGAGCAGGTGCTGGGGCATGAGGACGAACTCGTATTGCTTCAGCGGGCGATTGCAAGTGAGCCTTCGGCCATGGTGCGTGATGGCGATGTCATCGCCAGTGGCTTCGACGCCGAGCTCGACCAGCTGCGTCGAATTTCGACCGATACCGATGCCTTCCTGCTCGAACTCGAGGCCCGTGAGCGCGCGCGAACCGGTCTCCAGCAGCTGAAGCTCGGCTACAACCGGGTACAGGGCTTTTTCATTGAAATCGCACGCAGCCAAGCCGAGAAAGTCCCAGCCGATTACATTCGGCGGCAAACGGTCAAAAATGCCGAGCGTTTCATCACAGCCGAACTCAAGAGCTTCGAGGATAGGGTCCTCGGCGCGCGCGACAAATCGCTGGCTCGCGAAAAAGAACTATACGAGGGCGTACTCGAGCAGCTTTGTGCGCAGGTCGCGCCATTGCAGTCGACAGCAGCGGCGATCGCCGAACTTGATGCCATCGGCGCCTTGGCCGAACGCGCGGTGAGCCTGCGCTGGTCCGCGCCCACACTGACGACACAACCCGCGCTGCGTATCAGCGGTGGGCGTCATCCTGTTGTAGAGCGCTTTTTGCAGGAACCCTTTGTTCCGAATGATATTGCACTCGATGCCGCGACCCGGATGCTGGTCATCACCGGTCCTAACATGGGCGGCAAAAGCACCTACATGCGGCAAGTTGCCTTGATCACGCTGCTGGCGCATATCGGCAGTTACGTCCCGGCTGAGTCAGCGGTGATCGGGCCGATCGACCGTATTGTCACGCGGATCGGTTCGGGCGATGACCTCGCGGGCGGGCGCTCGACGTTCATGGTCGAGATGACCGAGGCGGCCAACATTCTGCACAACGCGACCACGCGAAGTCTGGTCCTGATGGACGAGATTGGTCGCGGTACGAGCACGTTCGACGGGCTGTCACTGGCATGGGCGACGGCGCGACATCTAGCGAGCAGGGTGAGCGCATTTACTTTGTTTGCAACCCATTACTTTGAACTAACGGGTCTCGCCGCAGAACTTCCCGGTGTACTCAATGTGCACCTCGATGCAACCGAGCACCGTCAGGGTATCGTTTTCATGCATGCCGTCAAACCGGGGCCGGCCAGCAAAAGCTATGGCCTCGCAGTGGCGAAACTTGCCGGGATGCCGCGCGAAGCGCTCGCCGAGGCCCGTCGATATCTCTCTGCCTTAGAGGCTCAGGCCGCGCGGAGCGGCCAATCCTCAGGCCCGCAGGGAAGTCTACTTTTTGGCGCGCCGACCGACAGGGCCCCCACTGCCGGGGAATCCGAGCCCGACGTTGCCGACAGAAATGAGGCAGTTGCGGCTGCGATCGCCGCCATAAATCCAGATTCTTTGAGTCCCCGCGAGGCACTAAATAAAATCTATCAGCTGAAGTCGTTGCTCGATAAGTGATTCACCTTTTGGTCGTCTGCTACGGCTGGGGCGTAAAGAGCTAGGAAACCCACTACCGCCGTACCCGCAAACGTCGTCACACGCGACTGATGGGCAATATGAACGCCGACTTCGGTCTGACCCGAGCCCGGTTACGCATCCTCGATATCGTTGTTCAATCACGAGGGACACCTTGCCCACCAGCATGCCGCGGCCGACCGACATGCCGCGATCCGCCGAACGACTAGCAGCCGTCGCGCTTACTCAGGTCTGCGAATTTGTCGAGGGCTGAACGGTTCCAGCGAGCTGGCGCACGCGGACATGCAGCTCGCGCAACTGACGCTCGGTGACTTCCGTCGGCGCGTCGGTGAGCGGGCAGGCAGCCGTCTGCGTTTTGGGGAATGCAATGACGTCGCGGATGCTGTCGGCACCCGACATCAGCATGGCAAGTCGGTCGAGACCGAAGGCGATACCGCCATGCGGCGGCGCCCCGTACTTGAGGGCATCGAGCAAAAAGCCGAACTTGCGCCGGGCTTCCTCGGTTTCGATGCCGAGAAGATCGAACACGGTCGACTGCAACTCTTGACGAAAGATGCGCACCGAGCCACCGCCGATCTCGGACCCGTTGAGTACCATATCATAGGCTTTGGCGAGGGCGTTGCCCGGATCGGCCTTGAGTGCTTCAGGGTCAAGATTCTTTGGCGAGGTGAACGGGTGATGCATCGCCACCCAGCGCTTCTCGTCCGCGTCGAACTCGAACATTGGGAAGTCGATCACCCACATCGGGGCCCAGGCGCCCGTTAGCAACTTCATGTCATGACCGATCCGCAGGCGCAGCGCACCCATCGAGTCGTTGACTACTTTGGCGCTGTCGGCGCCGAAGAAAATGAGATCGTCATTCTGCGCGCCGCTGCGCGCGAGTATGCCGACCACGGCCTCATCAGAGAGGAACTTGATAATCGGCGACTGCAGACCCTCACGGCCCTTGGCGATTTCATTGACCTTGATATACGCCAGCCCGCGCGCGCCGTAACGCGCCACATAAGCCGTGTAATCATCGATTTCCTTGCGGGTCAGCGCGCCACCCGCAGGCACACGCAGCGCGACCACCCGGCCATTCGGGTCTTTCGCGGGCTCGGCAAACACTTTGAAGTCGCAGGTTGCAACCAGATCGGCGACATCGACGAGTTCGAGCGGGATACGAAGATCGGGCTTATCGCTCCCATAGCGACGCATGGCCTCGGCATAGGTCATGCTCGGGAAAGGCTCCGGCAGCTCGACATTGCCGACGGTCTTGAAGATATGGCGAATCAGACCCTCCATGATCGACATGATCTCGTCCTGTGACAGGAACGAGGTTTCGATATCGAGCTGGGTGAAGTCGGGCTGGCGATCAGCACGCAGATCCTCGTCGCGGAAACAGCGCACGATCTGGTAATACCGATCGAAGCCAGAGACCATCAGCAACTGCTTGAAGATCTGCGGCGACTGCGGCAAGGCAAAGAATTTACCGACATGCGTACGAGATGGTACGAGATAGTCGCGCGCGCCTTCGGGCGTGGCCTTAGTCAGCATAGGCGTTTCGATGTCGACGAAGCCCGCGTCATCGAGGTAATTGCGCATCGCGCGCGTAATTTGGTGACGCTGCCGCAGGCGCTGACTCATGACGTCGCGACGCAGATCGAGGTAGCGATACTTCAATCGCACTTCCTCAGACACATTCTCGTCGAGTTGGAACGGCAAGGACTCCGAGCGGTTCAAAAGTTCGATGCGCCGCGCAAGCATCTCGACTTTGCCCGAGGCGAGGTTCGCATTGGTCGTGCCGTCGGGGCGCGGACGCACCGAACCGGTGATGCTGACGACGTATTCGTTGCGCAGTTTCTCGGCCTCGGCGAAGACTTCGGGGACGTCGGGGTCACAGACCACCTGCAGCAGCCCCTCGCGATCGCGCAGGTCCACGAAAATGACGCCGCCGTGATCACGACGCCT
>Ga0194129_10010290_pt1 | contig 10233 bp, 8 predicted proteins | sample TA2KigCa35mmetaG_FD_150862 | JGI IMG/M metagenome (GOLD analysis project Ga0194129, IMG submission 150862) | Freshwater microbial communities from Lake Tanganyika, Tanzania - TA2015038 Kigoma Deep Cast 35m | ecosystem: Environmental > Aquatic > Freshwater > Lake | place: Tanzania: Lake...
GCAGGGCCGCCCTCGCCAGCAGAGCCGCCCTCGCCAGCAGAGCCGCCCTCGCCAGCAGAGCCGCCCTCGCCAGCAGAGCCGCCCTGGCCAGCGGACGCCTGGCTCCCGCCCGTACCCGACGCCGCCGTGGTGCCGCTAGCCGAGTCCGCGTTCGTTCCCTGTCCACCGGTGCTGGTGACGAAATCCGTGTCGCCCGGCGGCTCCGGTTGGGGATCGAAGCTGCAGCCGACGAAGGTGAAGGCGAGGCTCGCGACGACCGCGAAAAAGCCGTTTCTCTCGAGCGAAGTTCGCATCACTTGCCTCCCTGTCCGCCGGCGCCGCCTTGCCCGGTCGCGCCCCCGGCGCCGCCCTGGCCGCCACCACCGTCGGCCTTCCCTGCGCCACCGGCACCGGGACTCTCCCGGGTGTCTCCGCCACCCAGGCCACCGGAGCCGAGCGACCCGGTCGAGCCGGACGAACCCGAGACGGTCGACGCCACGCTCGAGCCCACGGTGGGCTGGTTGTTGTTGCCGTTGGGCGGCTCGGGCTGGGGATCGAAGCCGCACGCCTCGAGGGCGAGCATGGACATCGGAACGACGAAGCGGAGGACGGGGATTGAACGGAGCATCGCGAGACCTCGAATCGAAGGAGCATCCCACGGATCGCCGCGGAAGGTCGATGCCAACTGGGAGCCAGGGGGCGGGACGGGGTTTTGCAGGATCGATGCCACGCGCAAGCGCTCGGATCGACGTGGCCTCGAGGGCGTCGCATGGCACAGGCTGGCACGAACTCGCGCACGCGCGATCCGATCGCGGCGCTCCGCGCGGACCGACCCGCGGTGGTAGCCTCGCTCCATGAGCGGAACGCCGGAGCGACTCCGTGGGCTCGTCCTCGGCGCCGCCAGCACGGTCGGCGCGCGGATCGTGGAGCGGCTCCTCGGGGCGGGGCTCGAGGTCGTCGGGCGCGATGATCTCGTGGCAGGCGACCTCGTTCATCTCGAGCGCGCATCGGGCGACGGACGCTTCCGCTTCGAGCTGGATGCTCCGCGGCTGCCGCTGCCTGAGGGCTGCGGGCACGCGGTCGATCTGACCGAGGTGGGCGGCGGAGCTGCCCGCGTGCCGGAGGCCGCCGCGCGCCACGCCGAGCGCCTGCTCGCGCACGCACGGGCCGGGCACGTCGTCGTGTTCGTCACCCGCGACCCCGGAGCGTCGCTCGTCGCGCGGCGGCTCCGCGAGGCGCGCGGCAACGAGGACGTGCGCCTCGTCCACGTCGCGGCGACGCACGAGTTCGACCGGGACGACGGCCCCGGCGCGACTGCGCTCGTCGAGGCACTCGTGCACTGCACCCTGGGCGGGGTGCGCGGCGGCGACGTCCTGCTCGGCCCCAACGCCGCGGCGACAAGCTCGGCAACCGCGGGGTCCGAGGTCCTCGCCCGAGCGGCTGCGGCCGTCGCTGCCGCTGCGGAAGCCCACCGCCTCGGCGATGCGATGGTCGCTGCCGAGCGATTGATTTCCGTCAGTGAGTTCTTCGAGGCGCTGCACCGTTGGCTCGAGACGAACGCCACGGCGGACGCGGCGGCACTCGACGCCGAGCTCGCCCGCGTGGTCGCGGCCATCGGCGAGGCGCAGCTCCGGCGGGACCCCGTGGGGATCGCCGATCTCCTCGAGTACGAAGCGTTGCCGTTGCTCGCGCGCCGCGCGGACCGCCCTCGCTCGGCAGGCTAGCCGGAGCCTTCGCGCGCAAAGAAGCCCCGCGCGTCGAGCTCCTCCAGGATCGCGTCGATGCGATGACGGAGCAGATGTTCGCGCGTCACGAGCGCTCGCCCTCGCTCCGCCGCGGCACGCGCGAGGGCAGGTGAGCGCGCGAGCTCGCGCGTCCAGGCGACCATCTCGGCGTCGTCGCGATAGGTGAAGAGGTGCTCGCCGTCGCGGAAGAACTCGCGGATCTGTGGGCTTGGCTCGGTGAGCAGGACGCCGCCGCACGCGAGGATGTCGAACACGCGCATCGTCGCGATGTCGCGCTGGTACAGCCGCGGGACGTCGAGGTTCACGGTGCTCGCGTTGTAAATCGCGGTGAGCTGGGCACCATGCGCCGCGCGCCCCCGGTAGGCCGCCCCGACCGCGTGCCAGCCCTCGTCGCCCCAGACGTGCAGCCCCTCCGGAACGAGGCGCTCCACGCGATGCAGCCGCAGGAGATGCGAGAGGGTGCCATTGACGCGATCGGTGAGCTCGCGAGGATCGAGACGCGGCACCGCCTCGCGGAGCCAGCCGGGGAGCGCGGAGCCGTCCTCGGCGATGCCGGGGTAATCGAACGAGAGACCCCGCGCGCGAAACTCCTCGGCGATCCACGCGAGCAGGCGCGCCTCGAGGTCCGGCGTCGCACCGTGCTGCCGGAGCCGCGCGACGAGGCCCTCCTTCTCGACGAGCAACGACACGCCCGCGAAGCTCACCGGGGTCCGATAGCGAACGAGCTCCGCGGGATCGGTGACCGGGTGGCGCAGGCGGCCCGCCGCGAGCGGGAGAAACGCGGCGCGAGCGATGCCAGCCCGCCGGAGGGCTTCGACGAGCTCGCGCCGGTGGGCGAAGGCGACGCAACGCGCGAGGTCGGTCCCGGGCAGCACGCGGAGCCGCGCCTCGGGCAAGGGATCGATCGTCCAGGAGGCGTAACCGAGGGCGTTCGCGGTCGCGAGCCGCGCCAGCTCGGGGCTCCAGTTCATCGAGAAGAGCGCGTGCGGGCGCACCGCGCGACACAGCTCGCGGAAGGACTCCACCGCGATCTCGCCCGGCTCGAGGATCCGGACCGCGAAGCCGCGTTCTTCCAGCTCGTCGACGATGTCGCCAAGCAACAGCTTGTACGCGATCGCGAGGATCCGACCGCGCGCCGCGCCGACGCGCCGGAGAAAGCGCAGGTGGCGCGAGCGATCCGCGAGCACGTCCGCGAGCGCCGGGAGCCGGAAGACGTGGCGACTCGCCGGCAGCGTGGCGAGTAGCGCCGCCTCGTCGTCAACGGCGCGGAGGAGCACGAGCCGTCCGGCGCGGAGCGGTGCCACGAGATCGAACAGCGTCAACATCGCCCGGAGCAGGCCAAGCTCGGGCTCGACGAGGAGCACCGTGACCCCCGGCCGCTCCGCGAGGAGTCGCACCGGCAGGTGCCCGAGACCGCCACCGACCAGCTCGACGACCGGCGCGTCGACGGGCACGAGCGCCGCGAGCTTCTGCGCCTCGTCCTCCGGCTCGTAGGCGGAGTGGAGCCACCGAAGCGCCCCTCGAACGACGTGGGTGCAGGTCGGTCCACCGCTCCGCGCGCGGAGCACCGTGGCCGGCATCGCCGAGCCGAGGAGCGCGGCCAGCACCGGTTGCCGCGTCGCGAGCGCGGCGAGGTTTCGCGCGAGCCGGTCCGCTGCGGGCGGCCCATCGAGATCGATCCGAGGCACGCTGGAGGGTTGCACTCGCGCCCGATCTATAGACGAAATCCGCGCGGAGCTGGGGCTGCAATGGCGGAGGTGACCCCGATGACGACGATCGAAGCAAACCTCGAGACCGTGCGAGCCCGCATCGCCGCGGCGGCACGCCGGGCCGGCAGGGCAGTCGAGAGCGTGACCCTCGTGGCCGTCAGCAAGAAGCAGCCCCTCGCGGCGCTCCGGGAGGCCATCGCGGCCGGCTGCCATGACCTCGGCGAGAACTACGCACAGGAGCTCGTCGACAAGGCGAGCGCGCTCGCCGGTCTCGACGTGAGACTTCATCACATCGGTCATCTGCAGACGAACAAGGTCAAGGCGCTCGTCGGCAAGGTGGCGATGTTCCACGGCGTCGATCGACCCGAGCTCGTCCGGGAGCTCGAGCGCCGATCGGCGACGCTCGCGTGCCGCTCGTCTATCTTGATCCAAGTCAATGTGTCGGGCGAGGACACGAAGAGCGGCTGCACGCCCCTGGAGCTCCCGGACCTCGTCGCCGCCGCCCTCGCCTGCCCCCACCTCGACGTGCATGGCCTGATGACGATGCCGCCGCCCGAAGAGGATCCGGAGCGGGTGCGCGCACACTTTCGCGAGCTCCGACGCCTCCGCGACGCGCTCGGAGACGAGCGGCTCCGCGAGCTCTCGATGGGAATGAGTCACGACTTCGAGGTCGCGATCGAGGAGGGCGCGACGCTGGTGCGCGTCGGGACGGCGATCTTCGGATCACGCGCGGGCTGAGGCGAGCTGGTCGCCTCGGGGCGTCACGGGCGCAGGACCTCGCGCCGCACCCGCACGCGGTAGCGCCCGAGCTTCGATCGGTAGAGCTCGAGCACCATGTCGTGCGACAGCGGCCCATCGAGTCGCCTGCGTGCCTCCTCGAGCGAGGCCAGCTCGTGCCCGTCGATGCGGAGCAGCTCGTCGCCCGCGAGCAACCCGGCGCGCTGCGCCTCGCCACCGTAGGGGACGTGGTCGAGCACGAAGGCGGGCCCACGCTCCGCCTCGAGCTCGCTCAGCGTGACCGCGAGCGACGCCGGTGCGGGTGACGGCGGGAGCGCCTCGGGATCGGCGACGAGCTCGATGCGGAGCTCGCGCCGCACCTCGCCGGCCCGCAGCTCGACGTCCTCGATGCCCGCGCGGCCGAGCCCGAGCTTGAAGGCTTCGACGTCGAGCTTGCCGGGTTCGAGATCGACGAGTGAAAACCGCCCCTCTGCGTCGGTCTGGGTCACCCCGGGCGGCAGCGGGCCCGTCGGCAGAAACGTCGGCACGCGACCGACCGCCACGCGCGCACCCGCGAGCGGCCGCCCGCGTTCGTCGACGACGAGCCCCTCGAGCGCCGCCCCGCGCTCGAGCTCGAGGGTCGGCAAGACGACGAGCCCGCGCGTGTCCGGCTCGAGGGCGATGTCGCGCTCGTCGAAGGCGTGGCCCTTCGCGGTGACCAGCAGCCGCGCCGGGCCCGGCGCGAGCTCGCCGATGCGAAACCTACCGCCGGCATCGGTGCGCGCGTGCCGGTCACCGGTCGGCGTGAGGAGCGTCACCGAAGCACCCGCGAGCCAGCCGTCGCGGGAGCGAACTTCGCCCTCGAGCGTGATCTCCGGCACGAGCGCGACGGTGAGCTCGGCGGGCGCACGCGGGATCTCGACGACCCGCGGCGCATGACCGCGGCGCCGGACCGCGACACGGAGCGGCAAGCCGCGCGCGCCGGAAAGCCACGACGAGCCCGCGTCGTCGGAGAACGACGTGCGCACGAGCGCGACCCCTGGATCGAGGGAAGCCGCCGCGATCTCGGCGCGCTCGACAGGGAAGCCGCGATCGTCGGTGATGCGAAACAGCACGGGCTCGCGCCGCTCGGGCAGGGCGATCTCGACGGCGCGACGCCCATCGGCGGGCACGTCGATCGCGAGCTTTTCGAGGATGGTCTCGGGCTCCTCGGGCCGCGCGACCGCGACGACCACCTCCCCCGGCACGCCGGAGAAGGCGAACGTCCCGTCGTCGGCGCTGAAGGTGATGCGCTCGATCGCGCCATCGGGCGAGAGCAGCTCGATCCGCGCCGCCGCGACGGGGTGACGACCGCCCTCGAGCACCCGCCCCTCGAGCGCGCCGCCGCGACGCATGGTGACGACGAGCTCGCCTCGCTCTCCCGGTCCGAGCGCGATCGGTGGCGTGAGTGCGTCGACGAAACGCGGGTGGCGCGCGAGGAGCTGGACGCGCCCCGGGGAGACCGGCTCGACCTCGAAGGTACCATCGCGACGACTCGACCACGGCGCGAGGCCCGCGGTCGGTCGCGCGCCCGCAGCCCCGGCGCTCGTCGGCGGCACGCCAGGCACGACCGGCATGACGCCGAGCGCGCCGCGCGGCACGAGCGGCGTCGGACCGGGCGCCGCGAGCGCGACGTGATCGCGCCGCAGTCCGATCATCATCGTGCTGTCGGCGATCGGCATGCCGTCGATGCCGACGCCAACGGCCTCGAGGGACGCGCCCTCGATGGGGTAGCCGCGCTCGTCGACGACCCGGCCGACGAGCGCCCCCGCGCGGTGGAGCGCGACGCGCACCTGGCCCTGCCCCTGCTCGACGGGCACGGCGCTGCGAGGGACGAATCCGGGCGCCTGCGCGGACACGGTCCCGTCGCCTCCGACGATCGGCCCGACACGCGCGATGCCGTCCGCACCCGTCTGCCCGTAGATCGGGAAGGACGAGAGCCCACCCTCGACGACCGCGACGTCGGCGCCCACGACAGGCCGCGGCGGCTCACCGTCGCCGTCGCTCACCAGCACCTCGACGAACACACCCCGAACGAGCCGCAGCTCGAGCTCTCGCGGCTCGCCCGGCTCGAGCAGCACGCCCTCGTTGGGCTCGCTGACCGCGCCGTCGCGGGTGGCGCGGAGCTCATAAAATCCGCGCGGCAGGCCCGTGAACGCGACGCGTCCGCCCTCGTCGGCGACCGCGCTGCGGGCGGGCCACAGGGTCGAGCCCGCGACGAGCACCGTGGCACCGGCGGCCTTCGCTCCGTCCGGATCGACGACGTGCACGACGAGCTCGGCGTCGGGCTCGAGTCGCACGAAGAGCGGCGACGCGGTCGTCAGCTGATCGCGCAAGAGCTTGCGGCCAAAGCCGGGTGCGACGATCTCGATCGCGTACGGGCCGGCACCGAGCGCGTCGAAGGCGGCGAGCCCGCTCGGGTCGGTGTAGAGCGCGTCCGGCAGCGGGTCGTCGCCATGGACGAGCACGGCGGCGTTGCGGATCGGTCGCTGCGCGCCGTCGACCACGACGACCTCGAAGGCCTCGGCCGGCGCGAGCGTCACCTCGTGCTCCTCCTCCTCGGGCAGAACCGCGATCCGGCGCGCGACCCGCGCGAGGCCGGGCCCATCGACGACGAGCCAGGCTGGCCCCGTCGGGACGCCCTCGAGACGCAGCTCACCACCCCCGCCCCGCGCCTCCGCGACCAGCGCGACGCGTCCTCGGGTCTCGACGAAGAGCCGGGCCCGCGCCTCGTTGGCCGGGGCGTCGCCGGCGAGCGCGCGCACGACGAGCGCAACCTTCGCGACCGGCGCGGCCGCCTCGGACATCGTGACGGTGCGACCGACGGGCCAATCGACGAGCCCGGCGACGGCGACGAGACAGGTGAGCGCCGCGAGCCAGATCGCACAGCGCTCGGCGAGCGAACGCTTCGGCATCAGCCAACCTGCGCGATGGCCTCGCGGATCTCCTCGTCGGTGAGGTTCTGCTGCTGACCTTTCGCGCGCTTCAAGATCGCGTCGACGCGCGCCGGCGTCGGGTCGATCCCGCGGTCGCGCAGCCAGAAGTTCACGTTCGACGCGCCCGACATGTAGCCGATCCCGATCTCTTGCGAGCGCCCGAACATCCCGGCCGGGACGCCGGAGTAGACGCGATCGGCGAGCCAGTCGTCGCCCTTGTTCTTCGCCTTGATGATCGCAGCGGCGTGCACGCCCGTGGCGGTGCGGAACGCGTCGCGACCGACGAGCGGGTAGTTGATTGGGACCGTCCAGCCGACGGCGTCCGCGGCCTTCACGCAGTAGGCCATCAGGTGGTCGAGGCTCTGCTCCTCGAGCAACCCGAGCAGCTTCAGGTTGAGCAAGATGAGCTCCATCGCGGCGTTGCCGACCCGCTCGCCGATCCCGAGCGCGGTGCCATGGACGCGGTGGGCGCCGCACTCGAGGGCCCAGATCGCGTTGACGAGCGCGAGCCCCCGATCGTTGTGGCCGTGCCAGTCGATCTTCACGGTCGACGCCGCGCCCGCGATGACGCTCTTCGTGAAGGCGATCAGGTTTCGCACGCCATCCGGCGTCACATGACCGACGGTGTCGCAGAGGCAGAGCCGGGCCGCACCGTGGTCGATCGCCATCCGGAACAACGACGCGAGCACCTCGGGTCGCGAGCGCGTGGTGTCCTCGGTGACGTAGGCGATCTCGAGGCCACCCTTCACGCCGACGTCGATCGCCTCGGCGCTGCGCTTCAGGATGAGGTCGAGATCCCAGTCCTCGGCAAATTGGCGGATGGGGCTCGAGCCGATGAAGGTGTACGCCTCGATCGGCATGCCGGCGCGCTGCGAAATCTCGATCATCGGCACGATGTCGGCGGCGACGGTGCGCCCCGCGAACGCGACCTTGATCGGCAACCGGTGGTCGCTGATTTCGCGGCACATGCGCAGGCAGTCGTCGAAGGCGCGCTGGGAGCTACCCGGCAGCCCGATGTCGGCGGCGTGGATGCCGATGGCCGCCATCTCGTGGAGCAGCTCGAGCTTCTTCTCGATGGGCGGATCGGTGACCGACGGGTTCTGCAGGCCGTCGCGCAGCGTCTCGTCGAAGAACTCGACTCCCTTCGGGATGATGCGACCGCGCCGATCGAACTCGTTCCAGTCGAAGATGAGATCGTCGTGGGGCAGGCTCTCGGATGACGCCATGACGGTGACAGTATAGCGCCCCCGGGCCGGGAAAAATGCTCCGCGTTGTCAGGGCGGCGCGGATCGACCAAGCTCGTCTCCGTCGTCGCCATGAAGCCCTACCTCGACCTCGTGCGGATGGTCCTCGAACAGGGCGAAGAGCGCCGCGACCGGACCGGCACCGGCACCCTGGGCGTATTCGGCGTGCAGACCCGCTACGATCTGCGCGAGGGCTTCCCGCTCGTCACCACGAAGAAGATCCTCTTCGACGCCGTCGTGCGCGAGCTGCTCTGGTTCTTGCGCGGCTCGACGAACATCCACGACGGCCTCGCAGCGCACACGCCGATCTGGAACGCCTGGGCCGACGAGCACGGCGAGCTCGGACCCATCTACGGCTTCCAGTGGCGCAACTGGGGCGGTGAGACGGCCGGCGACGGCCTTGGCATCGATCAGATCCGCGGGGCGATCGAGCTCATCCGGCGGGATCCGTTCTCGCGCCGCATCCTCGTGTCGGCGTGGAACGTGGCGGACGTGCCTCGGATGCGGCTCCCGCCGTGCCACCTGCTGTTCCAGTTTCACGTGAGCGGGCTCGGCACCTCGCGCGACCCGGCGACCGGGAAGGGCTCGCCCACCGGGGCGACGGCGCCGCGCGGGCGACTCGATCTGCAGCTCTACCAGCGCTCGGCCGACCTCGCGCTCGGGGTGCCCTTCAACATCGCGAGCTACGCGCTCCTGCTCACGATGGTCGCGCAGGAATGCGGCCTCGAGCCGGGCGTGTTCGTGCACACGCTCGGGGACGCCCACGTCTACTTGAACCACGTCGACGGCCTCCGCGAGCAGCTCACGCGCGAGCCCTATCCGCTGCCCCGCGTCGAGCTCGCCGAGCGCCCCTTCGACGAGCTCACCTTCGAGGACGTGAAGCTCGTCGGCTACCAGCACCACCCGTTCATCAAGTTCCCGGTCGCGGTATGACCTTCGAGGTCGTGGTCGCCGCGGACGAGGCGAACGGCATCGGCAAGGCCGGGGAGCTCCCATGGCGGCTGCCCGGGGATCTCGCCTTCTTCAAGCACCTGACGGCGACGGCGCCCGAGGGGCTGCACAACGCCGTGATCATGGGTCGCCGCACCTGGGAGTCGATCCCGGCTCGCGTCCGCCCGCTGCCCGGGCGACTCAACGTCGTCGTGTCGCGGCGCGGGTCACTCGCGGCCGGCGGCGCTCGGGTGGTGCCAAGCCTCGAGGCCGCCCTCTCGCTCGTGGCGCAAGAGGCCGCCGTCGCGCGCGTCTTCGTCATCGGCGGCGGCGAGCTCTACCGCGAAGCGCTGCTCCATCCGGCGTGCGGCGACGTCCACCTCACGCGCGTCGAGGGGATCTCGGACTGCGACACGTTCTTTCCCCCGCTCGGGGAGGCGTACGCGCTCGCGAGCCGCTCGGCGCGCTTCGACGAGGGCGGTCACGGGTACGCCTTCGAGCGCTGGAGCCGGCGCGCGTCGCTCGAGCCTCGGCCATGAGGCCCGCCGGCACCCTGTTGACGCCAATCATGTATTGATTTTCGTCAGCCTGGCGTGGGCGCCCAGGCACGGGGAGCGCGGCACGGGGAGCGCGGCACGGGGAGCGCGGCTCAGTTCGGCGGCGGGGGCAGCGTCGCGATCCACGCCGCGAGCGCCTCGACGCCCGTGGCATCGACGACTTCGCTGCCGAGCGGCGGCATCTGCTTGGCGTTGGGCATCATGTCGGTCCCGCGCTCGCTCATGCGGAGGATGCTGCAGCTGTCGGCCACGTTGCCGCCGGCGATGCGATAGGTGCAGCCATGGCCGATGAAGAGGTCCGTCTTTTGGTTGACCATCGTCACGTAGACACCGGTCTTGTCGACGTCGACGTCCGTCGTGCGGAGGCGCGCGTTGAA
>Ga0194129_10010293_pt1 | contig 10231 bp, 8 predicted proteins | sample TA2KigCa35mmetaG_FD_150862 | JGI IMG/M metagenome (GOLD analysis project Ga0194129, IMG submission 150862) | Freshwater microbial communities from Lake Tanganyika, Tanzania - TA2015038 Kigoma Deep Cast 35m | ecosystem: Environmental > Aquatic > Freshwater > Lake | place: Tanzania: Lake...
CTCGTCGCCGCACAAGCATAAGCGCCCGCGCCGCGCTCACCTGTTAAAGTGATAGACCTCGAGCTTGGCGTCCTCGCCCCCCAGCGCCACGTCGCCGCCGCCCCCGCTCACCTGGGCGCTGTAGCGCACCCGATAGGCGTACTCCATGGGGCGCGAGAAGCGCTCGATCGCCTTGCGCGCCAGCCAGCTCTCCTGCGCGATGGGGTTGCGGTAGTGCGTCCGCTCCACGCCCTCAAAGCGCGCGCTGAGGCGCACGCCTGGGCGGCGGACGTCGGGGACGTCGAGGGTGAACGCCTCCGCCACCTGATAGCGATTCTCGTGTCGGGCGTCGGTGAAGGTCTTGGTGACCACGGGGGTGAAGTTGAAGCCCTCAAAGCGCACCTCCCCCCCCTGCGTCACCAGCGCGTACGAGAGGCGCCGCTGGCCGTAGTCGCTCGTGGTGAGCAGCTCGCGCAGGTACAGCGTGGCGTCATTGGGCAGGTCGAGGGCGCGCAGCTGAGTGCTCCACAGCGTCTGCTCGTGGGGGCCGAGCGTGCTGCGGGTGTGGGAGCCCCAGCCCTTGCCCGAGACCGCCCGCGGCGCGGGGGAGGGCGCGGGGGAGGGCGCGGAGGAGGGCGCGGAGGAGGGCGCGGAGGAGGGCGCGGGGGCGCTCGGCAGCTCCACCGCGCCCTCCACGCGCGAGAGGGGGAAGAGCTGATAGAGCGTGTGGTGCTCCCCAAAGCGCAGCCCCCCGCCGGGGGGCTGCCAGGTGGGGGCGAGGGGGCGGAAGGTGACGTCCACCTTGAGGGCGCCGTTGACCACCTCGAACCGCAGCGCCTCGGGGGTGCCGCTCAGCGTCGCCCCCCCCGCCTTGATCGAGAGGCGGCCCGCCTCCGCGCGCCACTTGCCCTCCTCGCGCTTAAAGGACCACGCGTGACGCGCGCCGCCCACGGTGACGGCGCCCGAGGCGCTCATCTTCTGGTCGCCGGCGCCGAGGTTGGTGATCTGCATCGAGAAGTAGAGCTTGTCGCCGCCGCCGAGGTCGGCATCAAAGGTGTACTTTTCGCCGTAGCCCTCCTCGCTCGAGCGCGCCGGGACGAGCAGCGCGGCGGCGACGCGCTCCCCGGGGCCGTCAAACCCCGTGACGGGCTCCGCCCCCACCCCGGCGGGGGCGCAGAGGAGCGCGAGGGCGCAGAGGAGCGCGAGAGCGCAGGGGGGCGCGAGGGCGCAGGGGGGGCGCGGCGTCATGGCGCTCACCCCGTCACGCGCACCGCGTCGCTCGGCATCAGATACATCAGCCCCTCGGCGATGGGGTAGAAGTAGGGCGCGCCCTCCGGCGTGTGGTCCTCGCAGATGGCGCCCCCCTCGGCGGTGATCTGCGCGCCGAAGCCGGTGGTGACCTGCGCGCTCGGCAGCCGCGCCTTGAGCGTCGCCCACCCCTCCGCGCTGAGGACGCGCAGGGGCTGACGGCGCTGAGGGCAGCGCAGGGCGCTGAGGGCGCGCTCGGGGAGGAGGGGGGCGGCGGGAGAGTGGCTGAGCATGGGGTCCTCTCGGTGGGGGGCTGCGGGGTTGAAGGGCGCGGAGGGCGCGGAGGGCGCGGAGAGCGCGGGGGGCGCGGGGGGCGCGGGGGGCGAGCGGGCGCGGCGCGCTAGAGCGCCACGCCCAGCACCACGCCGAGGCGCGTCATCTCCGTGGAGGACGAGGAGCTGTAGTATCCCCCCTCGGAGGAGTGGCGACTCACGGCGGCGAGGTCAAAGGAGAGCTCTAGCCACAAGCGGCGGAGGCTGTAGCGCGCGTTGAGCCCGTAATAGAAGCCTTTGTCAACGAACACCCCTCCAAAGCTGTTGCCCAAATCAACTACATAATTATTAAGGATCTGCGCTCCCCCGTGCGCCCCCAGCGACACCTCCGAGTCGCCGAGCGCGCCCCCCGCGCTGCTCAAGACCACGAACGACGCGGCGGTCTCGAACTGGACGCCGAAGTCGGTGTTGAACCACATCGTCAGCGAGCGCCAGCGGAGCGGCCCATACGAGAGCAGCGGCGCGCCGAGCCCGAGGAAGTAGGTGGCCTCGTTGTTGTAGTAGGGCAGGACGTCGCCCCGCAGGGCGAAATGCAGGCGAGAGCGCTGGGTGGCGGGGAGGTCGTGGCGCTCGAGGTCACGCTCGGAGACGAGGCGGGCGCGCTCGAGCTTGGGGTCCTTGAGCAGCGCCTCAAAGCGATCCGCCCGCGCCGCCCCTGGCGCGGCGACGAGCAGCGCGCAGAGGAGGCGGGAGAGGGCGCGACGCGGCGCGCCCGACGTGGTCACCGGGCGGCGGTCGCGCGAGGGCGGGAGGGCGGGGTGGGGTGCGCGCATGTGACTCCGTGGGCGGCCCCTAGCGCGGGCGCAGGGCGCCGGCGCGCAGAGCGCGCGCCGCCGACAGCAAAGATACCGCGGTGAGCCCCACAAAGTAAACCACATCGCGGCTGTCGAGCACCCCGCGCAGGGGGCGCGCGAGGCGCTCCCCCACCCCGAGGCGCAGGGCGAGCTCGTCGAGGGGGGCGGGGAGGTGCGGCGCGAGGGGCGCGAGGGCGGCGAGCGCCACCCCGGCCCCAAACGCCGCCACCCACGCCCCGAGCGGGCGCCGCGCCGCCGCGCTCGCCCACACCCCCACGGCGCAGTGCAGCGCGGCGCTGAGCGCGAGCCCCACGTAGGCGGCCGCCGCCGGGCCGAGGGGCACGCCGGCGGCGCGCCACAAGAACAGCGGCGCGGGGAGGGTGCACAGCAGGGCGAGCAGGCACAGCGCCAGCGCCCCGAGCCACTTGCCGCCCACCAGCGCCACGTAGGGGGCGGGGGCGGCGAGGAGCGCGTCGAGGTGCCCGCTCGCGCGCTCCCCGGCGAGCAGGCCCATGGTGAGGGCGGGGGCGAGGGCGGGGAGCAGCGCGCCCGCCACCTCAAAGAGCGGCGCGAGGGAGACCTCCCCGCCGTCGAGCAGCGGCGTGAAGGTGAAGAGCGCCGCCACGCTCATGCAGGAGTAGGCGAGGCAGAGCGGCAACGCCACGCCGCCGCGCGCCGCCGCGCGCGCCTCGAGGCCCGCGAGGGTGAGCGCGGCGCGCGCCCAGCGCCCCGCGCCCCGCGCCCGCTCAGGTCCCAAACTGCCGGTCCCCCGCGTCCCCGAGTCCCGGCACGATAAAGCCGCGCTCGTTGAGGCGCTCGTCGAGGCCCGCGAGGTGGATGTCCACGTCCGGGTGCTCGGCGCGCAGGCGCGCCACGCCCTCGGGGGCGCCGAGCAGCCCCACGTACTTGACGCGCTCCACCCCCCAGCCCTTGAGCAGCGCGCACGCGGCGGCGGCGGAGCCGCCGGTGGCCAGCATGGGGTCGAGGAGCAGGCAGAGCTGCACGCGCGGGGCGGTGGGCTTGTTGGCGTAGTACTGCGTGGGGGCGAGGGTGTGCTCGTCGCGCTTGAGGCCCACGTGCCACACCTCCGCCCCCGGCAGCATCTCCCACACCCCCTCCACCATGCCCAGCCCCGCCCGCAGCACAGGCACCAGCCCCACCTGCCGCCGCAGCTCCCGCCCGTCGCACTCCACCAGGGGCGTCTGCACGCGCGTGGGCTCGAGGGCGAGGTCGAGCGTGGCCTCGTAGGCGAGCAGCACGCTGATCTCTCGAATCAGCTCGCGGAACATCTTGGGGGACGTGTCCACGCTGCGGAGCTTGGTGAGCTTGTGCGCCACGAGCGGGTGCCGCGACACAAAGACGCGCGGGTCGGGGGCGGAGGAGGGGGAGGGACTCAGGGAGTCGTGCGCGCGCATGCTGCCTCACGCCGCCGGCGCCGGGGCGTGAGGGCGCGCGCCCTCAGAGGCCCTGCTCGAGGCGGCTCTGCTGAAAGAGGTCTAGGGTGACGTCGCTGTTATTAAAGCTCACATCGGAGAACTGCAAGACCGTCTTTGACTCCAGCGCGTCGCCCTTCTTGGTGTAGGCGAGAATCGTGTGCGCCACCCACAGCCCGTCCACCTGCTTGAGGTCCTGGAACTGGATATACTTGACCTTCTTGCCCTCTCGGACCAGCGACATCACCTGCACCGGCATCAGCTTGCCCTTGCTCACCCACACCTTCGACTTGACGTAGCCCGTCTCCTCCTTGGCCTTGTCGGTGGCGGGGGTCGTCTCGATCACCCAGCAGTCCTCCTTCTCCGCCTGCCCCTTCACCTCCACCAGCTCCGACGGCTTGAGGAGCTTGTAGGTGTAGTGGGAGGGGTCCGCCTGGGTCATATCCGAGAAGCTCAGGTCGGTGCCCATAAAGGAGCCCGACTTCTCGCCGCTCGAGATGCGCGTGGACTTGTGCAGGCTGGGCAGGTAGAGCCACTGGTCATCATCGCGCTCACCGGCGTCGTAGTCCACCGAGAGCATCCCTGTGCCGCGCACGTCCTCAGGGCTCTCAAAGAGCATGATCTGCTTGCGCCCCTCCCCAAACCTCATCGCGCGCGACTGCACGGCGCGCACGCGCTCGCGCCCGTCCTTGTCGATGATGCGCATCGAGAGGCGGCTCTTGCTGCGGTCGCCCTCATCGCGCGCCTCCACGGCGTCCATGATCGCCTTGGGGTCGGTGGTGTTGGGGTCGAGCGCGGGGGCGGCGAGGGCGGAGGGGGAGAGGGCGGGGGGCGAGAGGAGCGCGCTGGCGAGGAGCGCCCCGAGGGCGAGGCGGCGAGGGAGGGGCTTGCGGGTCATGAGGGGAGACTCCAGAGCTGAGGTCAGGGGGGAGATATGGCGCCCAAAGAGACGCCCAGCGCCAGACGCGCCGCGCGGCTCAGGCCAGACTCTTCTCAACGCACTCTAGCAGATTCGCCGACAGGCCGCCGCGCGCCCGCATCGCCTCCAGCTCCGCGCGCATCAGCGCCCCGCGGCGCGCGTCCACCCGGCGCCAGTGCGTGAGGGGGTCCACCACGCGCGCCGCCACCATCGGATTCACGGCGTCGAGGCGCAGCACCACCCCCGCCAAGAAGCGGTAGCCCTCGCCGCCCTCGGCGTGGAAGCGCGCGGGGTTGCCGTTGCTGAAGCCGCCGATGAGCGCATAGACGCAGTTGGGCGTCTCCGCCGAGAACGACGGGTGCGACATCAGCTCCTGCACGCGCGCGAGCGCCCCGGGCAGCTTGGCCTGCGCCTGCGCCATCAGCCACTTGTTCATCACCAGCGGGTGGGCGCGCCAGCGCTCCTCAAAGCGCGCCAGCGCCTCATCGCGCTCAGGCGTCTGGGCGTGCACGAGGCACGAGAGGGCGGCCACGCAGTCGGTCATATTCACCCCCAGACTCTCATCAAACTGCCGCTTGGCGAGCGCCGCGCCCTCGGGGAGCGCGCACAGGTACGAGAGGCAGGCGTTGCGGAGGGCGCGGCGGCCCATCTGCGCCACGTCGTAGCGGTGGGCGCCGTCGGCGAGCGCCGCGTAGAGGGCGCGCAGGGCGGGGGCGTGGGCGGCGGCGAGGGCGGCGCGCAAGGCGAGGCGCGCGCGCTCGATCGCCTCGGCGTCCACCTCGCGCTCGAGCTCGGCGAGGTAGGCCTCGGAGGGGAGCGACAGGAGCTGCGCGTGATAAAAGCGGTCCTCGAGGCGCTCGGCGAGGGCGGCGCCGAAGGCGCGGAGGTAGCGCGGGCTCACCAGGGCGCGCAGCGCCTCGTCGCTCACGCCCGCCCCCGCGCGCGCCGCCGCGATGAGCGGGCGCAGCGCCCCGAGCGCCAACAGCTGCGCCGCCTGCCAGCGGTTGAAGCCGTCGGAGTCGTGGCGCGCGAGGCGCTCGAGGTCATCATCGCTGTAGTCGAACTCGAGCTTCACCGGCGCAGAGAAGTGGCGCAGGAGCGACGGCGTCACCGGCCCCGGCAGCCCCGCCCCGCCCGCGCCGCGCAGGGTGATCGACTGCTCCTCCTCGGTGAGCAGCCACAGGTCGCCCTGGTGCAGCTCCGGGGTGGGGACCGCCCGCCCCTCGGCGTCGAGCAGCCCCAGGCGCACGGGAATCAGCACAGGGAGCTTGCGCGGCTGCCCGGGGGTGGGGGGCGTGCTCTGGCGCGCCGTGAGGGTGTAGGCGCGGGCGGCGGGGTCATAGGCGCCGCGCACCGCCACGCAGGGCGTACCCGCCTGGTCATACCACCGCAAAAAGGGCGCGAGGTCGAGGGGCGTGTGCGCCTGCATGACCGCCGCGAAATCCTCGATGGTGGCCGCTTGTCCATCAAAGCGCGAGAAGTACTCATCGCAGGCGGCGCGGTACCCATCGTCCCCGAGCAGGAGGTGGAACATGCGGATCACCTCGGCGCCCTTGTTGTAGACGGTGGCGGTGTAGAAGTTGTCGATCTTGAGGTAGGAGCGCGGGCGCACGGGGTGCGCCATGGGGCCCTGATCCTCCTTGAACTGCCCGGCGCGCAGCTTGTTGACCGTGTTGACGCGGTGGACCACGCGCGAGATGTTGTCCTCGTCAAACGCTTGGTCGCGGTAGACCGTGAGGCCCTCCTTGAGGCTCAGCTGAAACCAGTCGCGCAGGGTGACGCGGTTGCCGCTCCAGTTGTGGAAGTACTCGTGCGCCACCACCGTCTCCACGCCGGCGAAATCCTCGTCGGTGGCGGTCTCGGCGCTCGCGAGGATGTACTTGGCGTTGAAGATGTTGAGGCCCTTGTTCTCCATCGCCCCAAAGTTGAAGTCATTGACGGCGACCACCATAAAGAGGTCGAGGTCGTACTCAAGGCCATAGCGCTCCTCGTCCCAGCGCATGGACTTCTTGATCGCCTCGAGGGCGTGCTCGCAGCGCGCCCCCTGCCCCTCATCGGTGTACACGCGCAGGGTGACGCGGCGCCCGGAGCGCGTGGTGAACTCGCCCTCGAGCAGGTCAAAGCGCCCCGCCACGAGGGCGAACAGGTAACAGGGCTTGGGGAAGGGGTCGTGCCACACGGCGAAGCGCCGCCCGTCGTCGAGGGCGCCGGCGCGCACGGGGTTGCCGTTGGAGAGCAGCGTGGGGTAGCGCGCCGCGTCGGCCACGAGCTCGGTGGTGAACACCGAGAGCACATCGGGGCGGTCGAGGTAGTAGGTGATGCGGCGGAACCCCTGCGCCTCGCACTGCGTGCAAAAGTTCCCCGAAGAGGCGTAGAGCCCCATCAGCTCCTTGTTGGTGGCGGGGGAGAGCGCCGTGGTGACGGAGAGCGTGAAGCGGGCGGGGGGGTTGAGCAGGCGCAGGGCGCTGGGGCTGACCTCGAGCCGCTCCGGCGGCAGCGGCGCGCCGTCGAGGGCGGCGCCCACGAACGTGAGCGCGTCGCCGTCGAGCTCGAGGGGGTCCCCCGCCGCGCCCCCCAACCGCTCGAGGGCGAGGGTGGAGGTGACGACCGTCCGCGCCGGGTCGAGCTCAAAGCGCAGGTGGACCGACCGCACCGCGAAAGGGGAGGGCGCGTAGTCGCTGAGGTGCTTGAGCGTGGGGCTCGAGTCGGGGCGGGTCATAGGGGGTGGGCCTCGCGGTGTGGGGTCATTCAGCCCCACAGAGTGTGCCGATCAGCGCCGCGTGTCAAAGCCCCGCGCGTAGAAAGTCCGCAGGAGCGCGGGCCCAAAGATCAAATCCGCGAAAAGCGCCAGCAGCGCGCAGAGGCCGATGAGCATGCCAAAGACCTGAATGTTCTTCATGTCGGAGGCCATGTAGGCGAAAAAGCCCAACGAGAGAATCACGCTCGTGCTCAGCATCGCGCGCCCGGAGTAGGTGAGGGCGCGGGCGATCGCCACGTGGGGGTCGCCGTCCTCGCGGTGATACACGCGAAAGTGGTGGAGGAGGTGAATCGTGTCATCCACCGCCAGACCGATGGCGATGGAGGAGATGAGGATGTTGTTCATGTCCACGGGGATGCCCATCACGCCCATGAGCCCCATCAGCCACAAGATCGGCAGCAGGTTGGGGATCATGGAGAGGACGCCGAGCTTGAGGCCCTTGAGGAGGACGATCATGACCAAGGTGATGGTGACGAGGGCGGCGCCAAAGCTGTAGATGAGGTCGAGCAGCAGGCGCGCCACGGTGCTCACGAGGGTGTAGACGGAGCCCGTGGGGGTGACCTTGGCGCTGGCGGGGATGTGCGCTTGGATGCCGGCGCTGATGTGGTCGGTGAGGCCGAGGTAGGCGGTGGCCTCGAGCCACTTGAGGCGCACCGTCATCTGCGAGAGGGCGAGGTCGGCGCTCGCGAGGCGGCGGAGCTGGTCGGGCCCCGTGTTCTCAAACAAAAAGAGGAGCTGCGCGAGCTCCTGGTCGCCCTCGGGGAGCCGGTACTCCCCCTCAGCGCCCCCGCGCAGGGCGCGGCGGGTCTCCTTGACGATGTTGTTGACGCTGATGGCGCTGCCGATGATGTCGCCCTCGGTGGGGTGGCGGTAGCCCTGGATGTGCCGCTCAAGCGCCTCGAGCCCCTTAAGCAGCTCGAGGTCCTTCATGCCCCGCGCGCCGCCCTCGATGAGCAGCTGCACGTTGGCGGTGCCGCTCACCTCGCGGTTCATCACCTCAAAGGTGTTCTTGGTGGCGGAGTGCGCCGGCAGCCACGCGAGGGGGTTGTGCCACACCTTGATCTTGAGGGCCGCGAACGCCGTGAGCAGGGTGAGGGCGGCGCCCGCCCACAGGGTGAGGACGCGGCGGCGGCGCTGGCGGGGGGTCTCGGGGACCGCCTCAAAGCGCACGTGCGCGCCGTCGCGCCCCACGCGCCGCACGCCCGCCGTGGTGTCGGCGCAGAGGTCGATGAAGGCGTCGAGCCAGTCGCGCTTGTGCGCCTCCTCCTCCCCCGTCTCCCAGCTCGCCGCCGACACGCCGAGGCGCGCGGTCTTGTTGAAGGTGAGCAGGGCGGGCAAGAACAGCAGCGAGTGCACCAGCGCCGCCGCCACCCCCGCCGCCCCCGCCACGCCCATGTCCTGGATGGCGGGGATGGAGGTGAACTTAAAGGAGAGGAGGCCGATGATGGTGGTGAGCGACGTGAACAGCACGGGCACGCCGGTGGTGCCCAGAGTCTCGATCATGGCGCGGCGCGTGTCGTGATGGTGGCGGAAGTGGTCGCGGTACACCGAGAGGATGTGGACGCTGTCGCCGATGCCCACGCAGAAGATGAAGGCGGGCAGGATGTTGCTGAGCATGGTGACGGGCATGCCGGCGAGCGACATAAACCCAAAGGTGTTGAGGGCGGCCATGCCCACCACCACCAGGGGCGGCAGCACGCCGAGGACATGGCGGAACTGCAGGAGGAGCACCCCGAGCATCAAGAGCACCGAGAGCGCCAAGAGCACGCGCATGGTGGAAAAGAGGCTCACCTTGAGCGTGGCGTTCATCTCGGGGAGTCCGCCCGTAGAGGTCTTAAAGCCCCCGGCGGGGTCATTGAACTCCTGCGCCACGGCGCGGATGGCGTCATTGACGAGGATGCTGTCGTCCTCCGACATAAAATCAGCGCGCGCGAGGAGCACCGCGTGGCGACCCTCGCGCCCCACCACCTGCCCCACGAGGCTGTCGTCGGCGAGCACGGCGGCCTTAAAGGCGGGCAGGTCGGCGGCGGCGGGCATGGGGTCACACCACTCCCCCACCTCGATGCCGTCGTCCTTGGCGCGGGTGCGGCGGGCGTTGATGAGGGACGTCACCTCCTCGATCACCGTGCCGCCCGCCACGTCCCCCCAGGCGTCATCGCCGCTCTCCTCCCCAAACCCGCCCCCCGCGGGGGCGGCGGGGGCGGCGGGGGCGGCGGGGGCGGCGGGCGTGACCTGCACGCGGCGCTGGCGATCGGCCTTGCGCTCGCCGCGCGACGCCACCTCGATGTTGAGGGCCTCGAGGCGCTCGTGGAGCGCCCGCAGGCGAGCCAGGAAAGGCTCGCTGAACACGTCGCCCTCGACCATCACCATAAAGTGGTCATCTCTGCCAAACTGGTCGCGGTAGCGCTCTAGGGACAGCTGCGCGGGGTCGTTGGGGTTGGAGAACGCCTCCACCGACGTGTCCACCATGAGCCCCGGGTGACCCGTGAGGCGGTGGCGGAGCGCGGCGAGGTCGGGCGGCAGCTTGGCGGCGGGGGCGATCAGCAGCGCCGAGAGCAGGGCGCTGAGCACGCTGATCGACATCGCGGTCCAGCGGCGCCGGACGACCCAGCGGCCGAGATTCCAAAAAAAACGACTGTGGTGAGAAGAGGCTTCGAGGGCGTCGTGTTGTGGGGTGTGCTTGGGGGGCGGCTCTGTGGTGGTCATCGCGCGTGTTCCCTTTGTGGGTGATCTCATCTCATCTCTGAGGAAGGGCGCTGAGGAGGGGA
>Ga0194129_10010295_pt1 | contig 10230 bp, 4 predicted proteins | sample TA2KigCa35mmetaG_FD_150862 | JGI IMG/M metagenome (GOLD analysis project Ga0194129, IMG submission 150862) | Freshwater microbial communities from Lake Tanganyika, Tanzania - TA2015038 Kigoma Deep Cast 35m | ecosystem: Environmental > Aquatic > Freshwater > Lake | place: Tanzania: Lake...
CGGGCACAGGCGCCGCCCGCGCCCCCGGGCATCCTGATTCCCCCGCCCCCCGCCCCGCCCCCCGCCCCCCCCCCGCCGCCCCCCGTCGAGCGCCTGAGCGAGCACGAGCTCCGGGTGGGCGCCGTGCGCGTCAACCGCCAGACGCGCGAGCTCGAGGTCCCCGCCCGCGTCAACATGACCCAGGGCATCCTCGAGTACTACGGCGTGGCGAGTCAGGGCAAGCTGCACGAGGCGGCGCTCGAGGTGGACGCGGAGCCGAGTCACCTGCACCTCGCGCTGCTCTTGGCGGGGTACGAGCCCTCCGAGCACGGCCCCCCCGACCCGCAGACCGGCCGCCGCCCGCTCCTCCGGCGCGGGGCGCTGCTCAAGCTGTACCTGCGGTGGACGCCGCCGGAGCTGGGGCGGGCGCAGTGGCTCCCCGCCTCCGCGTGGCTCTTTGCGCGGAGCAGCAAGGCCCCGCCCCGCCCCGCCCCCTATGTGTTTCAGGGGAGTCTCTTTGGGCGCGACGGGCGCTACGCGGCGGACCTAGAGCGGAGCGTGGTCGGGCTGATCGAGGACCCCACGGCGGTGCTGTCGCCCACCACCGACTCGGGCAACCCCTACCGCGGCGACGAGCTCGGCCTAGAGGTCTACACCGCCGCCATCCCCCCCGCCGGGACGCCGGTGACGCTGGTGGTGCGCCCCGCGAGCCACCAGGACGAAAAGGAGCTCGAGGAGTACGTGGAGGAGCTCAAGCGCATCACGGCGCTGCGCGAGCGCCTTGAGGCGGCGCGGGCGGCGCGCGAGGGGCGGACGCTGCCGAGGCCTGAGTTTGAACTGCCGGCGCAGCCGGAGGCCTCCTCGTCGCTCGAGTACCCAGAGCCGCCGGCGCCTTAGGGGCGGGGGCGGGGGCGGGGGCGGGCGTGGGCTTTCGCTTGGAGCGGCGCGGCGTGCTCTGATAACCTGCTCGCGCCCCTCGCCAAAGCCCCCAGGAGACGCCCCATGAGCACGCCCGCCGCTCCCGCCGCCCCCGCCGCCCCCCCCGCCCCCCCCGAGGCGCGCCCCGAGGCGCCCCGCGGCGCGCGTCGCCCCTACGAGGCGCCCGCCTTTGTCGTGAGTCGCGCCTTTGAGCGGCAAGCGCTCTCGTGCGCCGGCTGCCTCAACCAGAGCGCCTCGTTCCCCGCCTTCTGCGCCATGCGCTCCTGAGCGCTCCTGAGCGCCCCCGCGCCCCCCCACATGCCTCCCCGCGCGCCCGCGCTGCGCTTCGCGCTCGGCGGCGTAGCGCTCGCCATCCACGACCCCTGCGGCCTCGGCGCGGAGGTGTGGTCCTCGTGGGCGCCCTACGCCGCGCCCCCCGACGCCCCCCCCGACGCCTGGTCGCTCACCCTCATCCCCCTCGGCGCCCCCGCTCCCCTCGGGGCGCCGAGCTACGCTCGCGGCGACCTGCGCGTCTGGCTCGCCCCTGAGCGGCGGGCGGCGGTGGCGGCGGTGGACGGGAGCTGGGGCGCGGCGGAGGCGGGCGCGCAGGTCACGCTCCAGCGCGCCCTCCGCGCCGCGGGGGGGCTGCTCGTGCACGCCTCCGGGGCCGTGAGGGCGGGGGCGGGGGGGGCGGAGGAGGGCTGGCTGATTCCGGGCCCCTCGGGCGCGGGCAAGAGCACCGCCGCGCGCGAGGGGGGCTTCGCCCGCGTCCTCACCGACGAGATGGTCGCCGTGCGCCTGCGCGCCGACGGGGGCGTGGACCTCCACCCCACCCCCTTCTGGAGCGAGGGGCGAGACGCGGCGCGCTTCCCGCTGCAGGTGCGTCCCGCCCCCCTCGCCCTCATCGCCCTGCCCCGCAAGGACGCGCGCCCCCGCCTCGCCCCCGTGGGGGCGGCGGAGGCCGCCCGCGCCCTCCTGCGCTGCGTGGCGTCCTACGAGGAGGGGCGCGAGGCGCACGCCGCGCTCTTGGAGCTCGCGTGCGCCGTGGCGGAGCGCGCGCCCTGCGCCGCGCTCCACTTCCCCAAGGCGGGCCCGTGGCTCGAGCGCCTCGCGGAGGAGGAGCGCCCCACCCCGTCGCCTCGCGGGACCTAAGGCGCCGCCGCTCTCACTTAAGGCGCCGCCGCTCTCACTTAAGGCGCCGCTCTCACTCTGCGCCTCTCAGCTCGGCATCAGTTGGGCGTGATGGTGAAGATCACGTCCATCGCGCCATTGTTGAAGCTGCTGAAGCCGTCGGCGAACACGTAGTAGACGCCGGGCGCGAGACCCGTGAGCGTGATCAGCGAGTCGTTGCCGTCGCCGATCGAGTCCGCGCTGTCGTCGTTGCACGCCAGCTGCCCGCCCACGTCGTCACAGAGGCCCGCGCGCACGTGGAGGACCGTGTCGATCCCCGAGGTCGTCTCGATACGGACGTTGGAGCGCGCGCTCAGCACCACCGCGATGGGCACCTCGTTGGAGTTGGCGGAGCCGCCGCAGCTGGACGTGTAGTTGTTGGCCAGGCCGGCGGTGTTCACCTGCACCACCCGACTCGCCGTGACCACGGTGATCGGCCCGTCGAACTCGGCGCAGAACGGGCCCTCCACCGCCTGCCCCGCCGTGAGGCAGAGGGGGTCGGCGGGGTAGTCCGCGGCGCCGCTGCTGTCGTCGTCGAGGGCGTTGTAGCACTGGGGGGTCACGAAGCCCGGCTCGGCGTCGGTGCCCTCCGAGGGGTCAAGCGACTCCTCGCAGCCCGGGTCCGCGCTGTCCACGAGGCCGTCGCCGTCGTTGTCGACGCGGTCGTTGCACTGCACGATGAGGCTCTGCACGGTGATGTCCACGGTGAAGGGGGCGACGGTGGCGAACTCGGAGCGGTGCACCAGGAGGAAGTAGGTGCCCGCCGCGAGGCTGCGGAAGGTGGTGGGGTTGGACGAGAAGTTGGAGGCGCACGACAGCTCGCTCTCCACGTCGTCGCAGGCGGCGCGGAGGACGCGGTAGGCGGAGGCGGCGGAGCCGTCGGCGTTGGTGACGGAGACGGAGACGTTGGAGAGCTCCGGGATGTCGAGGGCGAACGCCGCCACGTCGCCGCCCGAGAAGGCGCAGCTCGCGAGGTCGGCATCGGCCACCGCCACGCCCGCCGCTGGCGAGAACTCGTAGGAGCCGCCCGCGCTGGTCACCGACACGGCGTCATAGCTGAGGCAGAGCGTGCGCTCCGCCCCGTCGCCCGCGCCCGTGCAGTCGTCGTCGGCGGGATAGTCGATGCGCGCGTCGGCGTCGTTGTCCACGCCGTCGCCGCACTCGGGCACCGGGCGCGTCTCATCAAAGAGCTCCGCGCGCGAATCCCCGGTCACGCAGCCATAGTCGAGCAGGTCCACGAGGCCGTCGCCGTCGTTGTCCACGCCGTCGTTGCACTCCGTCACGCGGCTCACCGCGCGCACCGAGAGCGTGAGCGGGGCGCGGTCGCTCAGCGACGTGCGCTCCACGATCACGTAGTAGCGCCCCGCCGGCACGAGGCGGAAGGCGCGCTCGGAGGCGAAGGAGGTGGCGCGCTCGCAGGCGAGCTCGCTCCGCGCGTCGTCGCAGGCGGCGCGCACCGAGAGCACGCGCGCGGCGCTGGTCCCGTCGGCGGCGGTGAGGGTGAAGAAGAGGTCGGAGAGCTCGGGGACCTCGAGGGCCACCACGCCCGCGTCGCCATAGACGACGCCGCCGCAGGAGCCGTTGAGGGTGGGCTCGGCGGCGGCGGGCTCGGGCGAGACCGTCGCCGACGCCGTCGCCGAGTAGCTCACCGCCAGGTCCACCGACGGCGCCTCCGCGCAGCGCGCCGCCTCCTGCGCGTCGCCCGCCGAGTAGCAGTCGGGGTCGGCGGGGTAGTCGGTGAGCGCGTCGCCGTCGTTGTCGGCGCCGTCCGCGCAGGCGGGGGGCGCGGCGGGGTCCACCTCGGAGGCGCCGCCGCCCGTGGCGCAGCCGGCGTCGGCGAGGTCCACGCGCCCGTCGCCGTCGTTGTCTACGCCGTCGTTGCACTGCGTGGTGGGCACCACGATGGGGGTGATGGTGAACGTGACCTCCATGGCGCCGTTGTTGGTGCTGCTGTAGCCGTCAGCGAACACGTAGTACACGCCGGGCTCGAGGCGCTCAAACGTGAGCAGCGAGTCGTTGCCGTCGCCGATCGCGGCGGCGTTGTCGTCGTTGCAGCCGATCTGCCGGTCCGCCACGTCGCAGAGCGAGGCGCGGGCGTGCAGGACGGTGTCGAGGGCGGCGGAGTTGGTCTCCACGCGCACGGTGGAGGGCGCGCTCAGCACCACGGCGATGGGCACCTCGTTGGAGTTGGCGGAGCCGCCGCAGTCGGACGTGTAGCGGTTGGTGAGGCCCGTGGTGTTGACCGAGACGACCCCGCTGGCCGTGACCACCTGCAGCGCCCCGGCGTACGAGAGGCAGAAGGGGCCCTCGGTGCGCTGCCCAGCAAAGAAGCAGGAGCGGTCGGCGGGGTAGTCGGCGACGCCATTGCCGTCATCGTCGAGGGTGTTGGCGCAGGCGGGGGGGGCGGCGGGGTCCGTCTCGTCGTCGTCGGTGGACGACTCGCAGCCGATGTCGGCGTTGTCGCGCGCGCCGTCCTCGTCGTTGTCCACGCCGTCGTTGCACTCGGTGATGAGGCTCACCTGCTCGACGGTGACGCTGAAGGGGAGGGGCGAGGCGTTGCTGCTGCGCTCCACGATCAGGTAATAGACCCCCGCGGCGAGGTTGCGGAAGGCGCGCGGGTAGGGGGCGAAGCTGGAGCTACAGGCGCGCTCGGTGCGCTCGTCGTCGCAGGCGAGGCGCAGGCTCGTGAAGGCGGTGGTGGTGGTGCCGTCGAGGTTGTTGACGCGCACCAACACGTCCGACAGCTCGGGGACGGTGAGGGCGAACACCGCCTCGCCGCCCGTGCCAAAGGAGCAGCTCGCCTCGAGGTTGTCGGGGCGGCCGGCGGGGTCAAAGATGTAGTCGCGCAGGCCCTCGGGGCCCACCTCCACCGCGTCGTTGTCGGCGCAGCGCGTCTCCTCCACGTCGTCGCCGGCGGCGGCGCAGTCGGGGTCGGCGGGGTAGTCCACCTCGCCGTCGCCGTCGTTGTCGGCGCCGTCGGCGCACTGCGGCGCCACGGCGGGGTCCACCTCGCTGCGGTCAAAGGGCTGCGCGCAGCCGGGGTCGTTGAGGTCCACGCGGGCGTCGCCGTCGTTGTCCACGGCGTCGTTGCACTCGCCGATGAGGCTCTCCACGTCCACCGAGACGGTGAAGGGGAGGTCCTCGTCAAAGTCGTCGCGCTCCACCACGATGAAGTAGGTGCCGGCGGCGAGGGCGGGGTAGACGCTCGCGCCGCTCAGGTCGTCGCACGACACCTCGGTGGCGTCGTCGTTGCAGCTCGTGCGCAGGTTGCGGTAGGTGTAGGCGGGGCTGCCGTCGAGCTCGCGCACGGTGACGCGGACGTTGGAGAGCTCGGTGAGGGTGATGGCGAACACCGCCTCGGCGTAGGTGCCAAAGGAGCAGCGCGCCTCAAGGACATCGGGGCGCCCGGCGGGGTCAAAGAGGAAGTCAGCGACGCCCTGCATGCCCACCTCCACGGCGTCCACGCCCTCGCAGCGGCGCGCCTCCACGTCGTCGCCGGCGGCCACGCAGTCGGGGTCGCCGGGGTAGTCGCTCACGCCGTCGCTGTCGTTGTCCACGCCGTCAAAGCACTCGGGGACGTCGGCGGGGGCGCGCTCGCTCTGGTCAAAGGGCTGCTCGCAGCCGGGGTCGTTGAGGTCGACGAAGGCGTTGCCGTCGTTGTCCACGCCGTCGTTGCACTCGCCGATGCGGCTCGTGACGGTGACGCGCGCCTCCCAGGGGGCGGCGGGGAGGGGCTGGCCGGCGCGGCGCTCCACCACCACAAAGTGCTCGCCGGCGGGGAGGAGGGTGGCGCGGGTGACGCCGTTGATGCCGCACGCGAGGTCGGCGCCCGCGCAGGTGGCGCGGATGTAGGCGATGGCGTTGGTGACGGGGGCGCCGGCGGCGTCCACCACCTCGACGCGCACGTCGCTGAGCTCGGAGAGCGTGAGGCGCGCCACCGACTCCACGCCCTCGCCGGGGGCGCAGGAGCCCGTGAGGAAGTTGCCGCCGTCGGCGTGGCTCACGGCGAAGCTGCCGCCCTGCGCGCCGAGGGCGGCGACGAGCAGCGGGGCGGGGCAGAGGGGGGCCTCGGTCTCAAAGCCAGCGGTGAAGCAGCCGGGGTCGGCGGGGTAGTCCGTGAGCGTGTCCGCGTCGTTGTCCACGCCGTCGGCGCAGGCGGGGATCACGGCAGGGTCGGCCTCGTCGGCGTCAAAGGGGGTGGCGCAGCCCACGTCCTGCGCGTCCACGTCCCCGTCCCCGTCGTTGTCGGCGCCGTCCTCGCAGGCGGCGAGGGGCAGGGGGCTGACCTCAAAGAGGAGGTCGGCGGTGCCCTCGTCGCCGGAGTCCCAGCCGTCGAGGAACAGGAAGTAGCGCCCGCGCTCGAGGCGGGCGAACTCCAAGACCTCGTTGGAGGCGCCGGTGTCGTCGCAGAAGGCGCGGGGCTCGGGGGCCTCGCAGCTGGGGCGCAGGTAGAGGATGCTGTCGAAGCCGCTCGGGGAGGCGCTCACCACGCTGACGCGGACGGCGGCGGGGTCGGAGAGCTCGAGGGCGACCATCTGCTCGCCCGAGACGCTGTTGGAGATGGCGCAGGTGCCGCGGTAGTTGTCGGGCTCGCCCACGGTGGAGAGGGTGACGGCGCCGCCCTGCATGCCCACCACGGCGGCGGGGGAGATGTTGTCGCAGCCCGCGGTCTCAAAGCGGCTGCCGCGCGCGGAGCAGTCGGCGTCCACGGGGTAGTCGATGAGGCCGTCGCCGTCGTTGTCGAGGCCGTCGGCGCAGGCGGGGGCCACGGCGGGGTCCGCCTCGCTGAGGTCGCGCGGCTGCTCGCAGCCCACGTCGTCGAGGTCGCGGTCGCCGTCGTTGTCGTTGTCGACGCCGTCGTTGCACTCGGTGATGAGGCTGGTCACCTCCACCTCCACCGCCGGGGCCTCCGCCACCGCGCCGGGGGCGTGGGCGTCCACGAACAGGAAGTAGTCCCCCGGCTCGAGGTCGCGCGCCACCAATGGGCCCGAGAGGTCGGTGGCGCAGGAGACCTGGCTGGTGACGTCGTCGCAGCTGGCGCGGAGGTACATCGAGAACGCCAGGGTGCTCGGGGAGGCGGTCACGCGCACGTCTGAGGGGGCGGTGAGGCGGAGGTGGAACACGGCCTCGGGGCCGCTGCTGGGGCGGCAGCCCTCCGCGAGGCTCATGGTCTTGGCGGCGGGGATGGCGGCCGCGAACGCGCCGCCGCCCTGCCCGACCTCCACGAGGTCCCCAAAGTCCGCCGCGCAGAGGGCGCGCTCGCGGTCGGCGCCCGCCGCCGCGCAGTCCGGGTCCGCCGGGTAGTCCACGAGGCGGTCGCCGTCGTTGTCCACCCTGTCCGCGCACTCGGGGAGGGTGGCGGGGTTGTCCTCGTCGAGGTCCTCGGGGCCCACACAACCGGGGTCGTTGAGGTCCACGAGGCCGTCGCCGTCGTTGTCCACCGTGTCGCGGCACTGCGGGGCGCCGTCGGCGGTCACGGTGAGGCGGAAGGGGCCGGGGCCGATCATGGCGTTGCCCGTGTCCACAAAGAGCAGGTAGGTGCCCGCCTCGACGTTGGTGAGGCTGACGGTCTTGCCCGGGGCGGCGGCGACGCCGCGGTCGCAGGCGAGGTCCTCGGTGTCCTCGCACGCCTCGCGCACATACATGACCACGGGCTTGGTGGTCTCGGGGTGCTCGGTGCTGAACGAGAGGCGGGTGAGGGGGACGGCGGTGGTGTAGGCGAAGACCAGCTCAGGGCCGTTGCCGCCGCCGCAGGAGCCCTGCGTCCGACTCGCGCCGAGTCCCTCGAGGGTGCCCTCGTAGCTGCCGTTGGCGTCGAGGGCGGCGTTGAGGTCAACGGGCTCCGCGCCGTAGCAGAGGGCGGGGGGGGTGGCGCCGGCCATGGCGCCCGCGGGCTCGCCGCCCGCCATGGCGCCCGCCATCGCGCCCGCGGGCTCGCCGCCCGCCATCGCGCCCGCGGGCGCGCCGCCTGCCATCGCGCCCGCGGGCGCGCCGCCTGCCATCGCGCCTGCGGGCGCGCCGCCTGCCATCGTGCCTGCGGGCGCGCCGCCTGCCATCGTGCCTGCGGGCGCGCCGCCTGCCATCGTGCCTGCGGGCGCGCCGCCCGTCATAGCGCCAGCGGCTTCGCCCGCCTCTGCGCCGCTCGCGGGGGGGCGCTCGGGCTGGGAGTCACAGGCCCAGGCCGCGAGGCACACCCCGATGAGTGAGTAAGCTCTGAGCTTCATCTCGTCTCCGTGTGTTGATGTGGATGAGGGAGGGAGGGGAGATCATAGAGGATTCGTGTTATCGGCTCAGAAAAAATAAAGAAAAAGAAAGCTAAAAAGATCTGCGAAAAGATCTGCGAAAAAGATCTGCGAAAAAGATCTGCGAAAAAGATCAAGCGTTGGTGATGATTTGCTGTCCTTATGTGTTGGTCAGAGCGCTCGCCGCGCCCCCCGTCTCGGGGTTCGCTGCTCGGGGTTCGCTGCGGTCGCTCAGCGCGCTCAGCTCGATCAGTTCACGAGGTCACCGCGGGAGGAGAGGGGATGTCACAGACACAAGGGGGCGCCGCAAGGGGCGCCGCAGGGGGCGCCGCAGAGAACGCCGCAGAGAACGCCGCAGAGAACGCCGCAGAGAACACGGCGCTCACCGTCCGCGAGCTGCACGCGCAGCTCAGCGGCTGCGTGGGTCACTACTTCTCGCGCATGGTCGTGCGCGGCGAGGTGGGGCGCGTCACCGACAAGGGCGGCGCGCTCTACTTTCCGCTCAAGGATCAGGCCGTCAGCGTCAGCGTGGCGGTGTGGGGCCGGGCGCGCCAGCAGCTCTCGTATGTGCCCAAGGAGGGGGACGAGGTGGTGGTGCAGGGGGCGGTGCGGTTTCGCCCCACGAGCGGCGAGGCGCAGCTCGACGTCGCGCGGCTGGCGCTGACGGGGGCGGGGCGGGCGCGCCTAGAGCTGTTGGCGCGCGAGGCGCGGCTGAGGGCGCAGGGGGCGTTCGAGCGCGACCGGTGGCTGCCGGCGCTGCCGCGCGGGGTGGCGCTCATCACCAGCCTGCAGAGCGCCGCGCACCGCGATTTTATGACCACGGCGCAGGAGCGCGCGCCGGGGGTGCCCATCTGGGAGCTGCACTCGCAGATGCAGGGGGAGGGGACGCTGGCGAGCGTGCGGGCGTGCCTCGAGCGCGCCCTCGCCGAGCCGCGCGTGGAGGTGGTGGTGCTCACGCGCGGCGGGGGGGCGATGGAGGACCTCGCGGTGTTCCACGACGAGCAGCTCACCCTGCAGGTCGCGCGGTACCCTAAGCCCATCGTGGTGAGCATCGGGCACGAGAGCGACGTGCTGCTGGCGGAGCTGGCGGCGACGCGGCGCGCGCGGACGCCCACGGAGGCGGCGCACCTGGTGCTGCCCGACGTGCGCGCGCTCGGCGCGCAGCTGACGGAGCTGCGGCGCGCGCTGGTGGCGGGGGTGAACCGCCAGGGGCTGCTCCGCGCCCGCCACCTCCACCACCTCCACGCCGCCCTCCGCCCCCCCGACCTCGTGGGGCGCGCCGCGCGCCTCGCCGGTCTCGCCTATCAGGTCGACGGCGCCGCGCGCGCCCGTCTCGCCGCCGCCGCCGCCGCCCTCGACGCCCTAGAGCGCGCCCTGCTGGCGCGCGGGCCGCTGGCGCGCCTAGAGCGCTTCCGCGCCGGGCTCGAGGGGGCGGAGCGGGCGCTGGCGCGGGTGGACGTGACGGGCAGGGCGCGCGCGCGCCTAGAGCGCGCCGAGGAGCAGCTCGCGGCGGCGATGGGGGCGCGGCTGGCGGGGGCGGGGGCGCGGCTCGGGCTGCTCATGGGCGAGCTCGGCGCCCTCTCGCCGCTGGCGGTGCTGGCGCGCGGCTACAGCGTGGCGACGCGCGCGTCGTCGGGGGAGGTGCTGCGCGCCTCGTCGCAGGTGGCCCCGGGGGAGGAGCTGCTGCTCCGCCTCCACGAGGGGGCGCTGCGGGTGGTGGTGCACACGCCGCTCCTCGATGTCGCCGAGTCAGCGCCCTCCAAGCCCTCCAAGCCCTCCAAGCCCTCCAAGCCCTCCAAGCCCTCCAAGCCCTCCAAACCCTCCAAGCCCTCCAAACCCGCTGACCCTGGAGCCCCCGACCTATGAATCCGCCCTCCTCGCACCCTCAGCCGCCCGCCCCGCCCCCCCCGCCACCCCCGCC
>Ga0194129_10010296_pt1 | contig 10229 bp, 11 predicted proteins | sample TA2KigCa35mmetaG_FD_150862 | JGI IMG/M metagenome (GOLD analysis project Ga0194129, IMG submission 150862) | Freshwater microbial communities from Lake Tanganyika, Tanzania - TA2015038 Kigoma Deep Cast 35m | ecosystem: Environmental > Aquatic > Freshwater > Lake | place: Tanzania: Lake...
ATCAGTTGCAAAGTGACAGTTACCTAAGCACATTCAAAGATGCCGACCAGAGGTCGGCATTTAAAATGTGCAAAGGTGTAAAACAACATATAATGGATGCACAAATACAAATTTCAATGGCAACATGCATTGATTCTGAAAATATAAATTGTTTGATAGACCTCATTGCTGACGGAGCAGATGTAAATATGAGAATCGGTCCTAACCATCATAGTCCATTGAACTATGCTATCGACAACGGCGTCAACGATGAATTAACTATGGATATTATTAATATACTTTTAGATGCAGGGGCTGATATAGACTTTATGAGCAGAAATAATGTTACTGCATTGTGTCTTTCTATGTTTATGGATAGTGATCGTGTTGCGCGCCTACTTATTGATAGAGGGGCAAATATTAATCTGCCAAATATTGATGGTAACACTCCATTAATGATAACAATAAAAAAATAGTGAAGAACTTGTTAATATACTTATTGAGAGAGGTGCTAATGTGAATGCGCAAAACACCCAAGGACTTACAGCTCTGTATTGTGCGTGTTTCTATGGATACATTGATATTATAAAATTATTATTGGCGAAAGGAGCAAATACTAATATTAGATATGGAAACCCCCAATAACACCATTAGAGATATTGAAAGAAAGATACCCAACACGGTATAATGAAATAGTAAAGTCTGGAATTATGGTGGCGAGTCAGACTATGTTTGATGAGTTTGGCCATCATCTTGAACCAGAATCAATGGAAACATATTTCAATTTAATAAAATAGGAGGTAAATCACGGCGTAAATCGAGACGTGGTAGAAAATCGCACCGGCACAAATCGTCTCGACGCCGTCATCGTAAAAATTAAGTTTCACACCACACTCACTTGTAATGTCTCATTGTAACTAATTATATTTTTTTGACGCAAGAAATAGATTCCTTGTAAAAAACAATCGGCCAAATCATCTTTTTTTGTAGAGGCATCGATAATATGTTTGAATGTTGCCAGGCCAGGATTCGATGCCATAAATTGACCACAAAAAGCTATGCCGTCGCGTTTGTGGTCTTTGTATGTATTTGTTGAAGGCACCGGGGGTGCCGACCCTTGAACAGGCACCGGGGGTGCCGACCCTTGAACAGGCGTCTTCGGCGCAAATCCTTTCAGTTTCCCCGCCGATGATATAAAATCAATACTTAATTTGTCATTGGTATCCCGCATAATGAAATATTGCGCCAACATCCCTTGAATCGTATTCATCCGTCCGGCAATCGGCGATATTTGATTCTCTAATATCACGTGCGTTGGCTGATATCTGTAAAACACCATATCTAACTGGGTCTTAATGCGTTTTCCAATTTCCACTAAATGTATTTGGTTGGCGTTTTTCGATTTTTCAAGTACAATGGGCGACAATGTTCGCGCTTCGAAATGGGCAATCACCTTTTCTAAAATCTGCGCTTTTTTGTCGCAACTCGTTGTTGCGATGTGGTGTTTCAAACAAATATTTACAAGTTCGTCCAACTTCTTCTTTTTAAAAGAGGCTGGGCTCATATCTTTTGACGGAAGCAGTTTTCCACAAGATTTTGCGTGGGTTAGGCAATATGTTGATTGGCCGAATATGTAGGTGGCTGTTTTCCCGCAAACTCCTCCCTTGGCATTTAGACAATTACATTTAGGTTTTTCCACGGCGTCTTGTTGGATGAGATTGATGATGTTCCAGTCGCGGACGGTAATAGGATAAGACGAAGTCGACCGAGAAGACGAAGTCGACCGAGAAGACGAAGTCGACTGGGGTTCCGCTGGTGATTTCACTGGTTCCGCTTCGCTTAAAGACACAGTCGACCGAGAAGACGCAGTCGGTCTATCTGACGCACAAAATGTGCGTTCCTCTATTATTCCCGGCAATGAAAACACACAATATGCCAGATTCTTGATACCAACATCGAAACTTATAATGGTCTTCATAGTAATTTGTAATCCGCCCTAGTCTTTGTATAGTTGATTCGCAATATTATATATAATCTCACAATATATGGCAAAACAACTCATATTAGCTTCAAAACAAGGTGATTTTGATGTAGTTCAAAGACTGCTTAACGAAGGTATAAATCCAGACTCGGCGGATACAATCGATAATCCACACATATTTTCGATGACCAGTTTGTTCGATAAAACCACGCCTCTCATAGAGGCTTCCAAAAATGGCCACATCGAAATTGTAAGACTATTGTTGGACAAAGGCGCAAAACCGGATGAAACTGGTAGCCTTTCGAACAATCCTCCCATTATATTCGCTTGTCGAAACGGTCATACCGAGATAGTTAAACTATTATTGGAGAGAGGCGCCGATCCCGAATCAACAGATACAAACAACATCCCTCTCATATGTTTAGCTTCACAAAAAGGACATTTAGATGTAGTACAGATACTTATTGAAACAAAAGGCGTAAATATCGATAGTGGAAACAATGTTGGAATCGGTAAAACACCTCTAATGAATGCTATTGAAAGAGGTCATAAAAACGTGGTCGAGTATTTATTGAAACGCGGAGCATCTCTAATACGCGAAACAATGTATCATGACATCCCATTAACATTGGCTGCAAACAATAATGACGCAAATATTTTTGATATTGTGTATTTAGCGAGCAAATCAGCGGGCGTAGATCCAAAACACGAAAATCATTTGGGACTTAATGTTCTCACAATTGCGTCAATTTATATGAATGCTGATATTATTGAGTATCTTTTTTTACATAATATTTTTGATTTGAAAGATATTGCAAAAACAAAAAGTAAAATTATCCAATTTACACAAAGTGATCTAAATGCCAGAAATAAAATATATGAGCATCTTGATAATCTGGTAAATACTATTCTTGTGCTAAGGGAGAAAAAGATGCCGGAAGATCTTGTGAAATATACTACGTCATTTCACAAAAATACACCAAGAACAAAGAGAGGTGGAACCAGAGGAACCAGAAAAACTAGAAGAACTAGAAAAACTAGAAGAACTAGAAGAACTAGAAAAACTAAACATAAATACTTACATAAAAAAATATATAAATAATATATATAATGTCAAAACAACAATATGTTGTTTCTGATGAAATCCTGAAACTTCTTATAGAAGGAAACTGTAATAAAGAACTATTTCAAAAAGAACTTGATAATAAAAAAGTTAATAACATTAATGAAATATTCATAAATATTCATTCTAACACATATACCCCATTTTATTTAGCAATTACACACAATAAAATAGATTGTGTACGCACACTAATTGAGATGGGCGCAGATGTAAATAAGTTAATATGCAAAACCGGTATTTTTGAACGTTACTCACCATTATATTTAGCTGCTATGTATAATCATAGTGATATAGCAAAATTACTCATTGAATCTGGTGCTGATACTAATTTTGAAAGAGCAAACCATATGACACCTCTTTTATATGCTGTTGTAAATAATAATTTTGAGCTTGTGGAAATACTTGTTCGTCGCGGTGCTAATATAAATTATTCAAATGGTTTGGTAGATGGTAGATATATTTCATTCAGATGTTCTTATATACATCTTGCTATAATTTCTGAATATTATGATATGATTAAACTACTTATTCGTCTTGGAGCCGATGTAAATATTCAAAATCAACTTGGTGACACACCTTTAATAATGGCATCTAAAATACATGACATAGAAGCACTAAAAATATTAATTGCTGAAAACGCAAACGTGAATATTCAAAATGAACTAGGCGACACAGCTTTAATAGTAGCATCTACAAAAAATTATCAAGACGCAATAAGATTATTAATCGAAGCAAACGCAGATATAAATATAATAAATAATGCTGGTCAAACTGCGTTTACTGTAAATCCAGCTTTTAAGAGAATACTTGGTAGATATAATATTATGGCAGTAAATGAAACTACATTTCGTTTTGCAAATGAATATCTAGACCCATTATCAATAATGGATATATCGGATTATCAAGGTAAATCGCATGCAGGCGGAACCAGAGGAACCAAGCATAAGCGAAGCGGAACCAGAAGAACCAGAAGAACCAGAGGAACCAGAAGAACCAAACGATACAGTAGAAAACAATAAGCAAAAATATCGTAAAAATAAAAAATAAGATTAACCAAACATATTACATTTCTTTTCAACAAATGTATTATAGCAATGCTCACCCCCATATTATCGATGCTAACATCAGAGTCATTATTGAGTCTGTACCCACTATTTGTGAAAAAAATCGGTCTTTCTCTAATTCACCAAGTATGGACCCGACTTCTGGCATATGTGGTAATTTCAGCAATTTTCGTAGATTGGTCATTTATATGTTCATCATTTTTCTCGATGGACGCCTTAATTTTGGCAGTTATCAACCTCTCGCATATATTTTTTTCATATGAAGGTTTTCGCAATTTAGATTCGGGTGTTTCGTTTGCCATATTCAATACTTATCCGTTAATGATATTGCTGATTGCTGGCGTTCTGTGGAACAATGTGTATTTGTTGGTTCTTGCCGGATTGGCGCTGTTTGTCTTAGGTGAAGTGCGCGACCAAAAATCGAATGAACAGAAAGTGAATAATCAAAATAACCCGGACTTCATCTATGGCATTATAATGGTATTGTTCGCTGCGCTCACAGAGGCTCTCATATATTTCATGGTTCGTCGCATCAAAACGGACAATCATTGGAATCACGTTTTCCTCTCATATATGGTGGGTTTAGTTGCGATGACATCCTACATGGTGTATTCGAACAACGATTTCGGCAAAATGGTGGTGCCAAGAATGAGTTTAGCGGTGGGTCTTAATGGATTCATCGGGGCAGTAGCATATTTCTTGCGATTTTTTGCGGCGTCCAATTTAGAGGCATCTATATTTGCGCCTCTCGCATACTTTGGAATGGTGATGTCATATGTGTATGGGATAGTCTTTAATCAAGAGAAGTTGTCGTGGGAGAAAGTGGGAGGCACGCTGTGTATTTTAGCGGCGAATTATTTGGCACCAAGATGAGAATCATCGACCAAGATGAGAATCATTGACCAAGATGAGAATCATCGACCAAAGAGCTTGTTCAGCAACATACAATTATGAATGAAAAATAATATAAATATATTCACAAAATATTTATAATATGTACAACGCCATCGTCGAAATCAGCAAAGGCTCCAATATGAAATACGAATATGATAAGGATGCCCGGTTTTTGCGTCTCGACCGAATCCTCCACAATTCGAATGTATTCCCCTATAATTACGGCTACATCCCTGGCACCATTTCCGGTGATGGCGACCCTCTCGATATCATTATCTTATGCGACTATCCTATCCATCCCGGCGCACTCGTGAGCTGTAAGATTATCGGCGGAATAGCAACTACCGACGAAAACGGCGTCGACCACAAGATTATTGCGACGCTCGAAAACAGATGCGACCCCTCGGCATCGACTATCAATGATATCACAGACATCAGTGGCCACACACTAAATGGCATCATCTATTTCCTCGAACATTATAAGGACGGCGAGAAAAACAAGTTCATAGTTGTTGGAAACTCATATGACCGCGAAGAGGCGCTGATGATTATTCACGACGCGGAATATTAGACTAAACGTCGAATAATGATTCCCGCGTCTTCGGCCAACAAAGACAACAATTCGTCATTTTTGTAGTCGTTCAAATACACGATTTCCTTGATATTCGACGCGGCGATTGACCGAAAACAATTAATACACGGAAAATGTGTGATGTAGATTTTCGCACCAGACAAACTCACCCCCCGTTTAGCGCAATCAGTTATGGCATTGATTTCGCTATGTATAATCGATTGTTCGTGGTCGTCTTTGACGCGCGATATGTGTGGCGCGCCCGGTATGAATCCGTTGTAGCCCATCGAAATTAGCCGACTGTCTTTCACGACCACGGAACCGACATTGAGGCGTTTACACGGACTGCGCTGCGACGCGAGAAGGGCAATCGACATAAAATAATCATCCCAGTCGATGCGGTGGTCATTTGTGTCTGTTTTGTTATTGATGATGGCGTTTATTTGCGAAAGCATATAGTGAAAATGTGTGGATGTATTTATTTTGTTTTAGGACAAATGTAAAAAACGAGAACCCAATAGAGGTTCTGGTTTTTTAAGGATTTATCTGGATATGGATTTATCCGGATTTATTCGAACAATGTATTCAACTCAGCATATGACATTTGGTCCAATATATTTGTGTAGATTGTTTACACAAGCGAATTATTGATGCGAATTAACTCATCTAATGTGTTTATGCCAATCACCTCTTTCACACGTTCATCTTCAATCAAGCACATCTCGACATTGATACCAGCATTATGTGCGAGACCCACAATGTCCGTCAAATAGTATTCGCGCTGGGCATTCACATTCGAAATGAGAGGAATAAACTTGTGTGCGATTTCTCCGCGAAACCCATAAATACCGCAATTCACGACACGGCATTCACGCTCATCATCGTTACAATCTTTGTGTTCGACGATTTTCACAAACTTATTATCCGCGTCGCAAATAATGCGTCCATATCCGGCGGGGTCAGTCATATTCATCGCAAGAACACGGAGTTCTGGACTCCCGGCAAACATTTGGCACACAGTTTGGTTCTTTATGAGAGGCACATCACCGGATAACACAACCACCGATTCACTAGGTGAAATGTGTGGCAAACAACACGCGATGGCGTGACCGGTACCCAGTGCCGGGTCTTGAACCACATATTCGACGTCGATGTCCGTGTATTGCCGAATTGTCGATTCAATAATAGCGCGATATTTACCGACAACTACAAGGATGCGACTGTGTTTATCCAATTCGCGCAGGATACAGACAATCATCGGCACCCCGCCAACAGGATGAACTACTTTGGGCAATTTGGAGCCCATACGTTTGCCGAGTCCTCCGGCCATAATGATAATAGTATGACGGCGATTTTCCATTGTATTCAAAATAGGCACAATACCTCTATGTGTATTTGTTTAGAACTTCATTCTTTTTGGTCATAGTGATGCCACGCAACATAATCGTGCTCCAACCACAATTCCGGCGTCCATTTAGCAACATTATCCCAAACCAGTTCTCTCACTTCGATTTCATCAAGTCGCGTTTTCATAATATAGTGGAAATACAACTCGTATTCGGACGCTCCCGAGCCAATCCCGTGTCTTAATCCCGGCTCCACACATTCCAAGAATACTTCCCAGAATCGTTTGCCCTTATGCTCTGCCTCTACTTTTCCTATGATTTCTTTCACTATACGCGTTTCGAACATCATATGGTGGCAAATCCCCGAGAGTTCGTAGGCGCGACTAAAAATGGGTGATAAGCGCGCCATATGTTCGAAATACGGATAATGATATTCGCGCGCAAAATTGTAGAGGCATTTTCCGTCGTGGGTTTCGAACATTGTGGGATTGACGAAAAACGCGTCGGCATCGACCACCAAATAACGGTCTAGCAAACCGTCTATATAAGCCCACGCATACATTTTGAGCAGTTGTTGTAAATACCAGCCGTTGCGACTGTTGGCGCCGCCGTGATATACGGACACGGTGTTTTTCGAGAAGGGAAACACGGACTCGGGAACAACAACAACGGAGTTGTCACCAACATCAACGATGACGGCATTCGGGTCGAACGCAATAATATAAATACGCCGATATCCAATCACATATTTACGCGTGTGTTCCAACTGTAAACCGAAATACTTCGTGTCATTGGGGCCGAGAGGTATGATGATGTCGAACATCGAGTTATATAAAATAGGGGATTGCCTCTATTTTATATTTGCGCGAAAACATAATTATTTTTCTTATTTGTACGAAGCATAACATTTAATCTCACGAATAAACGAATTAAACTCATTATTTATTTGACATTTTATTTCGGCTCGTTCATCATTTTTTAAATATACACACCGTGCTAATTCGATAAACTCACTATCAAACTCGCATTTTGATTCTTTAATACGTATATTATCTTCTATATTCCAGAGACATTCATTCACATTTTTTACACCTTTGCACATTTTAAATGCCGACCTTTGGTCGGCATCTTTAAATGAGCTTAGGTAACTGTCACTTTGCGACTGATAAAAATACCTTTTATATCCGAGAAATCGCCTTTGGCGATTTCAGGCTATATAATCGGCGTTTTAAAAGTGCAAAGGTTTAATAATATAAAAGAGGATGTTCTTGATATACGAACTGTGATATTACACATTCTAGTGCGTCAATTTCAGTTTCGACCAATACTCGTTTGGCATCATTATCAACTTTGTCCCGTTTAATCAATAAAATCGTGTATTTATCCCAGAGTTCGCCAACTGATACATTTATTAGTACGCTCATTATAGACATAAATATTATGACTTTATTATAATATGTATGCTTATTTAATAAGTCATAATAGATTAGGTGATAATCTGTTTATGATTGGTGCTTTGCGTTTTCTTCTAGCCTATTATACAACCATATATTTTATATGTAAAAAACGAAATTACGAGAATGTAATTTTATTTTTTAGTGATGAACCGCGAATTATTTGTGTTCCATACGACGATACTGGTATTGAAACACACGAAATTATGTGTAAAATATATGATAAATATAATAATCCAGATTATGATATACTTGTTGCGGGCGAGTTCCACAAGCGTTATTTGCGCTCGAAAATAACTAAACGTATATTCTTAGATTATGATTGTGAAAAATCCAGTTATACTATTGAATATGACACAATAACAAATGCGACATATAATTTCATCGAATCTTTTTACCAAGATATACGATTAAATCTAACACATTTTTATGATTATTTTGTTCTACCTCAAACAACGGAGTCGCGCAATCTATATTTACGCATTAGGACATATTATATTGTATTTATACAATACAAATGTTCTGATGGACGGCATCTAGATATAACCAAATTGCTCACAAAATATAAAAATGAGCAAAATGTATTGCTAATATCAAATGATCACAATATATATGATTTTGCGCAAGATCCTATAAAATATGAGTTGTGTCAGCCCTTTGTATTTAATAAGCTCGTTAATTATGTAGATACTATTAAAAATAGCGATGAAATATATATAATTGATTCATGTTTTATTGGGCTAGTATTACCATATTTAAAAACGGGTCAACTCAAAACAAATAAGGTGCGCATAATTCGCCGAGATTGTGAGATTCGATTATAATTTATGTCACATTATTTATCAAATACCAAGGTTGATAAATAGTTCGAGAAAAAACATTTGTCCCAGTCATTCAGCCGGTGCTTTGGGCGACCGTTTATAAATCGTTCGCCGAGATTCCATCATCAAATACCTCTGTATCTCGTTTCGCCGCAAACTCGTCGCGCTCATATTTAATGCGTACTCCCGTCCAAGCCCCCTTCTTGTCATATTTGCCAAACTGTTGGTCCATCTTCGTATGAACTTCCTTCGGGCTCGGCGCCCCCTTGCCATAAGTGCTCATATACCAAACCGCAAACTCATTGTTAAGCACAGTCTTCTTAATTTCGCTACCCTCTTCGCGCACGACCTTCTCGCGAATAAACTCGGCAATGAAATCCTGACTCTCCTGGTAAGCCTTGCTCGCCGACAACACGATATCGCAATCCTTCACCATACCGCCCGTCTTAAATGCCCGCTCCACCAACATCGCCATAAAGGTGAATTTCCAATAAGCAAACTTATCGACAATCGTGCCATCGACCAAGAACTGAAACGGCTTATCTGGGTCGCCAGATACCGGATTCTCCGTAAATAGCGACTCGAACGGCACCACACGAATACGACGCCACGTACCGTAATCCTGCGACTTCACTTCCATCATCACGTTACTACACAACACCAACTTGAACTGGGGCAAATACACCAGCGTCTTCGCCATATAAGGCGCACGGCACTGAATCGGGTCCAAACCACTGGTCAATTGTTTGAGCGGACCTTCCAGAATCGCGTCTTTCTTGGATGGCTCCATAATTACCGCATATCGCACACCTTTCAGTTCTGCCAATTCCGCCGCGGTCCCACCCACTTTCGCGCGGTCCTGTGTAATCACCGACAAAGGCACGACGCCCTTGTATTCACCCATAATCTCATCAATCAGCGTCGTCAGCACCGATTTGCCGTTGCGACCTTCACCGATATACATATGGAAAGTCTGCTTATCTGGTGTGCCAAGTA
>Ga0194129_10010300_pt1 | contig 10227 bp, 10 predicted proteins | sample TA2KigCa35mmetaG_FD_150862 | JGI IMG/M metagenome (GOLD analysis project Ga0194129, IMG submission 150862) | Freshwater microbial communities from Lake Tanganyika, Tanzania - TA2015038 Kigoma Deep Cast 35m | ecosystem: Environmental > Aquatic > Freshwater > Lake | place: Tanzania: Lake...
CAGTCCCGGGGTGGACCAGGTGGCCCATGTGGATGCGTTGGCTTTCACCAACAAGCTGTTCCGGGACTTTTATTCCAAGCTGTACATCAAGTTGGTGGAAGACGCGCCGACCCTTCTGGGTTGGTGGTATGAAAAGAGCGATGAGCCGTGGAAGACGGACCGGATGCGGTTTCTCTTGGATCGATTGAACACCGGGCCGTTGATCCGATTGTTGTCCGACCTACAACCCGACATCACGATTTGCACCCACTTCATGCCGGCTGAAATCATTTCCCACCTAATCGCGCGAAAGCAGATTCGGGCAAGGCTTTCCATCGTGGTGACGGATTACGACTTTCACGCGATGTGGTTGTCCCGAGCCTTTCACCGGTACTTTGTGGCCCTGGACGAGACGAAGGCGTACCTGAGCACGCTGGGTTTGCCAGCCGAGCGGATCACGGTGAGCGGCATTCCGGTGGATCCCGCCTTTTCCCGAAATACGGACAAGCCGGCCCTGCGGAGACAGTTGAAGCTGCGGACGGACCAACCGGTGATTCTGGTCTCCGCCGGAGCGCTCGGCGTCAATCCGGCGGAACAGGTAGTGCGATCGCTACGGAACCTGAGCCACCGGGCCCAAGTCGCGGTGATCTGCGGGAAAAATCCAGAGGCCAAGCAGCGGGTGGAAGCCGAACTGGGCCAAGGCAAAGGGGGCAAGGCGGAGTTCCGGGTGCTGGGTTATGTGGACGACATGCCGGCTTGGATGGGGGCGGCTGATCTTTTGGTGAGCAAACCTGGCGGAATGACTTCCGCGGAGGCGATGGCCTCGGGTCTGCCCATGGCGATCTACGATCCCATTCCCGGGCAGGAAGAGAGAAATAGCGACCAGCTGTTGGAAAAGGGAGTGGCCATCAAGTGCAACGAAATCTCCATCCTAGGGTACAAGGTGGACCGCTTGTTGGGTGAACCCGAACGCCTGAAAGGTATGCAGGCGGCCGCCCGAAAGATGGGTCGACCGCATGCCGCCGAAACGGTGGTGCAGACGCTGTTGTCCGATCCGGAACACGAGCCGATCCACGTGGATGAGGAGAAGCAGGAGGAGATGGTGGAAAGCGTGCGCAAACGGTGAGCGACGGATTTTTTTGGGGCGTCTCGACCAGCCCCTATCAGCACGAGGGGGGTTACAACGGCGAGGGCCAACCCCGCAACAACTGGTACGAGTGGGAGATGTCCGGAAAGGTGGAGCGATCCGGCCGGGCGGTGGATTTCTGGAATCGGTTTGAGGAGGATTTCGACCGGGCGGAGATGATGGGCATGACGTCCTACCGGCTGGGCATCGAGTGGGCCCGTCTGCAACCGGAGGGCCCCCGCCAGGAGTTGTTGCCCGCAGCGCTGGACCGTTACGCCGAGATGGTGGCCGGTTTGCGCCGAAGAGACCTGGAGCCGCTGATCACCCTGCAGCATTTCACCACGCCCCGCTGGCTGGGGTTGGATCCTTGGCTGGAAGAGGGGACGCCGGAAGCTTTTTCCACTTACGTGGCCAACATGCTCCGAGGTCTGAATCGGCGGCTGGAAGAAAAAGGGGTGGCCCCGCCACGGTGGTTCATCACCGTGAACGAGCCAAACATGCTCGCTTCCTCGACCTATAACCTGGGGGCGTTTCCAGCCGGACGTCGGGCCTGGTGGGCGGCGGCGCTCTGCGCGCTTCAAACGATGCTGGAGTCCCACGTGGTTGTGCGGAGGGAGGTGCGCGCCCTTTATGACGAACATCCTGCATGGGGACGCCCGATGCTTTCCTTCAATACCTTCGCCAGTGATCTGTACTGGATGGACAAGATGCTTTTCGATGTGATGGAAGCCGCCCGTCATACCCGTGGCAAGGAGTCGATCCTCTCGTACCTAAATGAGCGGGCCCGGGAGTTCACGCGGGCCTACCGGTCGATGGATTTTCCCCGGCACAGCCTTTTTTCCGAAGCGGCGGGGGAGTTGATCAAACAGATCCAGAATTCGCTCAGCCACCGCTTTCTTCGGGAAACGACCTTTTCAAGGCTGGTGCAGCGCATTCGTGAAAGACCGCAGGAGGGGAATCTGGATTTTATCTCCTTTGATTATTACGACCCGTTTGTCGGGAATGCGGTGCGGTTGCCGACCCTTGGGGAGCTTCGCCTGGGGCGATTAAGCCTGCGTGAGTGGTTCACGCAGGGGTTGGCGACCAAATGGTGGGATTGGCATGCCTTGCCCCGCGGGCTGCGTTTTTTCGTTGAGCGATATGCGGCCGATTATCCCGATCTCCCCGTCGTCATCGCCGAGAACGGCATGGCCGAACGGCGTTGCGGCAAGGAGAGCCAGGACTGTGAATTGCGGGGGGATCGGCAGAGCCGCAGCTACTTCATCCGGCAACATGTCGGAGAAGTGCAACGATTGCGGAAAGAGGGATTACCGCTGGCGGGGTATTTCCACTGGTCGTTGACCGACAACTACGAGTGGGGGACATATGCGCCGAGGTTCGGAATTTTCGGGGTCGACTTTGATTCGGCCGGACTAGAACGGGACCCCAGGGATGCCGCCGGGGACGTTCCGTGGGAGGCTTACGCGGCCGCGATCGGCCAGCAGAGTTAAACGGGGACGGGGGCGGCGGGAGTGCCGTCGGGCGAGGGAGGGGGAATGCGGTAGGTGATCCGACCCTTGGTCAGGTCGTAAGGTGACATTTCCATCTTCACCTTGTCGCCGATGTTCAGCCGGATGAAGTTTTTGCGCATTTTGCCCGAGATATGGGCCAGGACGGTATGGCCGTTGACGAGTTCCACGCGGAAAAGGGTGCCTTTCAGCACGGCTTTCACCGCTCCTTCGACTTCGACAACTTCGCCTGCCATAAGCAAGTCATCCTATCAATTATAGAGGAACGGGTGAATCAATTTATCGTGAACGTGAACGCAACACGTGAACGAGTGGCCACCGACAAAAAATCAAAAATCGGTCGTTAGACCCGGTCGTGCAGACCACATTCCCGTTTCCAGCCGAAGTGGCGCAGATCCTTGGGATCGGAAACCTCATCCAGGCGTTTCGTGGTGACGCGGTCTCCAATGGAGACATAGCCCTTGGCCCAGAGAGGGTGGTAGGGGAGGGAGTGGGACTTGAGGTAGTCGCCCACCTCGCGGTCGGTCCATTCCAGGATGGGCAGAAGTTTCCAGCGGGAGTCCTGTCGGCTGAGAACTTCCTGCTTCTGGCGGTGCTCGGATCCCGAGCGGCGCAAGCCGGCCAACCAGAGCGCGGGTTGAAGATCCCGGAAGGCCTGACGCATGGGCTCGACCCGGATGATTTCGTGAAATGTTTCCAGTCCCTCGGGTCCCTGTTCCCAGAGTTTGCCGTGGCGCGATTCAATCTCCGCCGGGCTGAGTAGGGGGCGGTAGGTTTTTAGATTAAGCCCGAAGCGTTGGGTGAGTTCCCGGGCAAAGGTGAGGGTCTCCGGAAAATGGTAACCGGTGTCGATGAATACCACCGGCAGGTCAGGCCAATGGGTTGTCAAAAGATGAAGAAATGCGGCGGACTGAGCCCCAAAAGAAGTTGTGGCCAGGGCCTGACCGGAGAACTTTTCCCGTGCCCATGAGATCCTGTCCGCCGGATTGAGGGCTTCCAAATCAGCCCCCTCCGAAATTGGATCATCGGAAGCCGATTTCATCTTGTTGGCCACCGCAGGAATCATACTTGAAATATAAGGCTAAATCCTATAAAGTCTATCTTTTATGTCTTATTTGCAAACCCTTGAGGATCAGAGCATTTATATTTTTCGCGAGGCCTTCGCGAATTTTAAGAATATGGCTATGCCCTGGTCCATGGGGAAGGATTCCAACACCCTGATCTGGTTGGCCAAGAAGGCTTTTGCAGGGAAAATCCCTTTTCCGCTCGTTCATATCGATACCACCTACGAATTTCCGGAAATGCTGTCGTTTCGGGAGTGGGCTCGGAAGTACTACGACATCGATTTGATCGTAATCATCAATGAGGAGGCCCGGAAGCGGGGGGTGGGGTACGAAACGCATGACCCGGTCACGGTCACCCACGAGTTGAAATCGGTCGCCCTGCAGCAGTCCTTGGCCAAGTACAAGTGGGACGCCTTGGTGACGGGGATTCGTCGGGATGAGGACTCGACCCGGGCGAAGGAGCGTTATTTCTCTCCGCGGACGGCGGACAATGAGTGGGAATACCGGGATCAACCGCCAGAGTTTTGGGGGCAGTTCACGACCGCGGTGAAACCCGGGGAGCACGTGCGGGTGCAGCCCCTGCTCGACTGGACGGAGTTGGATGTCTGGGAATACATCCGGCGCGAGGGAATCCCGGTTCCGAAAATGTATTTTGCGCAAAATGGCCGCCGTTACCGGTCGCTGGGTTGCTGGCCGATCACCAAGTCGGTGGAAAGCCGGGTCGACACCATCGAGGGCATCATTGAGGAGTTGAAGTCGACCAAGACGGCGGAGCGGGCCGGTCGGGCCCAGGATTACCACGAGCGCAACGCCATGCAGAAGTTACGCGCCAAAGGATTTCTATGAGCGGAATTTCCATGCCTCCTGCGCCCAAGCCCGTGCCGCCCGGTTATGAGCCGGCTTTCTTTCCCAAGCGGATGGGCGGGGCCTCGGCGGGTGCTGCCGGAGAACCCCGTACCCGGATTGTGGTGGTCGGTCACGTGGATCACGGCAAATCCACGCTGATCGGAAGGTTGCTGGCGGATACCGACTCCCTGCCCGAAGGGAAGTTGGCCGCGGTGGAGAAGGCGTGCCGGGAGGAGGGAATGCCACTGGAGTATGCCTTCCTATTGGATGCTTTGCTGGAAGAGCAGGCCCAAAACATCACCATCGACACCACCCGGATCGAATTCCGCCATCAGGGACGTGCGTTTCAGATCATCGACGCACCCGGTCACCGGGAGTTCATCAAGAATATGGTCACCGGCGCGGCGGCGGCGGATGAGGCGATCTTGTTGATCGACGCCAAGGAGGGTTTGAAAGAGCAGACCCGCCGCCACGGGTTGCTGCTTTCCTTGTTGGGCGTGGGTCGGGTGATTGTGGCGGTGAACAAGATGGATCTGGTGGGCTGGCAGGAGGCCCGTTTCCGCGAGCTGGAGAAGGAAATCCGGGAGTATCTGGGCGGGCTGAAAATTCCTCCCCGGGAGGTGATCCCGATCTCTGCGCGGGAAGGGAGTCAGGTCAAAAATCCCGATCCCAAAAACCTTGGGTGGTTTCGAGGGCCGACCTTACTGGCGGCCCTCCTTGCCGGTTCACCTGGTGGGGGAAGTGGCGGGGATGCCCAGGGTCCTCTGCGATTTGTGGTGCAGGACGTCTACCGCTTCGACGACCGGCGGGTGATCGCCGGCCGAATCGAGAGTGGCACCTTGCGACCGGGGGACTCGCTGGTGTTTTTTCCGGACCGGAAATCCAGCCGTGTCAAAGCCATCGAAGCCTGGGGACAGCCGGAAGGCGTCAAGGAATTGGGCCCTGGGCGGGCGGCGGCGGTGACACTGGAAGAGCAGATTTTCGTGGAGCGCGGGCATGTGGGTTCCCATGAGGAGCACCCACCCGTGGAGTCACGCGAGGTGCGCGCGCGAATTTTCTGGCTGGATCCCGAGCCCTTGAGGTTGCAGGCCCCGGTCCAGTTGCGTCTCGCCACGCAGAATGTTGAAGCGCGGCTGGTGGCCATTGACCGGGTGGTAGATGCGGAAAAGCTGGAACAAAAAAGCGGGGCCCGGGAGGAGGTGGGGCGTTTTGAAGTCGCGGAAGTCAGGATCCGTTGCCGAAGACCCCTGGTGTACGACGCCCATGATCGGGTGGAATCCCTGGGGCGCTTCGCCCTCCAGCAAGGCCCGCGACTCGGCGGTGGAGGGATTATTCTCACGGCGGAATACCCCGCGCGGCTGGCGCGGGCAGTCACGGGGGAGCACCTGACCTGGACCGAGGGTCGGGTTTCCCAGGAGGCTCGGGCGTCGCATTTTGGTCACGAGGGTGCGGTCATCTGGCTGACGGGTCTTTCCGGCTCCGGAAAATCCACATTGGCGGTGGCGCTGGAGTCGCTGCTCTTTCGCAGGGGAATTGCCTCCATGATTTTGGACGGGGACAACCTGCGGCACGGACTGTGCGCCGATCTCGGATTCAGTCTCGAGGACCGGGCGGAAAACATCCGGCGGGCCGGGGAGGTAGCTAAACTGATGGCGGAATCCGGACTGGTGGTGATTAGCTCGCTGATCTCACCCCTACGCAAGGAACGGCAGGCGGTGCGGAGCGCGTGCCAGGCTTCCGGCGTGAATTTTTCCGAGATCTTTATCAATGCCCCATTGGGGGAGTGCGAGAAGCGGGATCCCCGCGGTCTTTATCGCAAGGCGCGGGCGGGGGAGATCAAGGGCTTTACCGGAATCGATTCCCCTTATGAGGAACCGGAAAGCCCCGACCTCGTGTTGCGCACGGACCGCGAAAAAGTGGATGTGAGCGTGGCGCAGCTTCTCCAACACGTGCTGGGTCTGGTCAGCCTCAAGGAGGAGGATCGGGAAAGCGCCGAGGGGCCCGGCGGACAAATTTAAGCGGCAGTCCGGGGGGTTAATTTCCAGCTCTGGCCGTTCCAGCTTGCCGTTCCGGAGCTGGCGCGGGTGAGACGATCCTGTAGGGCGTTGGCCCAAGGCCCTTGCGGAACCGGATCGACCAGAATTTTTTCAGAACCCGCGGCATCGGCCTTGCGCAGGGCACGGTACAGTTCCCGGGCGGCCGTTTCCTGATTCCCGCCCGCATCCAGAAAAACCGAAGGGCCGGGAAAGGCTCCGGAAGGCTTTTGAAAAAGCAGATGGAACGCTCCCGGAAGAGGGTTTTGGATCGGCTGAAGGCTTAAAAAAACCGGAGTGCGAGGAGCGTAGTGGGAGGCCAACTGACCGGGGGCAATCTGGGAATCTCCCTGCCTAGAAAGGGAGAAAGGTTCTGTGGGGGTAACACCGAGAACTTTGGTAATTTGCGCGGCCGTGATGGCCCCGGGGCGGAGGATCACGGGGTTAGGTGAGACCAGATTGACCACGGTGGATTCCAGGCCGATCGAACAGGGGCCGCCGTCGAGAATCAAAGAAATCCATCCGCTTAATTCCTCCCGAACGGCCTCGGCGTCCGTGGGGCTGATCCGGCCGAAGCGATTGGCGCTGGGAGCGGCGAGGGGAACGCCAACAGCCTGCAGTAGTTTTCTGGCCACCGGATGGGCGGGGCAACGTACCGCCACGGTGTCCCGTCCAGCGGTCATTTCCAGATGAACCTTTGGGCCGCGTTGCAAAATCAAGGTGAGCGGCCCTGGCCAGAAGGCTTTGCTCAGCGTGGTGGCAGATTTCGGTAAAGGAGCAGCTACCCAACCTTCCTCGATGGCCTTGGCCAGATCTGGCTCGGGCAAATGGAGGATCAAAGGATCGGTGGATGGGCGGCCTTTGGCTGAGAAAATGGCGTGGATGGAGTTCACCCGGTCCGCGCGGCCTCCCAACCCGTAGACGGTTTCCGTGGGAAACGCCACCAAGGCCCCTTGTTGGAGTAATCGGGCAGCCGATTCGATGCCGGTAGCGTCGCCGGCCAGAATCTGGGTTTCCATCCGGCAAGGGTATGGGTTTTTCGGGCGCAGGAAATGCGGGACGTTTTCCTCGACTTGGGGGCGGCGGGAATCGCACGCTGATACGATGAATTCGCAGACAACATGGCAGGCCGTGGTTCGCGAGGCCGCGGCCCGGGCGGTAGGGGAGGATTTGGGGCCGATGGATGTGACCAGCCGGCTGATTCCTGCGGATCGGACAGGTACGGCCGTTCTATTGACGCGGGAACCTTGCGTCCTGGCTGGGCTGGATGTTGCTGAGGCGGTGTTTCGGGAGGTGGATGGGAACTTGAAGTGGAAGGCTCTCGCCAAGGACGGGGATCGTCTCAAAGCCGGACAAGCTGTGGCGGAGGTGGAGGGCTCAGCCCGCAGCGTGTTGAGCGGGGAGCGCTGTGCCCTGAATTTTCTGCAACGGTTGTCGGGAGTGGCGACCCGCACCGCCGAGTTCGTTCAAGCCGTAGAGGGGACGGGGGCCAAAATTCTGGATACCCGAAAAACCACGCCCGGCCTAAGGGCCTTGGAGAAGCATGCGGTGCGGTGCGGCGGGGGAGTGAATCACCGTATGGGGCTGTATGACGCCGTTCTTCTCAAGGAGAACCACTTGGCTTTCGTTCCGGAAAAAGATTTGGTGGCCTTGGTCCAGCGGGCCAAACAGGAGAATCCCGATCTACCGGTGATCGTTGAGGCCGATAGCGTTGGTTTGGCGAAGCAACTGTTGGCCTTAAAGCCCGACCGAATTCTTTTGGATAACCTCAAACCAGAAGAAATCCGCGAGGTGGTTCAGGAGAGGAGCCGCGCGGGCAGCAAAATTATGCTGGAGGCATCCGGTGGAGTAACCTTAGAGAGAGCGAAAGCCTTGGCCGCGGCCGGGGCTGACTTCATTAGCGTGGGTTCACTGACCCACAGCGCCAAGGCGGTCGATTTTGCCTTGGACTGGAAAAAGTAAACCGAGCCGACCGGATTATTTAGCCGGGGTGGCCGGTGGAACCGCCGGTTGGTTCATCTGGATGTTAAACTGCGTGACAATTTCTTTTGCCTCGGGACTGGTGAGACTCAAACGCATCAGATCCTTGGCTAAATTCTCCAGCTTGTCGGAGACCAGGCGGTAGCGGGCTACGGCTTGATCCGCATTCTCCGTTACCTGTTTGACGGCCGATCGCTCCCGCAGGATGGAGATAAACTGCACGCTGTTCACGATCAGGAGTGCGCCGAGCACCATGATCAAGGGCCAGGCGCAACAGGTGGAGGGGGAGTAAGATTCGTACGCTTGGTTGGCATCGTTCATGGAATTATTTTCCTTCCTCGAGCTTCACGTTCAGCTCGTGTTTTTTGAGAAGATCCCGGAAGGCGGCGTCTTTTTCCCCCGCCATGGCGATGCGGATGCTTAAATTGCGTAAGACCATTTCCAATTGGGGGCCGTTGGAAACTTGAGCTTGGATAGCTTGGATTTTGCTGACAGAGCCACGGGTGTTGAGCCCGAGGGCCAGATTGAGCATCAGCAGCAGGCTGACCGCGCCCGCTAAACTCCAGAGAAGAATCTTTTGCATAGGCGATCACGCTGATGGAATTCCTCCCTGGGGTCAAGCCGCCGAAGATGAGGTTTTAGAATAACCCGCTGTTTTAACCGGTGCGGGGGGGATTCGAACCCCCGGTACGGTTTTACCCGTACAACGGTTTAGCAAACCGCCGCTTTAGACCGCTCAGCCACCGCACCTACGCGAAAAAGCATACGAAGGACAAAGCCATACCGCCAACTGCCATTTTGAGGAATTTGGTTCATTCGGAAGAAGTTTCCCCGTAGGTTTTTCTGATGCGCATCTTGTTTTTGGGGGATGTGGTGGCGGAGCAGGGGCGAGAAGCCGTGCGCGATGTGGTGCCGCGTTTGATTGAGGAGTTCGCTCCGGACTTTATTGTTTTGAATGGAGAGAACGTGGCCGGCGGAAACGGGATCACCCCTAAACTGGCGTACGACCTTTTCCGGGCAAAAGTGGATGTGATCACCTTGGGTGACCACGTCTGGGACCAGAAAGAGATTTTTAGTTTCTTTGCCGAAGAACCTCGCCTGATCCGCCCCTTCAACTTTCCCTCCACCTGTCCGGGCAAGGGATGGATCGTCGTGAATGGCAACGGCAAAAAGCTCGGCGTGGTCAACGCGATGGGCCGGACCTTCATGAAGACCGATGTCGATAACCCGTTCCTCCTCATGGATCCGATTCTGGAGGAGATTTACCGGGAAACGCGGGCGGTCCTGGTCGACTTCCACGCCGAGACCACCTCAGAAAAGATCGCCTTCGGCCACGCGTTCGACGGAAAAGTCTCTGCGGTGGTCGGTACTCATACCCATGTGCAAACGGCCGATGAAAAACTGCTGCCGGGCGGCACCGCTTACATCACCGATGTCGGTTTTTGTGGGGCCCATGACTCGGTGATCGGCCGGGAAAAGCTTTCCATCGTGGAGCGTTTCAAAACCCTCATGCCGGTGAAGATGCATCTGGCCACCAGTGGGGTGCAGGTGGATGGGGTGGTGATCGATGTGGACGAGGCCACCGGCAAGGCCACGTCGATCGAGCGGATCCAGCGTCCGCGGTGAGCCGACCGGAACCCTTGTCCGTTTCTGCGCTGACCGCGCGGATCAAGGAGCTCCTCGAGGAGCAG
>Ga0194129_10010302_pt1 | contig 10226 bp, 8 predicted proteins | sample TA2KigCa35mmetaG_FD_150862 | JGI IMG/M metagenome (GOLD analysis project Ga0194129, IMG submission 150862) | Freshwater microbial communities from Lake Tanganyika, Tanzania - TA2015038 Kigoma Deep Cast 35m | ecosystem: Environmental > Aquatic > Freshwater > Lake | place: Tanzania: Lake...
CGCTGCAGCTGCGGCCCCTGGCGCCGGAGGAGCTGCCCGGTGAACCGGAAGATCCGCGCCGGCTGCTGCGCCTGCAGCTCACCCTGCTGCTGCGGCTGGTGCGCGGCGAGGAGGAGCGTGGCGCCCTGCTGCGCCTGGCCGGGGCGGCGGGCAAGACGCCCCTGCTGCGCCTGCTCGATGGCGACGACGAGGAGGCCCTGGCCCTGGCGGTGGCCGCCGGGTTGCCGAGCCGGGCGGTGGGGCTGGCGCGGCTGGCGGCAGAGCGGGCCGGCGTGCCGGAGCTGCTGCCCGTGCTGCTGCCCACGGGCGTCGGCGTGCAGGCAGTGTTTGCGGACTGCCTGGCCCTGTGGCGCCAGCAACTGCCGCCGCCGGCCCCGCGGCCCACCCTGCCGATCACGGTGCTGTTCACCTGCCACCGTCCCCAGCTGGCGCTGCTGCGCCAGGCCCTGGAATCGCTGGCCCTGCAGAGCGTGGCGATGGCGGAGGTGCTGGTGATCGACGACGGCACGCCCGAACCCGAGGCGGCTGCGCTGGCGGCGCTGCTGGAGCAGGCCGCTGGTGAGCTGGAGTTGCCGCTGCGGCTGCTGCGCGAGGAGCGCAACCAGGGCCAGTACGCCTGCCGCAACCTGGCGATCGAACGCATGACCGGCGAGGTGCTGGCGATCCACGACGACGACGACCTCTCCCACCCCCTGCGCCTGGAGCTGCAGTGGCAGGCGCTGCAGCAGGGGGCGGCGGCGGTGTATGGCCGGCATGTGCGCCTGGATGAGGCCAGCGGCGCCCCCCAGGCCGATGGCCATGACGGGGGTTTCTTCGGTGACGGCATCACCACCCTGCTGCTGCGGCGCAGTACGGCGCTGGAGCTGGGGGGCTTCTACCCGGTGCGCTCCCGCGGCGACGTGGACTTCCGCCGCCGGCTGGAGCAGCGCTACGGGGCGGCCCGGGTGGTGCGGCTGGAGGAGCCGCTCTATCTGATGCGGGGCTCGGCAAGCACCGTGTCGTCGGCCTACGAATACGGCTGCAGCCTGGGCCTGCCCAGCTGGCGCCGGCTGATGCGGCAGGGGTGGCTGCCATGAGCAAGCCGGCGCCGGTGTTCATCGGCCTCACCTCGATCCGCGGCCGCGAGGGCGCCCTGAAGCGCACGCTGGATTCCCTTCTGGCCCAGCAGCTGCCCCCGGGCGGCCGGCCGGTGGAGCTGCACCTGTTCCTCTCGCGGGATCCATACCTGCTCGATCGGGGCTTCGCGACCCTGCCGGGGTTTCTGCGGCGGCGGATCTGGCGCTCGCGGCTGGGCCCAGGCCTGCGCCTGCAGATGCACTGGACGGCGAACTGGGGTCCCTACCGCAAACTGCTGCCGCTGCTGGAGCGGCTCACGCCGGAGCAGCAGGCGCTCGATCCGCTGCTGATCACCGCCGACGACGACACCCTTTACCCGCGCGACTGGCTCCGGCGGCTGGTGGCCGCCCAGGAACGCTGGGGCTGCGTGGTGGCCTTCCGCGGGCGCCAGATGGTGCTGGAGGAGGGGGAGGTGGTGCCCTACCGGGATTGGCGGGTGAACGACGAGCGGCTCCTGCAGCCCAGCCTGCTCACCGTGCCCACGGGCAAAGATGGCATCTGCTACCGGCTGAGCCAGCTCGACTGGCGTGTGCGCGACGTGGAGCGGGCCCTGGCGATCGCCGGTCATGCCGACGACCTCTGGTTCAAGACCCACACCCTGCTCACGGCCACGCCGAGCGTGCTGCTGCACCACAACATGAGCCAGCAGTTTGTGGAGCTGAGCAGCCAGGGCGCGGCCCTCAAGCGCGGGGTGCCCGGCCAGCCGATCGGCCAGACGCTGTTCCTCTCAATCAACAAGCGCGGTGGCAATGATGTGGTGCTGGCCGATTGTCTTGGTTATCTGCAAGAGCAGATGGGTGGGGAGATTGTGCTCATTGCCCAACCAGAGCACGCCAGAAGGGAAGGCTTGTAAGCCGGATAGCTGAGCCCTTCAGGCCAGCCACTCCTGTGCGAGCCCTTCAATGAGCTGAAATTTGGGATCTTTGCGAAGGCAGAATGGCATCGCTTTGCTCTGCGGATACAGCGCTCCAGACATCAGCAAAGCATGGGAGTATATGGGATGCATATATTATGCGTTGTCTAATCGAGATTCCTCGCACTCACCTAGCACCCAAGCCCCAACTGCTTTTTGGGGAACAGAGCTAGAAAAAACACCCTGTTGGATCAAAGGATCATCTACTTGAGAACACTCCGGGGGAGCAATCAGGATTGACATCACCTTATCAATGTAATCAGGCCTTGGTGTTCGGCCATCCTCAGAAAAGGCGGAGGCATCCGAGAGTATGGAGCTGCTAACAAGTTCAAAAGAAGGAAAATAGTGGACATCCTGTATTTCTAGTGCAGCACGCCTGCAGGCAAGTAAAAGTCTGGACTTTGAATTGTAGTTTGCTTCTAATATATTGCTTCCTTGCATAGTGGCAACGAGTGGAACAGGGCTTACCGTAAGCAGAAGGCGCGCATCGGGATTGATTTCCGAAATTAGCCGCTTAAGCTGATGAAGGTCTTCGAAAATCTCCCCCTCAGTAAAGTCATGAAAAAAATGTCGATCAGGAGAAAAATAGCCAGCAATGGTACCTGGACATACAGGGAAGCAGGCGCCAGAAGCTTTGTCTAGCCAGGCCTCTGTCAAGCCAATCGTAAAAATAACAAGCGTACATTGACTTATCACTTCAACAAATGCAGCTCTATGATATAATCTCTTTGCAATGAAATCATCTTTTGTCTTGGCGAGCCAGGGATAGCCAGGCCTTCTCAGATCCAAAAGGCCCTGCCCATCAATGGGCTGAGAAGCATTCTGATAATCTAGCAAAGCTTGATCATGTGGATCCCCAAAAAGCTGAATAGCCTGCCTCGCCGTATACACATTGCCATATGAACAAGAGTACTCAGAGTAAGAAAAAGAATCCAGCGCGTAAAGATCCGGAAATTCGCAGAAATGGTCTCGCCCTTTACAGTATTCAATGCCTCTTGACAGCAAGTGAGGGATAATATTCAGGGCGAAGCAGGATCCAAATGATACAACCCTATCAGAATCGAGAATGAATTTTTCGCCAAGAGAAGAGGCATCGCCCCCCTCTTGCCGAAGACGCTTCATCAAGCGACCCCAGTAGGCCGAATCAGGTAACGAAGAATAGGGAGTTCCAGCTTTAGGCACGATGAAAAACCTCCTAGTTGGTCACTGCAAAGAAAGAGTCTAGAAATAGGTTTGCATATGAAGAATTTGCGTGGGTTAAGTCTCTATGATAAACATCTAGGAGAAAACCATTTTGATCCTGACACCCATCAGGATGCGGGATGTAGCCTATATCAAGAGACTTTGCGCACGAGGCAAGACAATTGCACGCTACTTGCCAGCAAAGTAAATAGTCCTGTTCATTTTCGTTTATTTGAGTCTTCGCCAACCTTTCATCATTTACCGCGCGCTCAGCTAAATATTTTGTAGAATAAACGGATTTGGGCGGCGGTGGAGCGGCTAGATAGGTAGGCTTACCAAGGGTCTTGCGCGAGTTAATCGCATCTTTCAAATCAAAGGCATAATAACATATTCCACGGATAAAGTGATCTGCCATCTCAGCCTCTCCGAAGGGGATCGTGGAACAAGGAACTAAGGAGCTATAATCTAAAGATAAGGAAAAAATCGTGTGAAGGTTTCCGCAAAAAGATAGAACTACATGATCGTAGTGGGCACACTCTTCAATTGCTTTACTAAGGCGTTCACAGCTCCCTCGGAGTGGCGGCGATACTTGGGAAATATAAATCTTATCGGATTCGGCAAGACGGGCAAAAGCTGCAACATGCGAATCTCCCAATATTGCAATACTGCCTGAGACAGGAGGACAAAGGGAAAATCCGCCACTATTATTCTTCGAATAAAGGGAAAGGCAGTTTTTGATAAAGTCTCTTAAAGAAATCGCCCTTTGCAGACGATCGTTTAAAACTGTTGAGTATGGGCTTGGCAACGGATCAGGGAAAGACTCGATTACTGCGATGCAGGCTTCAGGCGCTTTGACATAATAATATAGATTAGACAATAGATTTACAGCGTTAATACGCTCAGAATTATTCCGACTAAGTCGCAGAGAAGACCTGGCAAAATCGATAGCTCGAAGATATTCGCCGCGAGACATATACTGCTGTGCTGACCTGTAAAGTGAAGTACTAGGCTCTACCACAAGATGAGAAGCAAAGGAAAGAGAGTTGTCTTGTCGTGATGGTAACCGGCTTAACACATCAGAAGCATTGCAGTTCTCTGTGGCCACTTATTGCATGGTCGCAAAGTAGCATTTCTTTATTGGCAAATCCTCGAAACCTCTGGCTTTTGCGCGATCAATAGACAATTGATGCTCACTTTTTATTTCTTCATAGTATTTGACGCTCTCTCGGAGGAACTCTCGAATCATGTTCTCCTCGTCGACTGAAATGGAGACTTTGTACTTTCTATTTGCCCCAGAGTTGAGAACAGGCATGCACCATTGCAAAGAGTAGTGATTAGTTGGCGGGCTATCTGAGTGGAAATCAATCCGCACCCTGGCTGGATCTTGACGGCTCAATGAAATACCGTGATTCTTTTCATTCCAGACAAAGTATTGAAGGCAAGTTGATAGCGACTCGGAAAAAAACGGATAGGTTCTTGCATTAGGCCTCCCGTGATCAAGTTCAATAAATGCTTTCAAGTAGTTAGACATGGCAGGTATAGAGAAGATGCTGTCAAGATCGATTATATCCTCTATCTCTGATAGTGACAGTGTCATGCTAGATGACCCAGCAGTAGGTCTGGCAATCTGAATAAGTCTTGGCGATAACTCATCGACATTGGCGCTGATTTTGTTGTTGACCTCATGATTTAACTTTGAGATGAAGTGATGATATGGATCTCTGGCGGTAAATAAGAGACAAAAGTCTCTGCCAGCCAAAAGATCTTTATATGATCTTAGCCTAATATGACCGCCAACGAGCGATATATGGCCGCTATCAACCAAAGAGCCTAAATGAGTACTCAAAGACTTTCCGCACATGTATGTCTCGCTGTAATCCCAAAAGGTTCTCCTGTTAAACATATACTCCAGAATGAAGCCTAATGATGTTCCGGCGGTTTTCGGAATATGCGAAAAGAAATACATGGCTTAAATCCAGGCTGAACGGTGATTAAGATGCAGGGATTAAAGACGTCTGGCAAATAAAATCAGTTACCCCTTGGAGCTCAATCTCCCAACGTCTTTCCAAAGGAAGAGCTTCGGCGAAGGCACAAGGCAAATCCTTTGCGGTGGATCTTTGGTCAAATTCATCAATAGAGTTAAAAATAGCATTGGATATCGAAGTAACTTCGAGGTCAACAACATTTATTGAATATCCTGGAGACATTCGCTGGATATCGCTTTCGGATCTGGAGGGATATGAGTTAGTAATCACGGTAACTCCATGTCCAGCCATCTCGAAGGGGACCACGCTCGGGTGAGGTGCATCCATCAAGCTAATGCCAATCTTTGAGATGCGAAGAATTTGAGAATAGTCTTGATATGTCAGCTTAGAAAAGCATTTCATTGTAATTCCATCTGATAAAGGCATATCAAAATCGCTCAACGAACCAACACCGATAAATTGCCAGTTTCTCATTGAAGGACGTTCGCGGAGACAATGAATAAGTGATAGAGTTATAACTTGGTGACAGTTTCGGTCGGCGTGCTTCTCAGGCCTGAAATAACAGATAATAATATTGGTTTTTTCTGCCGGGAAAACCGGCTTGCTAGGGAGTATGTATTGATGCATGAAATGATGGCTGCGCCTGTCAGCAAGTGAGGGGTATTTGCTTTGCATATATTCTTTTAGAATGCAGCTATTGAAGATTGGGAGAAAGTCTAGCGAATAAGTATTGCGTACTGCAGACGATAGTGATCCGCCTCCGTAAAAACTTGATTCATCCTCCTGAATAAGATAATACCATTGAAATGGCTCGCCATTGAGTTCGGTCTTTATCTTATTCATCAAATAAGCGGACTTGGCGTTGTAGGCTATGGCAATAGTATTTATTCCAGCCATGGGCGCAGTTTGACTGGAATAGCCTGCCCTCCCATTCTCGTCAAAGGTAAGGCAGTGGACTCTAATTATTTCAGAATACTTGTTTAGTGGATGCTCTTTCTTGGAAATCTGATATAGCGCTCCAAGTGTTTGCGAAGGCTGGTCTGTAAGGACTAAATCAATGTGTGAGATAGCAAACTTCTCGACAATTGCGTCTATAATCCTGTAAAGTGCGGACATTCCGCCGAACTTGATTTCCGTGTCAATTGCGTGGAGCGCCAGCAGTAGGGACCTGCCGGCGCTACCGGTTGAAACTTGGATTGGAGGTGCCCCGTCAAAAAATATATACCTCTTCAATGACTCTGCTTCTTGACTTGGGCTCGAATCGAGCAAGTATGGATAGAATGATCTCAAATAAGATGCAGGATCGAATTCTTCTCCCAATCTTTCTTCGTTCAGGCCACAATCTATAAAATGGACAAAGCCGCACTTGAGCTTCGCGGAAGAGATTGCTTTTCTAATGTCTGGATAGCGCAGTAAATAGGCGGTCTCATTGTAGTCTCTGCGTGGGGAGAGGCCGAGGCAGCAGCCTGCGCCAAGATAATGCTTGAACGGATTTAAGTTGCCAGGCAACTCTATTCCGGCTGCGTCCAGCGACTCTTCGTACGAATCTATGTCAAATTGCCGCTGAAGTTTGATTGCAAGTTCTGAGGAAAGCTGCGTCGGCATGAATACTGCGCCGTGATACACGCCAACGGTAATAAAGTGAGCCAATCCTTCGGCGGCAGACTCGAGCTCGCGGGCCGGATTCAGTTTGCTAGGTAGGCTGTTTAGGTATCGTTTAAGGCTAAAGCTGGGCACTGGCAATCGTCTGTTATTCTTTTTGAAATCCAGGAGCATGGCCAAGGCTGATTCATAGCTGCCAACCGAGCCTTGAGCCGAGAGTCTTGATTGAATTTGATTTTGAAATGTAATGCCGGAAATTGGTTTGCGGCCTTCTAGGGCAACGGCGAAAATTGGCAGGCAAGGGTGGGGCATAGTTTTTTTGTGTTGAGGCCTGTTTCTGCGAGTAATGACTATTTGATTATATAATCTGGCTGCAGAATGGACGCTGGGCCAGCATTCCCAGCCGGCCGCCGCTGTAGCCGCCCTGCTCCCGCACCCGCTGGCACCAGCCCTGCTGCTGCAGATACCAGCGTACCGTGGCCGCCAGGCCCTCCTCAAAGCTGTGGCGCGGCTGCCAGCCCAGCTCCGTGCTGATCCGGGTGGGATCGATCGCATAGCGCCGGTCGTGGCCGGGGCGGTCGCTGACCGGCGTGATCAGCCGGCTGTGGGGAGCACCAGCGGGGAGCAGCTGGTCGAGCGCCTGGCAGATCGCCTCCACCACCTGCTTGTTGGTGCGCTCTCCATGGCCGCCCACGCAGTAGCTGCACCCCAGCTGCCCCTGGGTTGCCGCCAGCAGCAGGGCATCCACATGGTCTTCCACATACAGCCAGTCGCGCACATTGAGGCCATCGCCATAGAGCGGGATGGGTTCGCCCGCCGCCGCCTTGAGGATCACCACCGGGATCAGCTTCTCGGGGAACTGCCAGGGGCCGTAGTTGTTGGAGCAGTTGGTGAGCACCACCGGCAGGCCGTAGGTGTGGTGCCAGGCGTTCACCAGGTGGTCGCTGGCCGCCTTGCTGGCCGAGTAGGGGCTGCGCGGGTCGTAGGGGGTGGTTTCCGAGAAGCGGCCGGTTTCGCCGAGGGAGCCGAACACCTCATCGGTGGAGATGTGGTGGAAGCGGAAGGCCGCCTGGCGCTCGGCCGGCAGCGCTTCCCAATGGCTGCGCACGGCTTGCAGCAGATGGAATGTGCCATTCACGTTGCTGCTGATGAAGGCGCCGGGGCCCTCGATCGAGCGATCCACGTGGCTCTCGGCCGCCAGGTGCATCACCAGATCGGGATCGGCCTGGCGCACCGCCTCCGCCGTGGCGTCTGCGTCGCAGAGATCCACCTGGAGCAGCTGGTGGCGGCTGTTGCCCTCTGTGGTGGCGGCGCGATCGCCCAGCTCCGCCAGCACCTGCTCGATGCTGGTGAGATCGCTGGCGTAACCGCACTTGTCGAGGTTGAAGACCAGCGCCTCGCTGTCTGTGAGCAGGCGGCGCACCACGGCGCCGCCGATGAAGCCGCCGCCGCCGGTCACCAGGATGCGGCGGCGGCCGGCGAGCAGGGCGGAAACCTCAGGCGGGGTGGCGGTGGGCATGGGGGTGGTGATCACAGGGCCTCCAGGAGCTGGCGCAGGGCCTGGCGCCAGGGGGTGGGTGCCAGACCGAGGGCCCGGCGGCTGCTGGAGCAGTCCAGCAGGGAATAGCTGGGCCGCTGGGCCGGCAGCGGATACTCCGCCGTGGTGAGGGGGTTCACGGGAGCGGGCTGCTGCAGCAAACCCAGCTCCAGCGCCAGCTCACCCACCGCCACGGCCACATCAAACCAACTGGCGGCGCCGGCATCGCACCAGTGCAGCACCGGCTCCTGCACGTCAGCCGTGATCACCCGCCAGCAGGCCGCCGCCAGGGTGGCGGTGCTGGTGGGGCAGCCCACCTGGTCTTCCACCACCCCCAGGGCCTGGCCGCTGGCGCCGCGCTCGCGGTGCAGCCGCAGCATGGTGAGGGCGAAGTTCTTGCCCACCGGGCCGATCACCCAGCTGGTGCGCAGGATCACGCCCCGGCCACTGCCGCCCAGCACCTGCTCCACGGCTTCCTCGCCGGCGGCCTTGGTGCGGCCATAGGCGCCGAGGGGATCGCGGGCCTGCTCAGGCCGGTAGGGGCTGCCCTGCTGGCCGTTGAACACAAAGTCGGTGCTCACCTGCAGCAGGCGGCCGCCGGTGTCTGCCAGGGCCTCGGCAAAGGCCCGCGGCGCCCCGCCATTCACCGCCAGAGCCAGCTCGGGTTCGCTCTCGGCTCGATCAACGGCCGTGTAGGCACCGCCGTTGAGCACCCAGTCGGGCCGGTGCTCCAGCACCGCCGCGCGGCAGGCGGCGGCATCGGCCAGATCCAGGGGCGACAGGCCAGTGGCGGGATCACCGCTGCGGCTGGTGGCGATGAGCTCCACCCCGACAGGCACCTGCTGGCGCAGGGCCTGGCCCAGCTGGCCAGCGGCGCCGGTGAGCAGGATTTTCATGCGAACACCTCCCCGGCCGCCACCGCCTCAGCGAAGGTGGGAGCGGCGGCGTCCTTGTCGGCCAACAGCGGCGCCACGCCGGCAAGGCAATCCAGCGGCCAGGCGATCCCCACCTCCGGGTCGTTCCAGCGCAGGGAGCGCTCGCAGGTCTTGCTCCAGAAACCGCTGGCCTTGTACAGCACCTCGGCGTGGTCGCTCAGGGTGAGGAAGCCATGGGCAAAGCCCACCGGCACCCAGAGCTGGCGGTGGTTGCCTGCGCTCAGCTCCGCCCCCACCCACTGGCCGAAGGTGGGCGAGCTGCGGCGCAGGTCCACCGCCACATCGAAGATCGCCCCCACAGGGCAGCGCACCAGCTTGCCCTGGGGCTCGGGTTCCAGCTGGTAGTGCAAGCCCCGCAGCACGCCGCGGCTGGAGCGGGAGTGGTTGTCCTGGCTGAAGGCGATGGGATGGCCCACCGCCTGATCAAAGCGGCGCTGGTTCCAGCTCTCGTAGAAAAAACCCCGGGCATCGCCAAACACCTGCGGCGTGATCAGCAGCGGCCCCTCCATCAGGGCACCGCTGGCGGCATAGAGCTGTTCAACCTGCATGGCTCACCTCCAGGCTCTGCTGCAGCGCCCCATGATCGCTGGCGCTCTCCTGCAGCAACCGCAACAGGTAGTCGCCATAGCCGCTCTTCTGGAGCGGTTGGGCCAGCCGCTCCAGCTGCTCGGCGCTGATCCAGCCCTGGCGCCAGGCCACCTCCTCCGGGCAGCCCACCTTGAGCCCCTGGCGGTGCTCCAGCGTGCGGATGTAGCTGCTCGCCTCGTGCAGCGAATCGCAGGTGCCCGTATCCAGCCAGGCCATCCCCCGGCCCATCAGCTCCACCCGCAGCTGCCCCTCCTGCCTGGGCACCATCTGAGCGCACCGCTTGATCAGATGCTCGCCCTGGGGGATCAGACCCTGATGGATCGGACAGGTGAACACCGTGGCGCTGTGCCACCCGACCTCATAGCGGA
>Ga0194129_10010305_pt1 | contig 10225 bp, 20 predicted proteins | sample TA2KigCa35mmetaG_FD_150862 | JGI IMG/M metagenome (GOLD analysis project Ga0194129, IMG submission 150862) | Freshwater microbial communities from Lake Tanganyika, Tanzania - TA2015038 Kigoma Deep Cast 35m | ecosystem: Environmental > Aquatic > Freshwater > Lake | place: Tanzania: Lake...
CAGGGCGATGTAAAGGATGTCTGGTTCCGGGAAGTGGCGGATTTTCATCGCGTCGGGGGAGGAGCGGGGGGCTGAGGGGTCTGGGATCGGATCACGGCCCTGAGGAAACCGCGGTCAAAGAAGGCGTTGTGCACCGTTTCTCTGTCCTCAAGCGACATCACTCTGAGCGCACGGTTCTGGGCTTCCGGCACCAGCCCCCTCAGGGCGAAATCCGAGCGCACCGAAACGACAGGCAAACGCTGACAAAGCCTGCCCGTGCAGCGCCGTTGCTGCGGATTAGAAGCGCGGTTGCGGCGAGGCCGCAGAGAAACCAGCAGGCTGTGTCAGCTACCAGAGTGGCACACCCCCCCAAGAGATTGAGTGAGTCTCGTCAGTATTAGCGCGCAAATCAAGCTCAGCATCATGAAGACTAAACGTCTCGCTTTGTTCTCTGCTTTTGCGGCATTAACTACTACTTGGGTTGATGCCGGAAGCGTCAGTGCCGCGATCTTTACGGTCGGAGGTCAACAATACGACATAACAACTTTTGCAGGAACTTACACTACTGACACTGCGAAGTTTAACACTGCCAGCAACGGTGGCAGTATGCCTTGGTGGGGTAACCCTACTCTGGCTGATGATTTTGCTACGACTGTTAAAGAAAGTCTAGGCTTGCCTTTTTTCGGAGTTTATGGTCCATTTTTTGCTGATGAAGCTTCGGGGGTCTCTGTGAGTGTGTCTTATTGGTCTGGCACACTTGAAAGCAACCTTGTTAGTGGATCAGCTTCTTGGACCTACGCCCAAGCAAGACTTGTTGAAGTGCCGGGCCCCCTGCCGCTTCTTGGCGCAGCCGCTGCTTTCAACATGAGCCGTCGCCTGCGGCGTCGCATCAATTCCCAGCCCTATAAACTCTAAATTTTTTGTTTCAGGTTTCCCAACCTCAGCCCTGCTTCGGCGGGGCTTTTTTGTACCGCGATTCCCACCCCCAGCTTCTGATCATTCGCCATGCCCCTGCGCAGCCTCAGCCGCCTTGTCCCGGCCTATGTGCTGCTGGTGCCGTTGCAGATCAGCGCCAGCCTGCGCCTGCAGCAGGCTGGCGGCGCCGAGCAGGCCGCGCGCATCAATCAAGCTGAGCGGCAGCTCGCCGGCTTCCGCCCGGCGGTGCAGCAAGCGAGCAGCAGCGAGGCCCTCGCCAGCAGCCTGGAGCAGCTCGGCGGCCCGCGCCCCGCCCCCGCCGATCTGGCCCTGCCGCTGCCGCTGCTCAAGGCTCAAACCAATGCCGCCTTGGAGCAGGTGCAGCTGGCGATCCAGCGCCAGCGCGCCTCCCTGCCAGCCAATGATCCGCTGCGCCAGATCCCGGAGTTGATGCGCCCCTGCCTCGCCTCGCTGATCCTCGCCTTTGCTTTCGCCAGCCTCGCCCGCTGTCGCTCCCTCCACGACGACCAGGAGAGCGCTTCACTGATCGGGAAGGCGGCTCCGTAGAGCGCCCGGGCGGCTGCCAGCCCCTCAGCCAGGGTGAGGCCCGAAGCCAGCAGCACCGCCACGTCGGCGTAGTCCTTGCATTCTGCGCGCTGCAACAGCACCTTCAACTTGGTGGCCAGCAGATCGAGCGGCGCCGCCACGAGGGCTACGCCATCGCTGCTGGCCTCCGGTTCGGCCACCCGTCCGATCGCGAGTCCACCGAACCACGACAGCTTCACTCCGCCCTGGCCGTCTGCGTCACCGGCGCTGAGCACGGTGAGCGTGCCCGGCTGATCCTGCAGTGTTGTGGTGTTGTCCAGCCAGGGAAGCAGGCGACGCAGGGCAGCGCGATCGGGGGGACGGGCACTGAAGAAGTCGAAATCCACCGAGACCCGGTGGCCGCAGCGCAGGGCGATGGCGGTGCCGCCGTAAAGCACAAAGCCGGCCGAAGCCAGTCCGCTCAGCGATGGCCCGAGCCGCCGCTGCGCCGCCGGCAGGATGTCGAGGCGGGGCGCGAAGGTCTTCCGCCGCTGAGGCGCCGCTGCGGCAGAGGCGGCACCGGACCGGTGGGCGTGATCCCCAGCTTGCGGTGCCAGTAGGTCCAGGAGCGGGGTGTGAACCAGCCCGCCTCGGCCTGCTGCAGCACCTCAACCAGGCGACCATCCCCCAGACGACGGCGCAGCTGCAGCACGGTGTCGAAATCGCCGATGTCCATCACCTGGGCGATCACCCGCTCGGGGCGCCGCAGCGCCTGCTCGGGCGGCTGCCACCAGATCAGCCGGGCCGCCATGGGACGAAGCAGCTCATGCTCCTCGGCTGCTGTCGGGGGAACGGGCGGTTGGAGCATCGCCGGGCCCAAGGGAGAGCTGTCCAACGCTACGGCGCCCGCTGCAGCGCGCAGACGCCGCGCAGGGGCGGCAGGGGGCCGAGATTGGCGCTGGCCAGGAGGCTGCGCAGCTCGACCTCGGAGCTGCTGGCGCCGATGCGGCTGCGAAGGGCGGCCACGTTGCGTTCGCCCTGGTTGATCTGGCGGTTGACCTGGCTGTCGCTGTCGGCCCAGAGCCAGACGAAGCCGGACAGCTGCAGTGGCACCAGCAGAGCGAAGATCCAGGCCCAGCGGCCGGCAAGCGCAAAACAACTCTCGGTGCTGATGCGAGCAGCGCAGGGCTTCAGGGTCAGCGACCCAACGCGACGGCCCCTGCGCCAGCGGGCAAACGTCGCGCCAGCCACCTGCCGACACTCCAGATAAACTGGTTGACAACTGGTTTGAACCTACCCATGCGGAGTGTCGGCGCCTTCGAGGCCAAGACCCATCTGGCGGCCCTGCTGGATGCGGTGAGCGCGGGCGAGCAGATCACGATCACCCGCCATGGCCGCCCCGTGGCCAGGCTGGTGCCGCCAGCCAGCGAATCGCGGGCCCCCGTGGCGGAGACGATTGCTGAGCTGCGACGATTCAGCCAGGGGCAGACCCTCGGGGGGCTGTCGATCACCGACCTGCGCGACCTGGGCCGCCGATGAGCACTCCGGCCCCTGCCCTTGGAGAGGAGATCGCCAGAAGCGATGTGGTGCTGGATGTCTCCCTCAGCTGCGCCTGGGGGTTTGCTGATGAGGCCAGCGAGGAGGCCTGGGCGGTGCTGGAGCGATTGCAGGCCGGCAGGGCCCATGTGCCGGCCCTCTGGCTCTGGGAAACGGCCAACGTGCTCGTGCAGGCCGAGCGGCGCAGGCGCATCACCCCTGCCGCCATCCGCTCCTTCCTGGGGTTGCTGGAGGCACTGCCGATCAGCATTGACCCGCCCAGCAGCGGCACCGCCTGGCACGACAGCCTTGCCCTGGCCAGCAGTCATCGCCTCACCGCCTACGACGCGGCGTATCTGGAGCTGGCGATCCGCAAGGGCCTGCCCCTGGCCACGCGCGACAAGGCCCTCCAGGAGGCGGCCCGGCTGGAGGGGGTGGCCCTGCTGCCCTGCTGAGGCGGTTCGATCCACGCTGCGCCTGCATCGCGAGCGGCGGTTGGCGGACTGCGCCCATCTGCGCAGCTTCCGCGCCGAATTCGGCAGCCAAGCCCGAGTTGGCCTGCTGCTGCATACCGGCGCAAGCCTTGCGTGGCTCCCAGCCCCTGCAGGCGGGGCTGCGGAGCCAGACCTGGAGGTTTAAAGTATTTGATAAACTTGGGCACCGATGGCCCACTCGCTCCCCCGTCAGGATCTGCGCCGCTGGGGCAATTCCCTGGGCGTGCGCCTGCCGGCCGCCGTCGCCCGCGAAGCCCAGCTCCACGACAACCAGTCCGTGGAACTGAAGGTGGTTCCCGAGGGCGTGCTGATCCGTCCCGTTCAGCCCCGCTTGGCTCTGGCCGAGCGGCTGGCCGCCTATCAGCCAATGCCGGGCGAACCCACCGAAGCGATGGCCTGGGAACCCCTCGGCCGTGAACTCACCCCATGACGCCACCGCGGCGGGGGGCCGATTGGTTGCCCGATCGGGGTGAGGTGATCTGGATCGACCACAATCCCCAGGTCGGCCGGGAGATGAAAAATCACCACCCGTTTCTGGTGCTGTCCACCGCCCCCTTCCACAGGGTTGTGGGCCTGGTTGTCGGCTGCGCCATGACCTCCGCGGCCTCCAACCAGGGTTCCTCTCTCGCCTTGGATCTTGGACCCATCCCGGATCGAGCCGACGCCCACAGCTTCGTGCTCTGTCACCAGATCAAGTCGTTCGATTGGAAAGCCCGCGGCGCACGCCCCCATCCAATGGGCCAACTCAAGGAGGACCAGCTCGATGCGGTGCTGGACATCATGGGCCAGATTCTTGGCTTCATCCCCTGATCGGTGCCGTTTGCCAGCTGCTACAGGAGCGCGGCGGGAAGCAGATCCCTGATTGCTGGAACTGCCAGGAGCGATCGCGCCTGAGCGATGGTCAAGTGCAGCCGCGGCCGGACGGTCAGGATTACGACATAACAACATTTACTGGACGCTTCGACCCCAATGCCGCGAAATTCGATACACCCAACAATGGAGGCGTGATGCCTTGGTGGGGAAATGCAACGCTGGCACAGCAATTTGCAACGACGGTGTTGGATGCTCTCGGCAAGCCAAACGCAGGTGGAGCTCGTGGCCCCTTTTTTGCATACAAAACAATTGGCAATGGCGTAATCTCTTATGTTTAAGCAACTCAACCTCCTGCCCCAAGTGGGGTGATTGAAGAAGGTGTAAGTAAATTTGGTACTCTTACATATCCTCAAGCAACAGCTGTACCTGGCCCACTGCCCTTGTTCGGCGCAGCCACGGCCTTCGGCATGAGTCGCCGTCTGCGTCGTCGCATCGCCTCCCGGTCCTACAAGCTCTGAGTTCAGCCGCATGGGTTCATCGCTCGCTTCTTCAGCCCTGCCTTGGCAGGGCTTTTTTGTGACTCAGCCCACCAGTGGCGTGGCGTCTTCAGCGATGGCCAGCTCCATCCGAGGTTGGAGCGCGTCGGCCCGATCCCGAGGTTCAAAGCCTGCTCGGAGGTGGGGGTCATCGGGCCGCTGAAGGGCCTGGTCGACATTTCAGGCTTGTCGCCGGTGTCGATCGATGGGGCGGCTGGCGGCGGTTGTGGTCCCATGTTCCCAATCTCGCTTCAGGCCGCCCAGATCGGCTCCAAGCTGAAGGCCGACCTCCCCGGCAGGGGGCGGCTGTCCCGCCAGCCAGTGGGTGTCCTGCTCCAGCACCTCCGCCAGGCGAGGATTCCAGCCGGGCAGGGAGCACCATTCCGCCAGGCTGTAGACGAGCAGATCGCAGGCCACAGGCAAGGAGCCGGTGTCCCAGCGGCGCAGCCGTTCCCAGGCGGGATCGGTGCAGGTCTTGAGGATCAAGATCAGATCCAGGTCGCTGCCCACGCCGGCATCGCCGCGGCCATAGGAGCCAAATACGCCCACGGCTAGCAGATCGTCGTGGTTGCCGCGCTGCCGCTCAGCCCAGCGGGCAGCAGCCCCCAACACCTCAACGGAGCTGGGCCACCGCAGCACGAACCCAGTGGGTGATGACGCCGGCATGAAGAAGAGCCTGATCGCTCTGCAGTCTGCCGAAATGTTCGCCGGGTGTGCCTTCCGGATAGCTGTCTGGATAGCGGGTGGGGATGTAAAAACCATCCAGCAGCCGCAGGCGATCCTCCAGATCCGCAGGAGGATCCAGGGGCCAGTCCCTTTGGGGCAGGGCGGCCCAAAGGCGGGTGAGGGTATGGCCCCAGGCCTGTTGTCCCACGGCAAGATTGAGTCCCTTCAGGGCCTTTTCCGCCGCTTGGTGAGCCGCGAAACAGGCCCATTCATGACGCCCTGCCCGCCTCGACTCCTCGGCCTGCTCCAGATCCCTGAGGGCCTGATCCAGCCAGTCGGCCGATCGATCCGCCACTGAACCGCATCCCGCTCCCCCCAACTTAGTGGGGGCGCAGCTGGCTGGATCCAACAACGACTTGCCCCGCTTTCGGCATCTTGGGCAGGGTCCCTCGCCCTCTTGGCCTTCAGCCCGCCCAGATCGCCACCAGCTCGATCACCAACCCCGGAAACTCCGCTCCGCCGTCCAGCCGGGTGGCGGCCTCGATCCGCAGGCCCTGCCCACCCCCATCCAGCACGCGGGGCGGGGAAGAGTCCAGGCAGAACGCCTTCCTTCCGGTTGGACCTGCCACCGCCATGGGTGCATCCGCGATGGAGCAGTTCCTGGTCCGCGTGCAGGCCGAGCCGCCCTCCGCCGGCAGGTGAGCGAGGCGATCACCGCTGATGACCTGCCGCTGCTGGTCCAGGCCCTGGCCTACCCGGTGAGCGGCAGCAAGCTGCTGCGCTTATCCGGCCGCTACGTCTGAGTTGTCACCAGCGGCTGGATCTGCTCCAGCTTGTCGGCCAGCGCAGCACTGGCCACCTCGGTGTCGTGGGCGGCCTGGGCTCGCAGCCAGTAACCGGGACTCAGGCCCAGAAACCGGCAGAGGCGCAGATCGGTGTCGGCTGTGATCGCCCGCTGACCCGTCACGATTTCACTGATCCTTGAGGCCGGCACGCCAATGGCCTTGGCCAGCCGGTACTGGCTCACACCCAGCGGCTGCAAGAACTCCTCCTGGAGCAATTCACCGGGGCTGATGGGGGGTAGACGGTCCATGGCAGAGATCAGTGGACATCGATGATTTCGACAGCATCGGGACCGGCGGCAGCTCAGGCAGCATCCCCTCGCTCATTGCCAGGCACGCCAGCGCTCACTTCGAGAGGAGAAGACATCGCTCCCAGGAGCGGCGCCGGGAAGCGACTGGGCCACCAGGGAAACTGGCACCCCCCCCTGAAATCGACGAACGTTGGCCAAAGCTATGACGCAAATCGCCATTCACAGGGGAGTGCGAATGATCGGCAAAATGTTCAAACGGCTCCTGCCGGTTTCTGCGCTTGCCCTCGCTGCCAGTGCGGCATTGGATGCCGGCGGCGCCCAAGCCATCCTGGTCTTCGAGTTCTTGGAGCAGGGTGCTGATGTTCGACTGAATATAGCGGGCTCGCTGACAGGGCTGCCTGTTCCGGCTACTACAAATTCTAATGCTTGCTTTGGTTCTAGTGTAACTGCCAGCCCTTTTCGGACGTTAACAGGGTGTGTTACCGGAGCAAGCAGGTACCCGACGACCGGCCCCACTAGCATCGGAACAAGCACAGCCTTCATTCCTCTTGTTAGCTATACTGGTAACGTCCTGTTCTTTTTTCCAAATGGCGGTTTAGGTATTGCGGGATATAACGAAGGCGATACCATTGCGGGCTCCGGTTTGCTTTCAGGGCAATCCTTCAGCTCTCTCGGCCTGAATTCGACCACCCCTGGTGCACTCCTTGGCAGTTGGAACATCGGCACCGACACGATCGAGGCTCGCATCGCCGTTCCCGGCCCGCTGCCCCTGTTCGGCGTCGCTGCCGCCTTCGCCCACAGTCGCCGACTACGAGCCCGCCTGCGAGCCGGTTCCGCGCCCCAGGCCTGAAGTTTCTCGACCTCCTTGCCGGGATGCTTGCGGCGCACCACAGCGCGAAAAAAGGCAGCTGCCGATTGAAATCAAGGCCTCGGCCTCGCCAGGCTGGCGGACTGCGCCCAGCTGCAATCCTTCCGCGCCATAGACTGCAACCAGGCCCGCGCCGGCCTGCTGCTGCCTACCGGCACGAGCGTGGAATGGCTCACCCCTGATGTGCTGGTGGTGCCGTTGTGGCGGGTGCTCTCACCGGGCTGGCCATCGGGCAAGCTGCTGGGGTGTTGAGTCCGCTGGGCGGGCTTGCGCCAACGGCCTCACTCCGCCCAGATTGGCTCGAGCTCAAGCGTCAATCCAGGAAACTCAGGTGCTCCCTCCAGCCGGGTGGCCGCCTCGATCCGGCGGCCCTGCTCACCCCCCTCCAGCGGCCCCCACACCTCCACCGCCCGCTCCTGCGGAATCAGCAGCCAGCCGAGGCGGGCGCCGTTGCGCTGATAGTCGGCCATCTTCTGGCGCAGGGCGGCCAGGCCGCAGGGGCCCTCGTCACTGGGGCTGTCCAGTTCGACCACGAGATCTGGGCAGAGCGGGGCAAAGCTGCGGCGCTGCGCCGTGCTGAGAGCCCGCCAGCGCTCCATGTGCACCAGGGAGGCATCGGGGCTGCGAACCGAGTCGTCCGGCAGGCGAAAGCCACCGGAGCTACAAAACAGCTTGAGGGGCAGACCACTGGCCTGAACCGCCTGGCCAAGAGCGATGAGTAGGGAGCTGTTGCGGCCGCTTGTCTCACTGCCGGTGGGGGTCATGGGAATCAAGGAGCCATCGGCGGCCAGCTCAAGCACCGCATCCGGGTTGGCAAGACACAGCCGCTCGAACTGCTCCGGCGTCAGCCGCAGGCTGGCTGAAAGTGCCATGGGCAGGGTGAGGGAGCTAAAGGGCTGCTCGGTGCCGAGGAGGTCAGGCCCCGACGGCGAACCGTTCGGAACATCCTTGAGGGTCGGCGGGGCAACCATGGACCGTTTGACCACTGACGTTATGGCGTAAGGCTAGGAGCCGTTTCTGGCGCTCGCCGCCATGGCGTGGCCCTCAGCCTGCCTCGCCATCTCCATCTACTGGGCGGCAGCCGATCCGATCGTTGCCCTCAGGCGGGCTGCAACGCCGAAGGGATCGGCAACAGGGTTTCGATCGCGCTGCTGTCACTGATCTCGGAATAGTGCTCCAGCGTCACCCCCACCGGCCGGCCTTGGGCGTCGAAATCGACGATCAAGTTGTCGTTGATGGCCTGCGAGCTGCTGCTGTCGCGCTCGGCCAGGGCGATGTAAAGGGTGTCTGTATCCGGGAAATAGCGGATCTTCATCGCGTCGGGGGAGGAGCGGGGGGCTGAGGGGTCTGGGATCGGATCACGGCCCTGAGGAAACCGCGGTCAAAGAAGGCGTTGTGGACCGTTTCTCTGTCCTCAAGCGTAATCACTCTGAGCGCACGGTTCTGGGCTTCCGGCACCAGCCCCCACAGGGCAAAGCGGCCATCGGGCTGGCGGCGCTCCTCCAGTGGATCGGCCAGCACGCGCTGGATCCAGGCTTCCTTGATGCCGGGATGCTTGCGGCACACCACATCGCGAAAATAGGACGTCGTTTTCATAGGCCCAGCATCGTGCAGGGGTGATGCCCTCCTGCACGCTTCCTTTTCCCGCGGACTGCCGGAGAGCTTCCTGCCGGGTTTCCCCTGGCGCACCACCCCCGGCGAGGAGGTGGATGGGGTGATCGAGGCGGGGGCAAGCTGCTGCCGATCGAAGTGAAAAGGCCCCGGCCTTGCCACGGCGGGCAGTGTTCGTCCAGCTGCAATCCTTCCGCGCCATAGACGGCAGCCAGGCCCGCGCCGGCCTGCTGCTGCCTACTGGCACGAGCCAGGAGTGGCTCACCCCTGATGTGCTGGCGGTGCCGTTGTGGCGGGTGCTCTCACCGGGCTGGCCATCGGGAAAGCTGCTGGGGTGTTGAGTCCGCTGGGTGGGCTTGCGCCAACGGCCTCACTCTGCCCAGATCGGCTCGAGATCAAGCGTCAAGCCAGGAAACTCAGGTGCTCCCTCCAGCCGGGTGGCCGCCTCGATCCGGCGGCCCTGCTCACCCCCCTCCAGCGGCCCCCACACCTCCACCGCCTGCTCCTGCGGAATCAGCAGCCAGCCGAGGCGGGCGCCGTTGCGCTGATAGTCGGCCATCTTCTGGCGCAGGGCGGTGAGGCCGCGGGGGCCTTCGTCGCTGGGGCTGGCCAGCTCGACCACGAGGTCGGGGCAGAGCGGGGGGATGCGACGCCGCTGCTCGGGCGACAGGGCCTGCCAGCGCTTCTCGAGCACCAATGAGGCATCGGGGCTGCGTACGGATCCATCCAGCAGGCGGAAGCTACCGGAACTGTCGAAGATCCTCAGAGAAGCGTCACAGCGGGGAAGGGCCATTCCCAGCTGGATGAGCAAACGGCTGTTGCGGCTGCTGGTTTCTCCGCCGGTGGGTGTCATGGCAATTAGTTGTCCATCGGCAGCCAGCTCCAGCACCGCCTCGGGGTTGACCTGGCAGAGCTGCTCGAACTGCTCTGGCGTCAGCCGCAGGCTGTCGGTGAGTGCCATGGGCAAGGTGAGGGAGCCCAAGGGCTGCTCGGGGCTGAGGATGTCGGGCCCCAGCGGCGAACCGTTCGGAACATCCTTGAGGGTCGGCGGGGCAACCATGGTCCGCAGGGCCACTGACTTAAGGCTAAGGGGCCTGTCTGTCGCTCGCCGCCATGGCGTGGCCCTCAGCCTGCCTCGCCATCTCCATCTACTGGGCGGCAGCCGATCCGATCGTTGCCCTCAGGTGGG
>Ga0194129_10010308_pt1 | contig 10223 bp, 10 predicted proteins | sample TA2KigCa35mmetaG_FD_150862 | JGI IMG/M metagenome (GOLD analysis project Ga0194129, IMG submission 150862) | Freshwater microbial communities from Lake Tanganyika, Tanzania - TA2015038 Kigoma Deep Cast 35m | ecosystem: Environmental > Aquatic > Freshwater > Lake | place: Tanzania: Lake...
TAGCCGTACCCGGTCATCTCCAGGTCGCCCCACACCTTGACCCGGTCCAATTGCCGGGAACCGACCCCAAGTTCGATCGTCTTCGTGCCCGACGTTGCGTTGGAGTTAAAGATCCGGAAAGCGGAGTTGCTGTCGTTGATATCGGTCCGCCAGTTTTCGCCGCCGGTGTGCTGCCAGTCCATGACGGCGCTGAGTCCCGGTCCTCCCGCTCCGATCAAGGGCGCATAGTCAATGACCGCTGCCCGCACGGTTCCGCGAAAAATCCCGTCGGAAAACTCAACGTCCCCGTTTCCTTTGATGGCCCACCCGGCCGAACCGGCAGCGTAGTCCGCGGACTTGATCGCGGGGACACCGTCAAGCGTCAGGCCGCCCGAGGTAATGACCAGCCCGCCGTTGATCGCGGTCAGCGTCACATCGGCGTGGGGCGAGATACCGGCGAGCTTCGCGTTCGCCGAGGTATCGAGGTTGGCGAGCGACTTATTGGTGACCTGCGTCGAAAGGTCCACGCTGCTCGCGGTCGCCAGAGAGCCGAGACCAGCCACTTGGGAACTTGCCACTGAGTTTTGAGTCGCGAGCGCCCCCAACCCGCTCACCTGCCCCGCCGTGACCGTGTTCTGGGTGGCGAGACTTCCCAGGCCAGAGACATCACCGCTTGTGAGGACGAGCGAACCCGTGACCCGCACTTTACCATCCACCACCTGAAACGGTGCCACCGCCGAGGTCCCGTTGTGGATCTTGAACGAACTAGCCTGGAAGGTGATGTCCGACACATCCGCACCGGCGCCCGTCGCCGACGTGATGTTCATCCCGGTTACGATGTTTCCCGCGGCCACCTTCAGGGAATACTTGCCGGAAAGGTTGCCGTCAGCGGTGGCCCTCGCGGTTGCCTCCGCTGACACCGCCGTTCCGATCGCGCCCGATGCGACTGTCGTATCGACCCACGCGGACCCATTCCAGCGCTTCACCGCGTTACCGTTGCCTGTATCGATCCAGAGGTCGCCCGCCGCGGTGGCCGTCGGAGAGCCGCTCTGGAAGAAGGTCCGGTTTCGCGAATTCGCGGTAGCCGAGACAGAGTTGATCTGTCCCGCCAGCGCTGTGTCAGCGGCGGAACGCGCCGTCTCCTCGGCCGCGATGCGGGAGTACGTAGCGGAAAGCCCGGAGGAAGCATTGTTTACGGCCGACTCCAGGGCGCCGGCCCGATTGGCAACCGCCTCCACCGCAGTGGCGCGAGCGCCCTCCTCCGACGTAATACGCGAATGGGCCGCGGCAACGCCCGTGGATGCGTTGTTCACCGTGGCCTCGAGGGCGGACGCTCGCGTTGCAACCGCGGCGGTTTCTGCCGCTCGGGTTTCCTCTTCCGAAAGAATCCTCGCCCGGGTGGCTGCAAGACCCGTGGTGGCGCTATTTACCGTAGTCTCGAGACTCGCCGTGCGAGCTGCCACGGCATCCACCGCGGTCACCCGCGCCTGCTCTTCACTCGAGATCCGCGAATGGGCGGCGGAAACGCCGCTCGTCGGGCTATTGATGGTCGCCTCGAGCGAGGACGTCCGGGACGCGACCGCCTCCACGGCCGTTGCTCGAGCCTGCTCCTCCGCCGCGATCCGAGCAGTTGTTGCGCTTAGGCCAGTCGCCGGATCGTTCACCGCAGCCTCCAGACTGGAGGCGCGGGATGCCACCGCGCTTACCGCAGTGACTCTGGCCGACTCCTCCAGCCCGACCCTTGCGTGAGCCGCAGCCAAACCAGTCGTGGGATTAGCCAACGTCGCTTCCAACGCCGACACGCGGACCACCGACGCCGCGATCGCGGACGCCTGAGCCGTGATCTGATCCCGAAAGAGCGCCTCGTTCGCATTGAATCGCGCCCGCAGGGTTATGGTCTGCTCCGCAGCGGACTCGTACTGGGTGGCCGTGACGCGACGAACCTCCTCAATCGTGGCCGAGCTGGAGTTGAGCCCGTCAGCGACCTTCGCTTCGAGCAGCGACAACGCCTCCGCCGAGGCGAAACCCGGCTCAACCTGCGTCCGCAGGATGACTCCTGCGATGGCGGAAGACTCAACCGTGCGATCACCCACGCGCGCCGCCAACTTGGACGCCGCTGCGGTGATTTTCTGGTCCGCTGCGCTGGTGGCGTTCTCCAGGCGTGCCGCGAGTGCGGCAATCGCAGCCTCACGGGCTTCGCGCTCCCGCTTTATGCGGGCGAGCAGGAGTTCCTCTGGGATGCTTCCGGACACGTCGCGATACTAGCGAGCGCAGGAGAAAGGAACAAGGGAGCACCTTGAGTTCGCCCTCGCGCTAAAAGCGCACTCTGCTCCCCGACCAGAACTACTTCGCCGCCACCTGCCGCTGCAGACGGGTTCCGAGCCAGAAGTACCCGCAGGCGAAGCTGAACGTCAGTATCTCGGATTGCAGGCCGGCGATCACCTCCGGGGGCCGCGTCCAAACGTAGACGCATGCGCCCGCGACCATCACCGGACGCACCAGCCTAGTAACGGCCTCAACCAAGGTGAAGAGCCAGTGCATTGCCATCGGTGCCGCCGCCGGCGGCTGGTACCCCGAGGCCATCGTGCCCTCCTGCGCCCTGGTGAAAGCCTCGAGCTCTCCGATCGCGACCTCCTTCTCCTTGAGCGCCTGCAGCTCCGCGATGCGCCGCTTCGAGGCGGACCACTCACGAGCCTCCGCGACCACGGTGCCCAGCATCTGCGTGACGCCACCCAGAATGGTTCCGCCCGCGGCGGAGATCAGGAAGTTCCAGAAGCTCATTCTTTCAGCGCCCCCACGGAAATCAGGCCCTGCAGCACCTCGATCGGGATCCTGTTCTTTTCGATCTTCAGTTCGTCTTCGGTGAAGACGACGGAAGGCATGCCCTCCGCCTCAGCCCCGAGGGCGTCGTCGATGGCTGCGACGAACTCGCTGAACGACGCCGTGCCCCGCTCGATGTTGTAGTTACCCTCCGCGTCGGCCTTCCCTTTGGCCCGAACCAGACTGACCCGTACCTTCTCGAAGTCAGCTTCCGCGGACTCGCACCTCCGAAGCGCGGAGGCGATCCTCAGTCGAACCGCACCCGACAGCTCCAGGGGCGTTTTTTGGTCCATCTCGGCCAGCCGAGACAGGTGCTTCTTCAGGGTGAGAGCTTGGTGTGTTTTCATGGAGATGGAGTTGGTGCGGCGCCTGCGGCTTGGCCGGCGGACTGCGAGGTGCCTCGGTAGGGCTCGTCGATGGAGACAATCATCGCGCCCAACTTGTCCGCCACGTAGCGCGCCGCGAAGAGGTCGTCGTCGCCCCACATGGCGTAGTCCGGAGGCGGCATCTGGATCTGACCGTGGTGGAGCGCGATGCCGTCGCGGTCGAGTAAGCGGAAGGCGAAGGTGGCGCTCGTGGAGAGCACGGCCTGGACGCTCAGGATTTCGAGGACGTCGGCGGTGCCGAGAAAGGAAACGAGAGGCTGGATTTTGATCCGCATGGTCAGACGAAGTATTGCGCGATGACGTCGGCCTCGTTGGCGCCCACGCACCAAAGCGTGAGCACCGCCGTCTTATTTGCCGCGATGCTGGTGGGAGCGGTGCCAACCCAGCTCCATCCCGGGAAGTACAGATTCCGGGCCGTGCCACCGGGTTGGATGATGACCTCGAGGCGCCGGCCGGTCGATTTGTTCGAGATATTTCCGAAGGTGACATCTCCCCCGAGACCGCTGAACCAGATCTGCCGCTGCCCGCCAAAGTTCAGGTAGACCGTTCCGGACCAGTTGCCGTAGTAGTACTGGGAGTACTGCGCATTGTAGAGGCTGGCGGTCCCGTCGCAGGTGAAGCCGTTGGAACCGAAGTACGTGTACGATCCGTAGAAGTAATTGTACCCGTAAAAATACTGGTAGTCCCAAAAGTACGTCGTGTTGTAAAAGTACTTGGTGTTGTAGAAGTACGTCGTGCTCCCGACGCCGCTCGTCGTCCCGATGTAGATCTGCGCTGAACCGGAGCTGATGTAGAAGCGGTTCGACTGATCGTAGACGTAGTAGGAGCCGTTCCAGTACCACATGACGCTGGTCTGGAGGTAGGTGCCGAGGGTGTAGAGGATCGCGGCCGTCGCGTTCGGCGAGTACAGCTGCTGGGCGTACGTGTACCCGGTGCTGCTGACGTAGAACACCTGCCCCTGGTAATTGTCCGAGCACCGGATGAAGGTGTAGTTGTAGTAGTTCCCGCTGTTCGAGACCGTCTGGGACAACTGCAACAGCACCCCGCCATAGCCGCTCAGGGAGTTGCTGATCGAGAGGGAGTTTCCGCTCGCGGTGGTGCTAATCGATGCCGCGCCGTCATTGCTGATCAACCAGGCGCCGGAAGTGGCGCTGGTGCTGAAGTTGAACCCGTTGACCGAACCGGAGCCGCACGAGAAGTTAGCCCGGCTGTTGGCGACGAACATCCCCAGCACGGTCTGGGACGAGGCGTTCTTCAGGTAGATGCCATCACCGATGAACGACGTACGGAATTCCGTGTACCCATTGTTGAAGTACGCGGCATCAACAAAGGTCTTCACCCCGGATATTGACTGATTCCCGGTCGTGTAGACGCCGTTCGTGACGGTTGCCGCGTTGCCACTGATATCGATGCCGTAAGCGCCCGAAAGCCGTGCGGAGGGAACCGTCCCGCTCGTGATGTGCGTCGCGTCGACCGTGACACTGATCACGCTGCCACCGGTGTCCTTGGAAAACAGCCGACGGTCAGCGAGGTTGATCGCAAGTTCGCCCGCGGAAAGGTCGGCAGCCGCGGGGGCCTTGGCGGCGACCGAGGAGCGCTTCAGAATGATGCGATTAGGCATGGGTATGTACCCGGGGATCGGCCGTATCTACGGCCTGAGGTATCGGTGGGGGCGTTAGAACGTTCCGCCGTCGACGTCGGACGAGGGCGCCAGGAAGTCGGTTCCCGCCAGCGCGGCGGAGAAGGAGGCCGAGCCATTGACCTTAACGAGTCCGTTCACCGCTCCGACGTTGTCGGCCTTGGTGCCTTGCGAGGCGGTCGCGTAGGCGCTTGAGGCCGTGAAGGCGGCGCTACCCAGGGTGCCGCCACCGACGATGTTCAGCGTCGCGGAATCCGTTCCCGACAGCGTGAGCGTGTTCGCGATGGTCAGCGTCTTCGCGGTCGTTCCTCCCGCCAGAGCAAAACCGGTGGTGTTGGCGGTCAGCGTCAGGCCGTTGTACGACTTGCCGGTCAGAGCGGCGGCGACGCGGGCATCCGCCAGGGTTCCGCTCGAGATGTTGCTCGCGTTCGTGGCGTCGGTCGTGGCCGAGGCGGCGAGGCCGCTCACCCGGGCCACCGGCACCGTGCCGCTCGAAAGCGTTCCGATGGTCGTGATGTTTCCCGATCCCACCCAAGTCGACAGGGCCGTGTTCTCGACGTTGCCGAGGCCAACCTTGGATTTTGAGAGCGAAGTGATCCACGCGGGGTCGGCGTAACTGCCGGTCGTGTAGACACCGTTCGTGACCGTGCTCGCGTTTCCGGAGATGCTGCTATCGGTGTACGCCACCGTCTTCCGAGCGACCGCCGAATTGGTGACGTAAAGATTCGTGCCATCCCATTCCACGCCGTGCGCAACGGCCGTGGTCGCAAGGGTCCCGCTCGTCAGGAAGATCGGAACCTTGGTGGTTGATCCCCCGGGTAGCGTCAGCACCGCGGCGGTGGCGCCGTTCAGGTTGATATTTCCTTTGGCGATCAACCCTCCGTTGAAGACCGCGTTGTACCCGGCAAGCGTCGTCAGTACGGTGAAAGAACCGCTCGCCGGAGTGGAGTCGCCGATATTCGAACCGTCGATCGAGGACCCCTCGCTAAACAACCGGCGCCGATGTCCGCCCGAGTTGATGAAGTTGATCACCCCGCCGTCGTACTCGATGACACCGGAGTCCGACGCGGAGAAAGAGGAGAGCCACCCGACGTTGATCTTCAGTCCCGTACCGGCTCCCGCCGCTGGCATGGTCACCCGGCCCGTGAAGGTCGGGCTGGCCAGGCGGGCGATGGCGCTGTCGATGTACGCCGCGCCAACGGCCGTCGCCTGCCAGGTGCCGGTCGAGATCGTTCCGAGCGTGGTGATGCTTGTCTGACCAGAGTAGCTGGTGGAAATCGAGAACGCCGAGCCGGTAAGCGTCAGACCGGATCCGGCGATATAGGAGCCCGCACCGGAGAATTGGACCCAGGTGAGCGCCGTCGCTCCCCACGTCGCGCCAAGGTCCACGGTGCACGTCCAGCCGGTGTCGCCATTGACCGTGCCCTGCTCGACGAAGACGAATGCCGAACGGAGTTTGTCTATCTCGTCGGCATCACTGACCCGCGTCCACGAGCCAGCGGAGACGGCGTAAATGCCATTTTGGGTGCCGATGGACTGGTTCTTCACCAAGACCCGCTCGTTCGCGGACAACGCGACGCCGTCGATCGTCTGCGTTCCGGACAGGGTGATGTTCGCCGTCGTCGCCGCACGGACGCTCGGCTTCGCGTCCAAGCCTTGGGCCACCGAGTCGACGTAGTTCTTGTTGGCGGCGTCCGTGCCCGCGACCGGGGTCGCGACAAACAGGATGCGATTGCTTCCGGCGCTGAAATCGACCGTCGGGATGGCGAGGTCGCTGATCTTGTTTTCGCGGACCTTCGCCTGAAAGTTCAGGATGTCATTGGCGTCGATTGCCAACATCGACTTCACGTACGACGCCACCAAGGCAGTCGGTGCCCCGGACGCATTGGTGTTGTTTCCGATAAGGGTGAACGCCGGGAGATTCGCCATCTTGGCGAGCGTCACGGCGCCGCTGTTGATGGTTGCGTTGACCCCGCTCGTTGAGCCGCTGACGGAGACGTCCTGCGAGGCGGAGGCCGCAAGCGAATAGGTCTGAGCTTTGACGAATGCGGTCGTCGCCACCTTGGTCGAGTTGTCGCTCGTCGCGAGCGAGCCGCTGACCACCGGGACCGCGGTGAAGTCCTTCGCCCCGCTGATCGTCTGCGCCGACGCCCGCGTTACGACGGCACCGGAGCCCGCGATCGCCTCAATCGTGGTCGCGCTGCCGCCCGCTCCACCACTGCCCTTGCCGTAGTAGAGCGTGTCGTCGACTTCGTTGTAGGCCAGTTCCGCATTGGCGAGCGAAGCGGGCGCCCCGACGTTACCGCTTGCGCGGCGTTTGATGCGTAGAGTGTTGGGCATGGCTAGTAGTTACCTCCGTCGGTCAGAAGCGCTTTGCGGGAGTTGCGCCACGAGGCGCTCGTACCGTCGAATTGCAGAAGATCCCCGTCGACCGGTTCCACCACCTGGGCGGCGCCGATCTGCTCGGCCACCCGTAGCCGGCTGTCACTTCCGAGCACGACCTGTGAAGCCAGAGCGTCGCCGGTAACCGGGAAGTTGAGGGTCGCGGCACCCCCGAGCCGGATCTTCCGGACACTGTGCGTCACGCCGTCGATCACCGCGTAATCGTCGGTAGCCGGCAGAGCGGCCGTGGCTTGGATTTCACGGATTCGCGCCATGGTCAGTTCACGATGTGCAGCACTCCCCCCACCCCATCGGCGAAGGCGGTTCCGGAATCGTCTTCCAACGCGGAAACCATCGCATGGGAAAGACCAGCGACGTGCGCGGTGTTTGGCGCCACCGCCACCTGGGTCTCGACGCCCAGCACCTCGGCGCAGGCCCGGGAGATGACACCGAGGGCCGCCACGGTTCTAACCGTGAGCGACACGGCGCGGCGCTGACCCGTTGTGATGTGCGCACGGCTTTTCATCGCCTTCAGCCGATATCCTCGTGCACCACCACCCGGATCGAGCCCACGCTCGGGAACGTCCAGATTCCCGACGCACCGAACCGCACCTCGAATTCCCCGAGGTACGATCCGGTCCGTGCCGTGTCGCTCACCGCCCACTCGTAACGCACCTTGCCCCGCGTCGCGGACCCGACGCTTTGGTCACCCACCACCACCGCGGGCTTTTTCAGCACCGTAGGCGAGGCCACCGCGACGCCATCGTCCCGGCAATCCCCGCAGTCGCGCGCCAATGGTGCGTCGCGCATCACGAACGACACGCTCGCGCCGTCCAGATTCACCGGTCCGGCGTCATCCGACAGCACCGCCTCGAGTGCCGGGAGCGTGTCACCGCGCTTGATGATGAATGCTTCCACGGAAGCTTTATATCAGGTCGCGAAAAACCACACAACCGACCCAACGCGGTGCGCGTTCAGCGCCACGGGCTGCCGAAGATGCGGATCACGAACCACCAAAGCGCGGGGCCAATCACGACGCCAAGGAAGAAGCCCAGGCCGAACATGAACAGCGACAGCGGCATCACTGCGAAGCCTGGCGCCCGCGATCCGGGAAGGTGGTGGCGGAGTACTGCTCGGTGCGCTCGCCGGCAGAGCGGGCGATCCCGCGCTGGCGCTCCCAGGCAGGAGCACCTCCGGCAGGCTTGCAGGAAGGTTCGGTGCAGTCGGTCTGCTCACCGCGCTGCTCAACGGTCGAGGCCGGCGGCACGGTGGATTTGGTGTAGGAGATCAGCGGCATGGTGGCCGCAGTATGCCAGTTTCCGTGGAGGCTGGAAAAGGGGGGGTTAGCCCGCGGGAACAAAGGATTTGGTTTCCTTAGTCGGCGCTACTTTCAAGAATCACCCGTGATGGTCGTACTTCGCCCAACCGCCAGACTTGCAGCCAAGCTCCGTCTTAAACTGGCCGCAGCCAAAGGTCGCTCTGACACTCGGCTGGGCGATTGGTACGCTAACGACATCGCACTCGGTAGGCGACGGCTCGTGCTTTGCGTGAGCGAGTTGTCCCGGTTGGCGGTGGTCCTTGACGCTGCACCCTACGCATCGATCCCCGAGAGACTGGGACCGGCAGTAGGAGTGCTCCTGCACAGGATCGGGGCCCCCACTGAAGCCATCAACCGCGAGCTCATGGCCATGAGCACCATCGAGGTCGCCAAAACACAGAACCGCTCGATCATTGGATCCATGCTCGAGTACCAGTGGTCTCTCAAGGTCATGCATGAGCACGGGGATTTAGGCCAATCGGGTGACCTTCTGCCAATATCCGTATACCTCAGCAAAGTGGTTTCCATGGTGCTGCCGGAAACATTCCCGAGGGAAGCGGCGCTGAGACTGCTGTCACAAGGTCCGGAGAGCCAGAAATCGAATTAACCTACGGCCGGCAGAGTAGCGAAAAAGCGATTTCAAAACGCGCTTTGTAAGTAGTGAACGGCGAAAACGGCCCCCTCTGGGAAGTGGGGAGACCAGGGGTGGGCGGCGGAGGGGTGGTCACCCATCCGCAGTTTCCCCAATACTCCGCTCTCTAAGGCGTGGAGGCCGAAAAGATACCGGATTTCCCATACCACCCTGCCCCGAGTTTCGCGTCACGATCCTCGGGGTTTTGAGTTGATCGTTTCGCTGCCGGCAACCGGACCGCGGGTGCTATCGAGGACGTGCAGGTGGGAAGGCAGCTACACGAATCTTATGAGTCTAAATCATACCTCAGTTCCCCTTGGACCCGGCAACGCTTCACGCACCACCGCCTCAACCACCGGCTCCACGTCCTTGAGCTTCATGCGACCGAAGTCGTAGGTGTAGTTGATCGTGTTGGGTCGTGAGCGGCTGTCCTCGATCCCGCTCGCGATCTTGAATCCGGACATGAAGGACTTCATCGCGGTGCTGGCCTTCGCCAGTTCGTTAACCGTCGAGGCCGAGTGCACGAAGTCCAGGGCCTTCCTGGCGCCGGTCACCATGCCGGCGGCGACCTCCTTAATCGTCTCCTCGTGCTCCTTCGCGATGGTTTTAGCCAGGACGCGGTCGGTCACGACCTCGATCTCCCGGACCTTCACCTGCATGAGCTTCCTCCGCTTGGACCAACCGCGGTTGTTGATCGCGCGCTGGACCTGGCCGATGGCGTAGTTCGTCCCGTACTTCCTGTTCAGCTGCACCGTGACCTCGGACGGCGACTGCTGCATCTTCAGGTACAGCTGGTGGATGAACTTGAGGTGCGTGGGCGGGAAGATGTTCGGCTTGGCCATGGCCCTTTTTAGCGGGAAAACCCGTTTTGGCCAAGGGGGGACTGACGACTGCCGACCCAAAGCCCCTTTTCCCAACCCCATCCTATAACCTCCCTATATATATATATATACTATTTTACTATATACTTTAAAATTAAAAACAAACGTCAGTACGACATCCGAGGCTGACCACCAACAACTTAGACCACGTCGGATCCCCGAAAACCCTCGTCGCAAAGCGTCATTC
>Ga0194129_10010309_pt1 | contig 10223 bp, 7 predicted proteins | sample TA2KigCa35mmetaG_FD_150862 | JGI IMG/M metagenome (GOLD analysis project Ga0194129, IMG submission 150862) | Freshwater microbial communities from Lake Tanganyika, Tanzania - TA2015038 Kigoma Deep Cast 35m | ecosystem: Environmental > Aquatic > Freshwater > Lake | place: Tanzania: Lake...
AAAAAACCAAGTGGATTCGTGTTGTGATTGAGCCCAAAATTATCACCATTTCAGCTTCTTCCAATAACCAAAGCATGGGAACAGAAGATTGCGAAGTAACCTACGATGGCAAGCATCTAAGCACGGGCTTTAATGCGAAATATCTTTTAGAAGTCATCCAACAAATTAAAAGTGAGACCCTTGAACTGAAGCTTTCTGATAACGATACCCCTATTATTATTAGGGGCATCGATGAACAGGATGTATTTTACGTTATGATGCCTGTTCGTGTATAAACTCACCCAACGGTGCAATTTCAGGTAGTGTTCAATGACAGATGACAAAAAAACCCCTGTCAACGGCATTACTGCTTTAAAATTATATAACTACCGTTGCTATGAACAATTGGCATTAGAATGCCCTTTGCAGCCAATCGTTTTAACAGGGCCTAATGGGGCTGGTAAGACAAATATCTTAGAAGCCATCTCTCTTTTTTCTCCGGGAAAAGGCCTTCGAAAAAGCAAACTCTCTTTGTTGATCAACATCAAAAACCCCAAAGATCCCTGGGCAGTGCATGGCACATATACCTTTCCAAGCGGAAATCTTGCGCTCAGTACGGGAATCGATCTCTCAAATGAATCAGAACGACGGTTTGTTAAAATTAATGGGGCCCCTCACCCCCAGACAACTCTTCATGAATGGATTCATATTTTATGGCAAACACCCCAATCCGATGGGTTGTTTATTGAAGGAATGAGTCCTCGCCGTCGCTTTATTGATAAACTTATTAGTCAAATTCACCCCTCTTATCCCAAACATCTTTATCGGTATGACTATGCCCTTCGAGAACGTTCTCGTTTGCTAAAGGAGAGTAATTTTGACGATTATTGGCTCCGCGCTTTGGAGGAAACTATGTCCCAAGAAGCAGTCGTGATTACTATGCATCGTATTGACTTTGTCCGCCAGCTTACAGAAGCTGGACAAAATAACGTCACAAAGTTCCCTTCCTTTTCTATTCATTCCAAAGGCCTAATCGAAGAGTGGCTTGAGGAACATCCCGCCCTTGTTGTTGAAGAAAAAATCCAAAAACACCTTAAAGATAACCGACAAAACGATTCTTTAACGGGGGGCACAAAAATTGGACCCCATCAGTCAGAAATTCCTGTGATAAACCTTGATTATAACTACCCAGCTGAGGTATGCTCAACGGGTGAGCAAAAGGCGCTTTTGGTGTCCTTAATGCTGGCGCAATGTCGATTACAAACAACCGTTTGCAATCGGATGCCTATTCTTTTGTTAGATGAAGTGGTTGCGCATCTTGATAACGAAAGGCGCGCGTGTTTGTTTAAAGAAATTGTCGCCTTAAGGCTACAAGCATGGCTCACAGGAACAGATAGCCAAGTTTTTCATCCTCTTGAAGGACTGGCACATTTTTTAACGATTAATAATGCAACCGTGAAAGAAGGTTCTCTTTATGTCAGTTGACGAAAACAAAAACCAAACGACCCCTCGCTATGATGCGGATTCAATTAAAGTCCTCAAAGGCCTAGAGGCGGTTCGCAAACGCCCAGGTATGTATATTGGAGATACCGATGATGGCTCTGGATTGCATCATATGGTTTATGAAGTTGTTGATAATGCAATCGACGAAGCGCTTGCGGGTTATTGTACCCTTGTTAAAGTCATTTTAAATGCCGATGGCTCCGTAACGGTGACAGATAACGGTCGTGGAATTCCTGTGAGCATTCACCCTGAGGAAGGCATTTCCGCCGCCGAAGTTATTATGACACAGCTTCATGCAGGGGGGAAATTTGATCAAAATTCTTACAAAGTTTCTGGAGGACTCCATGGAGTCGGCGTCTCTGTGGTCAACGCATTGTCAGAAAGACTCGATCTAAAAATTTGCCGAGATGGTCATGAACATTTCATGCGTTTCAAGCATGGAGAATCAGAAGCCCCCTTAAAAGTTGTTGGCCCTTCTGATCAAACAGGAACAGAAGTAACATTCCTTCCTTCCAAAGAAACGTTCACGCAATTGGAATTTAACTACAGCACACTAGAGCACCGCCTAAGAGAATTGGCTTTTTTAAACTCTGGCGTACGAATTACCCTAGAAGACCGTCGGAGTATAGAACCCAAAGTATCAGAACTATACTATGAAGGGGGGGTCAAGGCCTTCGTTGAGTACTTGGACCGTGCAAAAAATCCTCTCCACAAACCCACTATTTTTTTCCAAGGGGAAAAGGACGGGATTACCCTGGAAATGGCTCTAGAATGGACGGATAGTTACCATGAAACGATGCTTTGCTTTACAAATAATATTCCTCAACGGGATGGAGGAACACATCTTGCAGGGTTTCGGTCTGCGTTAACACGCGTCATTAATACCTTTTCGCAAACAGTTTCCATTGCTAAAAAAGAAAAAATCGCCGTCACAGGGGATGATGCGCGTGAAGGACTGACCTGTATTTTATCGGTCAAAGTGCCTGATCCAAAATTTTCCTCCCAGACAAAAGACAAGCTTGTATCCTCAGAGGTCCGCCCTGTTGTTGAAGGCATTGTCAATGATCGGTTGGGACAATGGTTTGAAGAAAATCCAACGGATGCAAAAGCGGTAATTCAAAAAATCATGGAAGCTGCTGCCGCACGAGAAGCCGCTAGAAAAGCTCGTGAATTAACACGCCGAAAAAGTGTCTTGGAAATTTCTTCTCTTCCAGGAAAGCTCGCGGATTGTCAGGAAAGAGATCCCGCGCTCAGCGAAATTTTCATTGTTGAGGGAGACAGTGCCGGCGGCAACGCAAAACAAGGTCGTAACCGTAAAAACCAAGCAATTCTTCCCTTAAGAGGAAAAATCTTGAACGTGGAGCGCGCCCGTTTTGATAAGATGCTCAGCTCCGATCAAATTGGGACGCTGATTTCCGCCCTTGGAACAAGCATTGGAAAAGATGAATTTAATATTGAAAAATTACGCTATCATAAGATCGTAATCATGACGGATGCTGACGTTGATGGAAGCCATATTCGGACTCTTTTGCTCACGTTTTTCTATCGCCAAATGCCTGAAATCATCGAACGTGGCTATTTATATATCGCACAACCTCCTCTTTACAAAGTCAAGCGAGGTCAGTCAGAAATTTATCTAAAAAATGATGATGCCCTTGATAACTACCTTATTGATGAAGGGATGAATCAGGTTTCTTTGGCTCTTCCAACAAAAGGAACGATTGCAGGCGCCGACTTGAAGGGCCGTCTTAAAATTGCTGGTCAAATTCGAAGCCTTATTCAGCGGCTATCAAAAAAACTAAATGCCCCAGAGATTTTGGAACATGCGGCTCTTTTAGGTCTTTTAAATTCAGAGAACTTAACGAATGGTCATTTTACAGAAACTCAGGGAACTACGCTGACACAGCACCTCAATCAGGTTTATGCCCTTGATGCCGACAATCGATGGACAGCCACCCTCCAAAATGGAGCAATTGTTCTCTCGCGACTTCATCATAATGTTCCTGAAAAGGTAGTGATAGATCCAAGTATTGCCTTATCGAGTGAGGCACGAAACTTAACGGCTCTTTTCCAATCCCTGCATTTTGAAAACAGCGGTGAGTTTACGTTGACTATTAAAGACCGTTTGGAAAAATTGCATACACCGTCTCAATTGATTAACAAAATTACAGAAGAAGGACGCCGGGGTATTTCAATCCAACGCTATAAGGGTCTTGGAGAAATGAATGCCGACCAGTTGTGGGAAACAACCCTTGACCCTAATGAGCGAACGTTGCTGCAGGTTAAATTATCCCACGCGGATGATGCGGAAGATATTTTTTCAACACTCATGGGTGATGTGGTTGAACCAAGGCGTGAGTTTATTCAAAATAACGCCCTAAACGTTCAAAACCTCGATGCGTAAAAAAAAGAAAGCCGCTTCTCAGCCCAGTCGTCAAAAAAAGAGACTGATTTGGCGGCTCCTAAAATGGAGTTTTTTTAGCGTTTTTTGGGCTGTTGCGCTTTCTGCTGTTGTGATTAGCTGGTATGCCAAAGATCTTCCAGAGATCCAAGGATTTGATTTAGCCCATAAAAAACCAAGCATTGTTTTCTTGACAAAAGATCACCGAGAAATTGCAACCCATGGTCATCTTTATGGGGAAACTGTTACCCTTGACCATGTCCCTAAAGCGCTTATAAATGCCCTCATTGCAACAGAAGATCGGCGTTTTTTTGAACATAATGGCATTGACTTTCAAGGTTTGGTTCGTGCCTTTGTTAAAAATATTACAACAGGGCACGTAGTCCAAGGCGGTAGCACCTTAACCCAACAACTTGTTAAGAATATTTTCTTAAGTCATGAGCGTTCGCTAAAGAGAAAAATTCAAGAAGTAATTCTGGCGCTCTGGATTGAAAAGCACTTCTCCAAAGAGCAAATTTTAAATATTTATATCAATCGGGTTTATCTAGGCGGCGGCACTTTTGGTGTCGACGCGGCCTCTCAGCTATACTTTGGGAAATTAGTGGCCTACTTAAGTCTAGAAGAATGTGCTGTAATTGCAGGGCTTTTAAAAGCCCCAAGCAGATATGCGAATCATCATGATCAATTAAAAGCCCGTGCCCACGTAGTTCTGGATAATATGGTACAAGCCAATTTCATTACAGAAAAACAAAAAGCCGATGCCATACAAAAGGTTAATAAGATGACCTTTGATACAAAACCAATGCCCAGCTATCGTTATTTCACGGACTGGGTTTCGGGGGAGCTCGAAAATCTTGTCGACACCTCCCAAGATCTTATTGTGATCACAACACTTGATTCAGCCTTACAAACAACTGCCACAAAAGCTGTGCATGATTTTATTAAAAACCATGGGAAGGCCTCTTCTGTTGAACAAGCTTCTTTTGTCGCCCTTTCAAAAGACGGCGCTGTACGTTCTATGGTTGGCGGAACACATTACTTTTCTATGCAGTATAATCTTGCTGCAACAGCCCAGCGTCAAATAGGTTCTGCCTTTAAGCCGGTGGTTTTTTTAGCAGCTCTTGAACAAGGTCTTCGCTTTTCCGATATGATTGATGATAGCCCTTATAAAAAAGGCTCGTGGGAAGTCAATAACTTTGGCTGGCAAGCCCGCGGTCAGGTGAGTCTTCATGACGCTCTCGTCTATTCAATTAACACCGCAACTGTCCGTCTTGCTGAAAAAATTGGCATTAATGCTATCCTTCATATGGCACAAAGACTTGGATTTGCAAAGCCAGATCGGGACTTAACCATTGCCCTTGGAACGATTGAAACCTCTTTGTTGAATGTCGTGAACGCCTTTATGATAATTGCAAATCAAGGAAAAGAAACCCATCCCTATGGCATTTTGGAAATTAGAAATAGTGATGGGAAAATTCTTTATCAACGGCCCGCATCTTCACCCAAAGAAGTAATTGACCCATCATTCACACAAAGACTCAGTGCCGTTTTAGAAAATGTTGTAAAGGTCGGCACAGGAAAAGCGGCACAAATTCCTGGCAAAACCGTTGCTGGGAAAACAGGAACCAGTCAAAAGTTTAGAGATGCTTGGTTTATAGGATTTACAGATTCTATTACAGCCGGTGTCTGGATGGGCAATCCCAGCGATGCGCCGATGAATCGAGTTGTCGGAGGGAGCCTTCCTGCCCAATTGTGGAAAATAATTGTGGAAAAATATACCGCCTAATCCTGACGTTTATTTTTCTAAAATTTCCGAAAAATTCGTTTCGTTGTTTTAGACCGTGGTCCTTTTGTTTTTGCAAAAGATTCATCCAAAGAATCTAAAAGATCTGGAATACTATCACTCAAGCGATCACTGTAGGTTTCAACATGAACATCTAAAATCATAGATTCTTGATTACAGGATAAATCCTCAACCATAACGGTCAAATGATGACGATAAATGGGTGTTGAAATAGGGGCACCCTCCCCTTCAAATACCTCTTGGGTTTTGGTAAGGTCCGGCTCTGTTTTGGGAGCTTCTTTTACTTTGTGATTGATCGAAACAAGAACGGTTGCTTTTTTCTTATCATCAAAACGATATCCTTCCGCAACCAAAGATTTTTTAATCCAGTCCGCCGTTGCTTGATAAATTTCATCCTCAATCCCATGAAGATTGGGGCTTATAAGAACTATTTTTTCACTGGCACAGCCATTAGTACTGGGAGCAAGGCGTGTATAGGTTGCCATATCATAAGGCGCGCACCCTACAATGAAGCCTATTAAGAAAAAAGAATAAACCCAACGCACGAAATCCTCCCTTATCGCACAAGTTTCCACAGTGCTTGATACACACCATAGAACAGTCCTGTTAATACTAACAGAAAGAGTAACACTTTAACACCCATTTCATGACGATTTTCTAATTCTGGCTCTGCCACCCAAGACAAGAAAGCTGTCACATCCCTTGCCATCTGCGGAATCGTTGCAAGCGTGCCATCATGGTAGGTAATAATATTGTCTATAAGAGGCGGTGGCATGGAAATTTGCCCCCCTTGAAAGTATGGATTATAAGACCGCCCTTCAAACAATGTGACATCCTTCGGACAGGGCTCGTACCCTGTCAATAAGGCATAAAGATAATCGGGCCCCTGCCCTCTTCCCTTTGTGATCAGGGATAAATCAACGGGATACGCCCCCCAATTTGCTTCGCGGGCTTTTTTCTCGCTGGAAAAAGGGGACGGCACTCTATCTCCAGGGCGCCCGGGTCTTTCTTCTTCATCGGCATCCTCTTCTTCTTTGACTGTATAAGAGGCAGCCAGCGCTTTAACTTGATCTTTTGTAAACCCAATTTTCTCAAGTTCTCTGAACCGAAGCTGATTGATCCCATGGCAGGCTGCGCACACTTCTTTGTAAACTTGAAAACCGCGCTGCAGTTCTTTCTTATCAAAAGTCCCAAGAGGCGTTTTAAAGGACCAATGCTGAGGGATTGGCGTTCGCCCGTCTTCTGCCCTAACGGAAAAATTTAACACTATAAAAACAAGCGCAAGCCACCAATACATCAGACTGCCCTCTTTTTTTGATCCAGATATAGGGTGATCGAATCTGGAACTGGCAATGGTTTTTCGATGACGCTCAAAAGGGGCAAAAGGACAAAAAAGTGAAAGAAATAATAAGCCGTTGCCCCGCGCCCAATGATAAGGTAAATGCCTTCGGGCGGCTGTGATCCAATCCATCCAAGGACAATGCTATTCAGGACAAACACCCAAAAAAGCGGCCGATAAAGAGGCCGGAACGTTGCGCTTCTGACCCTGGATCGATCAAGCCAAGGCAACAGAAATAAAACAAATACGGCCCCAAACATACCCATGACCCCTCCCAATTTACTGGGAATAGACCTTAAAATGGCATAGAAGGGCAAGAAATACCACTCTGGCACAATATGAACAGGCGTAACCATGGAATTTGCAGGGTTATAGTTTTCTGGTTCCCCAAAAAAATTAGGGGCAAAGAACACAACAAAAGCGAAAACGAATAGATAAATGCTCAGCCCCAAAAGATCCTTAACCGTATAATAAGGGTGAAAGGGGATTTGTTCTGAAGGGTGTTTTGGATCAACTCCCGAGGGATTATTCGACCCAAATTGATGGAGAGCGACCATATGCAAGCAAACAATCGCAACAATCCCAAAGGGCAAAAGATAATGAAGGGCAAAAAAACGGTTGAGGGTGGGTGCTCCAACGGTTGGTCCGCCCAATAACCAATGAACAATCGTATCACCAACAATAGGGATCGCAGAAAAAAGATTAGTGATCACTTTCGCCCCCCAAAAACTCATTTGTCCCCAGGGAAGAACGTAGCCCATAAAGGCCGTTGCCATCATCATCAGAAAAATAACGACCCCTAAGATCCACAAAAGTTCCCGAGGAGATTTATAAGACCCATAATACATACCCCGAAAAATATGAATATACACCAGGACAAAGAAAAAAGAGGCGCCATTCATATGGATATAGCGAATCAACCATCCATAGTTAACATCCCGCATAATCCGTTCTACACTTTGGAAAGCATCTTCAGGATCGGGACAATAATGCATCGCCAAAGTGATCCCTGTAATGATCATTATAAGAAGGGTAATCCCTGCAAGAGACCCCGTATTCCAAAGAAAGTTTAAATTCTTAGGCGTTGGATATTCTTTCAACGCATGGCGCATAAAGGTAAAAATCGGAAGACGCGTATCAATCCATTGCACCACTTTATTGTTATTCATCTTTATGCCTCATTTGTCCCAATTTTAAGGGTGTGGTCATCCAAAAAAACGTAAGGAGGAACCTGTAAATTCGTGGGGGCTGGCCCACGACACACACGTCCAGAAATATCAAATTGGGACCCATGACACGGACACAGCCACCCCTTATATTCCCCTTTTGGTTCTGTGGGTTTTTGCCCTGTTGGAACACAGCCTAAATGTGTGCAAACCCCAACAACGACCAACCATTCTGGTTTTTTAACCCGAGCCTCATCCCTTTCAGGATCCAAGAGCGTATCCATCGGCATATTTTGGGCATAGGTAATTTCATCGGGCGTACGACGGCGAATAAAAACCGGGGACCCCTGCCATAAAACCGTTTTTCCTTGACCAGGCTCAATGCCCCTTAAATCAACATCAACGGTCGATTCCGCCAGTGTATCCGCCGCTGGATTCATACTATCAATCAAAGGCCATAAGGCACACGCTGCCCCAACGCCCCCAACAGCCGTTGTCACAAGCTGCAAAAAATCTCGGCGTTCTTTTGATTGAACATTTTGATCGGCTTGCTTTTTTGTCATATCGTGTTCCCTAATAATTTTATATAGCATTAAAACACCCCCAAAAAAAGATCTGTTTTAGTGTTTAAATGATGCCTGATTAAAATAACCCAGATCACATTATGAAAACTTCCCCCGATGCCTCTTTACATCACCCACTATAATCTAGTAAGTAAGGATCAATAAACAAATTAGAGGTATACACTCATGAAACAATTCATATTAAGCATTTTATTGATATCCGGTATTACACAGGCCGCAACGGATGACGGGATCAGGAGTTTTGAGGTAAGTGGAGGGACCCGATATGTGCGGGGACGGTTTAATATGGAAACGGAAGGTCGAACTCTTGTAACAACCCCAACTCCACCAACGAAAGCCAGAAGCGAAGCGGTAGGGGTATATACGGATCGTCCACGATCGATGGAAGAAAGCTTTTTAATAGAAGGGGAGGATGGGCGAGAAAGAATTACAGAAACTGGGAAATTCCCCTGGAGCATTCATGGACAGATAACCATGAAGTTTGGAGAGGAAACGTATGGGGGATCTGGAGTATTGGTGGGACCTCATCATTTTTTAACAGCGGCACATAATATTTATAAGTTTGATCGATTGGAACAAGCAGGAAGCATAAGAATACGGTTAGGGCTTAATGATGATGTTGCAACGTTTGGGGAAGTTACCGGGACAAAGGTTTACCTTTATGATCGATGGATGAGGTTTGGGGATCAAGAATACGACCTTGCCCTTGTGATATTGAATCAATCGATTGGACATGAGACCGGATGGGCAGGGCTTTTATGTTTGCAGGATAGGGAGCTTATGGAGCATAGGGTTCATGTGACAGGGTATCCTGGAGACAAGGGCCTTAAAACCCTTTGGACGATGGAGGATACGATTAGTCGGGTAGAGGGAGGGAAACTGCATTATTTAATTGACACGTATAAAGGCCAGAGTGGTGGGGCGATCTGGATCAAGAAATGGTCGATGCCTTATGTGCTTGGGACCCATGCGTATGAAGGAACCTTAACGGATGGGGGAAACTTTGGGGTTAGGTTGAATGAAAGAAAGATACAAGATGTTGTTGGATGGATCAGGAATACGTTGGTGATTGATGCCCCAGCCGCATCGACTCCTCCTCGAACTTCAGGAGGGGGCGCAGGAGGGTCTTCAGTAAGTGCTGCAAGAGAGGTTCCCTCTGTTGTGGTCGCCGCCCGCCCATCAACTGCTGTAGTCTCAGCAGGCGCTGTAGGGGGAGGGAGTGTTTCAGCATCAGGAAGCATTCGAGCCCCCTTAAGGGCCTATCCACCGATTGCGATAGGGCATGAGGCTGAGTATGATCGGTTTTTAAGTGGGATTCTAACGTATAAGCCAAACAAAGATAATGATATGGGACGTGTAGATATCCCCATCAGAAGTCTTGCGAACCCCTTGGAGGGAACGTTTGACCTATCAGGGTTTGGTGACACCTCAAGATACATCAGCATCC
>Ga0194129_10010315_pt1 | contig 10219 bp, 5 predicted proteins | sample TA2KigCa35mmetaG_FD_150862 | JGI IMG/M metagenome (GOLD analysis project Ga0194129, IMG submission 150862) | Freshwater microbial communities from Lake Tanganyika, Tanzania - TA2015038 Kigoma Deep Cast 35m | ecosystem: Environmental > Aquatic > Freshwater > Lake | place: Tanzania: Lake...
TAATAAGATTAATTTGAAAAATATATAAAAATCAATTTTTAATAAAAATTTTTTTATATTATATAATATATGTCAACTCCTCAAAAGTCAAAATTTATTTTAACTAATGATAAAAATGGACAAAAAAAAATATTGGATGCACTTATAAATTTATCTGTTTTAAGATATGGTTTGGACGTAACACAAAGAGCAGATAAAGAGAAGCAAGGAAGAGCATCAGGACAACAGCAGAAAAGAACAATAAAACAAACACCTCTAGAAAAAACAAGTACTCCTATTAAAAAGGATTTAATTGTAGGAACTTTAAAGAGATTATTTAATGATGTACAATTGCGTACTGAAGGAGGAATTGTTTCTGTATTAAATGTAGTACAGAATCCTTTTTGTGAGATCGATGATATTACTTATCCTAAAGAAGGACCAAATATTGCATTACCAACAACTGAAGTAGCACTTTCTAGCCAAGAATCAAAAGTAGACTTAAAATTTTATATTAAATGTAAGCCAAAATCATTTAAAAAAACGTTTAAAGATGGTGAAGAAAGACAACAAACAATTCATCAACACGCTATAATTGATTTTGGTGCTAGTCCTATGACAGTTGAATTTAGATTATTCACACTAGCCGAAGGAAAAGATGGAAATTATAAAGATAAATTTGTATTTAATTCAAGATATAGATTTACATCTGAAGGAATTGAATTATTTCCATATACTGAAGAACCAACAAAAAAAATTGTACCAATCGTTAAAAAAATATATCAAGAGACAAGTTTACCTAAAAGTGTAAAGCGAGATACACAACAAATTCAAATTATAGGAACAAAAGTTAATGCATTTCAATGGATTAATTCGAAGATGCAATCACAAACTCAAATTAGTTTAAATTCTAATCTTAATGAAATAAAAACAGCATTAGACTCTTTACCGCCACCAGAAAATGAAACTCAAAGTAATCATAGTGCTATTAAAGGTTGGATATTGTCTAATGTTTTAGATTCTCAAGAAAATTTAGATAAGCACAAGTTAGCTGTTACAAGATGGTTAAAAAATTATCAAGAATATTATGGTAATGAACAATATACACCCGAAACTATAAGTTACGAGTGTGAATATGAAGAGCATATTCCACCACACATTTCAGAATATAATAGCAGATTAGTGGAAAGAACTAAACCTTATGATAGGAGAATTAAAGCAAAACCATCTATAGATAGCATAGAAAAGAAATTAAGTGATTATGATGAATTACGAGCTAAAGCAAAAGAAGAAGAAATATCCAAATATAGTAGTCTATTAGCAAGAGAACCAGAAATATCAAGACAAACCGCGTTATTAAAAACACATCAATCAAATCTAAAACGAATTGATGATAAATTTAATTTATTGAAACGTGAGGTCGAGAAATTAGGTAAATTGCAAGTATTAGATGGAGATTTTGGTATTTATCCTCCATATTTAGTTAGTGATATTTTACGTTATCGTAGTACATTTGTTAAACAACGTACTATTGATGAATTATGTATATCAAGTCAGAATATTATAGATTTTTGTGGTTTCGTTCATGGATTTAAATCACAATCTTTTACATTTATATCATTATATATGCAATTAATATTAGGATATATCCTACAATGGGAATCTTTAAAAAAAAATATGCATACTCCAACAAAAATAAATTTTGAATTCTTTATGCCATTTTATCAAGGATTAGATTTTATGAATCAAGAAACAAAAGAAAAACTTGCAATAACTACAGGTCAAACTCAAACTCAATCTCTATTAACATCATCACCCTCTATTTTTGGTGTTCCTGTTTCTCAGACTTCTCAAGAACTTGTTGCACCTAAATTAACTTCAACAACAGTCTCTAATTTATCATCTAAATCACAAAAACTAATTTTTTCAGACAAACCTGAGCTTACAATTAAAAATAAATTATTATTTGATGCTACACAAACGAACCAAGAAAATCTTATAAAAATTCCAAAAGACTTTGACACTGAACCACCACCTTTTATTCTTTTAAAAGTTACAGAACCAATGTTTGGTCAATCATTAGCAGTTAAGGATTTTGATGTTTTACATTGTAAATATTATTTAAAAGATTTTTCAGAAATTTCAACAGATTTTGATAATTTACCAGCTAATTTTAATGAATTTTTAAAAAGTATAGGAGAATATGAACCTGATCAAATACAATTAGAAGCTGTTGAAGACTTATCAGATTCTTTCCCAGTTTTAGAAAGGGCAACAACTTCAGGCACTTCAGGCACTGGTTCATTCACTAAGACTCTTCGATTGGGTTATTTACCAAAACCTAAATTTGAATTGTGGCCATTACAATATTTTACAATCAAAAATGATCAAAAGGAAATACAAGTTGAAATTAACTTACCTGTTTCAAACTCATCGGGTGCTATTGTATTAGAGCGTGGAATTGATGATTATAATGATACACAAGTTAAAATTAATGGCACTACGATAACTATTCAACCAAAATTTAATAAGTCGAGTGTCGAATCACAACCTATTAATATTAAAGCTAAACAACTAGCGGTAGCTGAATTTTTACAAGGTGAAATAACAACTCAAATAATTATAGTTAAAGAAGATACTGGACGAAGTAGAGATTTTGATCCTGATACACAATCCAAGGAAAATACAGAAAGATCATATGGGTCCTCAGAAATAAAATCTAAAGTACAAAGAGGAGATTATGCAGCATATTTACAGAGAGTTAAAGCAAGAACTGAAGCAGAAGCAGCAGCAGCAGATGCATTAAGAGAAGCAAGACGATGGGAAACATCAAAAGTAAAAGGTGAATTATTAGAACAGGAAATGAAAAAATCTAAAGAAGAAGCAACTGAAAGGGCATTTCAAGAGACTCTAAAAGCAAGGCAAAGAGAATTTGAAAAAGAAGAAATTTGTAAACATTTAAATAAGTTATTAAAAGAAAAAGATACTATGAAAAAAGTTTGTTCTTTTGTAGAAAACAATTTGAAGCTTTTAAAAAAAAGTCAACTGAATAGTGTTATACAATATATAAATGAAAATGATAAATTTGATGTTCAACAATTATCAAAGCCGCTAGAAGAAGAAAAAGAACCATGGCAAAAATCTTCAGCAGTTAATATTTCTGAATTTTTAAGATTAAAAGATCTTTGGTTAGAAAAATTAAAAGCAGAAGCAGAAAAAACAACAGAAGCAGCAGAAAAACAAGAAAGAGAAAGAGAAAGAGAAAAAGAAAGAGCAGCACAACATGCGATGAAAAAAGAAAAATCAGGTAGTAGTGGTAGTAGTGGTAGTAGAGGTAGTAGAGGTGGTAGTTATGAAAAATATATTAAATATAAAACAAAATATTTAGAATTAAAGGCTAAATTAAATTTATAGATTAACAAAGACTAATTTGTTGACATACTTTTTGAGGAGATTCTTCTTGTTCTAAAAATTCTATAATTTTAGGGAGATAAGTGTTGACAACATTTTCACAAAGAGTATCATATTTGGTTTTTTGACATAATGAATCAAGTTCAGATTGAATATTAGATAATGTTTTATTAGTTAGTAGTAATCCTTCAGTTTCCTGAACAACAAACTGACAAACATCACATTCTACACCTGTGCTATTAAATGTTGTATTTTGATATGATCTAGCTGCTGATGCTAGTACAAAAGACAAAATAATAGTGCATACAAAATAATTAAAGGTTAGAGACATAATAATATGATTTATTGATTAATATATTAATAAATCAAATTTTTTTTATTCACTACTAATAACTGGTAAAATATCCTGAACGATATCTTTATAAGTCATCATTCTCATTTTACAGCAGTATCTTCTAATACCTAAACTTAATAATAATTTACCAAGTTCTTTTTCTCTTTCTTCTGTAGATAATTTTGGATTGGTACATATTTTATGTTTACCTTCTTCGTATTCCAAATTTTTTTGACCAAGAAAATAACCACATGTAGGACAAGTAATATATAACATTAGATATATGTATATTTAGATTTCATATTTTTAATTCAATTTTTTTAATTAAAAATATTTTATAAATAAATATTAAATTATATGATTCTAGTTGTTACCCATTTATAATAAAAAAACTTAAGTTTTTATAAAAAAAATTATTGTTGGAATTTAAAAATATATAATTATATAATAATGTCAAATAAGAAAGATAATTTAAATATATTTGAAGAAAGAGATAGAGACCGATTATATTATTTAACAACGAATAAATCAAATAGAGATATTGATAAAAAGTTTGATCAGAAAAATTTTAATAAAAAATTTGAAGATAATGAAAATATAAAAGATAAAGAACTTAAAAATAATAATTCAGAAGATATGTTACAAAAACATTATATAATAGATAAAATTTTACCTCATAAAAAACCAATAGAGGATATAATAATCAATATTAGGGAGATGTTTTATAAAATATTAGAAATGTTGATTGATAAACAAAATCCAATACCATATATATTTTCATCTCCAGATAGACATTTTAGTTTTTCAATTTTACTAATTATTTTGGGTAGTTTACTTTTATTATTTAGTAATTTAATGATATCAAATTAGTAAAAATTATTTTATAAATATTTATATAGAATGAAAATTTATATTTTAAGACACGAAGATAGAACACAAGATTGTTCTTTTTTCTCACCTTTAACAAAATTAGGATTAGATAATTCTATAAAACTAATTAATTATTTAAAAAAAGAAAACATTAATAATATCTATTGTTCACCCTTTATTCGTACACTTCAAACTATTTATCCTTTTGCAAAAGTTAATAATAAAAAAATAAATTTAGAATATGGATTATGTGAAATACATCACCCAGATCTAATTCCAAAAAAAGCTGTAGGAATTAACTTACCAGAATATTTAGCAGAATCTTTCAATTGTAATACAAATTATAAATCATTTATAAAATCAACAGAAATAGTATATCCAGAAAATAATATAGAAGTTAGTAAAAGAGTAAAAAAATTATTACATAAATTAATATTAGAAAATTATAATTCAGATGAAAATTTTTTATTGGTAACTCATCAATCTGTATGTTGTGAATTACTAAAAATAGTAAATAAGAATATTAAATTAGAACCAAGTGTTATCACATCATACGATAAAGGAAAGGTATCATTAATTTATGATAATGATATATGGACTTACAAACCAATAAATTAAATTGGTTTAGTAAATAAAATTTTATCATATTATTTAATAATGTCACATGATTTAAATATATTATTAAATAAAATTAGCTTAATTGAAAATAAATTTGTAAAACCAGAGTTAAAAAAAATAATTACTAATACAGTAAAAAATTTTTTTCCATCATTAAATGAAGATGATAGTGAAATATTAAAGGGATTAACAGTATTTATGATTGATTTAATATCTCATAAATTATCATTTGATAATAAAAACGAAGATTATAACAATCAATGGACTCAAAATAATAACAGAGACATAAAAGGAGTAATTTTATTATTAATACCTTTTTTAGATGATAAGAATGATAGTTATTTGTTAAAAAAGATAATAGATTTAAATCAATTATTATATTCACCAAAAGATAAAAAGTACATTCCAGAAAATATTAAAAATGAAGAAAGAAATAATTCTTTTTTATCAACTTATTTTGAATATGGTAATATGGGTATAGGACTATTAGATTCAAGAAATAAAGAAAAATTATTGGATTTATATCCTAATAATAATAAATTAATTTATGATATAATTTATCATAATTTTTTTGGATTATTGAGAACTATTGAAATAATGAATGGTAAATATTATGTAAATTGGGTAAATATTTCTCCTCTAAATTTAGAAAATTATTATAATTCCAATATATTTAAAGCTACTAAAGATAAATTAGATAATATTTCAAAATATCAACTTGTTGATATTTCAGAAATAAAACAAATAGAAAAAGAAACAATGATAAATTATTCAGGAATATGGTTAGGTAGTTTTTATAATGTTATTAGAACTAATTATTATGAAAAATTAAAAAAAATCAAATGGTTATTTTTTCCATATGAAATAAATGAATCAATAAAATTTTATATTATTCAAGCATTAAATAAAGTTTTAGATCTTGATAAAATTATAAATTTAAAATATAATAATTATGATGATTTACAGGATGATGAAAAATTTTATTTTAATAAAAAATTAAAATTATTAGTTGATAATATGACATTTAATAATCCAATAATGTCAAATATGATTGAAGTAGATATTAATATTATTAAATATTTAATAATTTTCATGGTAAATAATTATTCAGAAAAAAAAAAATTAGCTGGTAAAGAAAATAAAAAAAAATTTAAATTAAATAATGACGACGATGAAACAGATATTGATGATTTTGGAAGTAAAAATTTAGAAACTATAGGTAATTTAACAATCAAAGATATAGTTGATTATTTAAATGAATTATACAATAATTCGATAAGCCATATTTGGAATTTTTTAAAAGAAAGTTTGGAAATGTTAATTGATTCTGCATTTGGAAAGTTCTTAATAAAAGAAAAAAAAATAGTAAATACTTATTGGTATGAACCTTTTAATTCAAAGTTTAAAGAAACTGATACATATAAAAATAGTGTTAAAGATAAATTAAATTTAAAAAATATTTATAATATTGCTAAATCTTTATCTCATTTAAGTCGAGATAATTGGGTTTTATTAGATGAAAATTATATTTCATTTTCTTCATATTATAAATTAAATTTTATAAAAAAAATTACAAATAAGGAATCTAATATAGATAGGTGGATAAATATTAATTCAAATTTAAGAAAACAAAGATCAGATAATTTTAATTATAATCAATTAATAAGAGAAATAATTGAAGCATTTAAAAATACAGTTCTAATTTTAGTATTTGAAGAATTAGTATCAAATGGTTTAATTAATGAATTTAAACCAAACCTAAAAATAACTAATAAACTATTATTACCTAAGGATACTGGTCCAATCAAACAAAAAAGGAAAGAATTAATGGAAAAAATGTTTAATGAAAATAAAGAAGCATGGTTAGATTCATATTATTATTTAACTAATAATAAATTTAGAAATTTAGAAAAAATGAGAATAGATAATTCAGATAATTTTAATCCAAAAAATAAATACAAAGAAACAAATTATTTTGATTATCTAAAAAATGAAGAATGGCCTCTTTTTTATGCTATGGATTGGATTAGTCAGATTAGTTTTTTTTATCACTATATTAATCATCAAATTCTATATGTAACTGGTGCAACAGGTCAAGGTAAATCAACCCAAGTACCAAAATTATTATTATATGCTTTAAAAGTAATTGATAATAAATCTAATGGTAGGGTAGTATGTACTCAACCACGTATTCCACCTACTATTAACAATTCAACTAAAATTGCAGAAGAACTAGGTTTACAAATCGAACAGACAACTAATAATTCAACGGTAAAAAGTAAAACTAGTAATTATTGGGTTCAATTTAAACACCAAAAGGATTCACATACTAATGATAAAAAATTACATAGTTATTTAAGAATAATGACAGATGGTACATTATTAGAACAATTAAAATCAAATCCAACAATGTTTAAAAGTATTGAAAAAGAATCTAAAAATAAAATAAAATCAAAAAAATTTATAAATGAAAATATTTATGATATATTAATTGTTGATGAATCTCATGAACATGGTACAAATATGGATTTAATTTTAACATTAGGCAAACAGGCATGTTATTTTAATAATAGAATCAAATTAATAATTGTTTCAGCAACTATGGATGATGACGAACCTATATATAGAAGATATTTTAGTATGATAAATGATGATTTAGCATTTCCTTTAAAATACCCAATAGAATATCCCATTGTAGATAAACAATTAACACCAAAATCTATTTACATGGATAGAAGATATCATATTTCGCCTCCAGGAGAAACAACGCAATACAGAGTTGATGAATATTATTTAGAAAATGATATAATAGAAAAAGACGAGAAGACAAACGCACAAAAAGGTCAGGAATTAGGATATAAAAAAATAATAGAAATATGCAATAAATCAGTAAAAGGTGAAATATTATTTTTTGCAAATGGACAAAGAGAAATTCTAGAAGCAGTAAAATATTTAAATTCAGTATTACCATCTGGAAATATAGCATTACCATATTTTGCAGATATGCATGAAATTTATAAAGAAATTATATCTAAAATAAATAATAAAATTTCGCAAATTAAAAATAAACGTGAAAGAATACATGAAGATTGGGGTGTTAATTTTATAGAAGATCCTAGTATACCAAATGATATTTATAAAAGAGCTATTATTATTGCTACTAATGTAGCAGAAGCATCAGTAACTATTCCTGGTTTAACATATGTAGTTGATAATGGTTATTCAAAAGTAAATTTATATGATAAAGAATTTAGTATATCAAATTTAGAAGTAGAAAAAATATCTGAATCTAGTAGACTTCAACGAAAAGGTCGTGTTGGTAGAGTTGGTGATGGAACTGTATATTATATGTATAAAAAAGATGCTCGTAAAAATATAAAACCAAAGTATAAAATAACACAAGAAAATTTAATAAATACATTTTTAGGATTACTATCAAATAAAAACATACAAGATGTTACGAAAAAAGATATTGTAAATTATGATAGACTTATAGTTTCAGAAGATATAAATCCAAATATGATTAATAAATTAGTTGAAAATGGTGATAAAAATTTATCAAATCATTATACATTTAAAACAGAATTGATAAAAATTTACAAAAATAATTACACTATATTTTCATGGCCAAGAGATAGTGATAACTATAAAGCAGCATTTTACTATATAGATCGATATATAATAATGGATAAAATATTTTATGTTTTAGATAGTGGTCAACTTATTTATAACTTATTTGATTTATATGGTGAATTTTTTTTGATACATCCATTTGAAGAAAAAATTAAACGAAATATATTAAATCAAATTATTGAATATGATAAAAAGAAAATAAATATAATTAATATAGAAGATTATGATTATATTATTTCATATTTATTTAATCTCGGATTGATAGTTGATTACAATGCTAACTCTTTATATTATAATATCTATGAAAAACTATATGTAGATCGCAATTGGGTTAAAACGGAACTCGGACAAAAAGTTTCAGAAATTACAAGTAAATTTGAAAACACTATACCAGAAGCTTTAACTTTTATTGCAGCAAGTGCTATGGGATGTTTAACAGAAATTTTAGAAATCAATTTATTATTAAATAAATTACAATATGATTTAACAAAATTATTACCAGATACTGATAAATTATCATTAAATCAAAAAAATAAAAACTGGAATAATTTTTATTCAATATATAAAAAACCAAATTATAATTCAGATTTAATATTTTTATATGAAATTATTCAAAAAATAAAAAAATATTTTTCAGATTCATTTATTTTTACAACACAACAATCTAAAACAAAAGTTATATTAGATCAACATTTTAAAGATCAATTAAATATATTTAAAAAATTAAGTGATAAATATAATGAAATACCATCTAATTTCGATGGAGATTTATGGAATAAATTATCTACTCTTAAAAATAATGGAATTTTACAATCTAAATATGAAGATATTTTAAAAACCGATAAATCATCAATAAATTTAATTTACAAAGATAATGATCAAATTATAAAATGGGCAAATTTAAATAATTTAAATTCTAATTTAATAATTAATTTTATTAAAGAATTAGGTAAATTATATTTGAATAAAATTTTTTATGATAAAAATGAATTTTTTATTTGGGCAAATGATTTAAATATTAATTTTATGAAGCATTTAACTATAGGAACAATTGAAGAAAGAATTTTAAGATCATATATTTATGGAAGACCATTTCAATTTACTTATACATTATCAAGATCTGGACCCCCATGTACTTTTATGAATTTACAAGTTACACCTGTAAAATTTTCTGAAAGTTTAATTGAATTATCTAATGAATTAGTTTTTTTTATAAATTATGCTAAAAAAAATGATGTTACAGAATATACAACAACAATATTATCAAAAATAGACATTGATTGGTTAATTCCCGCTATACCATTATTTATAAATCCTAGATTAGTTCCAAATATTATTAAAATTAAAAACTTGGATTTTATATATCCCAATTCA
>Ga0194129_10010317_pt1 | contig 10216 bp, 9 predicted proteins | sample TA2KigCa35mmetaG_FD_150862 | JGI IMG/M metagenome (GOLD analysis project Ga0194129, IMG submission 150862) | Freshwater microbial communities from Lake Tanganyika, Tanzania - TA2015038 Kigoma Deep Cast 35m | ecosystem: Environmental > Aquatic > Freshwater > Lake | place: Tanzania: Lake...
GCGCGCTTGGGGCTTGAATACCACTTTCGGCACACCGGCTATGGCGGTCTCGAACGCAGCCTGCGCCGATTCGCAAACAAGGAGCGCCACTGATGGCGAGTTTGATCATCATTTCCTGGCGGGACATTCCGTCGCAGGTCGTCGTCAAGCGCGGACGCGAGACGTCAAAGATCATGTTGTCGCAGCGTTTTCAGGAGGCCGTCGATCGCGCCGCCATGCGCGCGGGCAAAGGCGGCTCCGACGCCTATATCGCCGAGTGGCAGCGCAGCACTCCCGTGCCTTGCGGTGACGACATGCAGGCCGAGGCCGCAGCGGCTGCGCAGGCGATCGAAGCGCGTTACAGCGATGAGGATCTTGAGAAGCTCATTCGCGCCAAGGGGCTGGCTGCGCCGTCGCCCGCGAGCGACGGCGGCAGCTGACGATGTATCGCATGCGGCTCTGGTCGGTGCGTCACGCGCACGGCCTCAACCAACTTTATCGCTGGCTAGAGAATCTGCTCCTGATGTTGCAGCCGCTACTGCGCGGGTTCAGTGAGCGTCGAGTCGAACGATCGCTCGCGGCCGTCGAACGGCAGGTCAAAGGTTTCATGTTCGGCTGTCAGATGTGCGGCCAGTGCGTGCTGAGTTCAACCGGCATGTCCTGCCCCATGAATTGCCCCAAACAATTGCGCAACGGACCCTGTGGGGGTGTCCGCGCCAATGGCCACTGCGAAGTGTTGCCGGAGATGAAGTGCGTCTGGGTTTCGGCCTGGGAAGGCAGTCAGCGTATCCCCGGCGGGGTCGATGCCTTGCGGGGCGTGCAGTTTGCGGTCGATCGTCGGTTGCAGGGCAGTTCGTCCTGGCTGCGTGCCGTGAACGAGCGTGCGCGCGCGGCGAGCAGCGCCCGACCCGGCGCTGGTCAACGCGGAGCCGGTCAATGAAATTCGGTGACGAGCCGATGCCGGGCGATCCGCTGCCCATCTTGCCGGGGCATGTGTCGCCTGGTCGTTTCGAGCGGGTGCTCCGAGTGGGCGCGTTCGCGGTCACGGCGGAGCTTGCGCCCCCCGACTCAGCGGACCCCGAAGAGGTCTATGCCCGCGCCCGAATCTTTGACGGCTATGTCGATGCCATCAATGCGACCGACGGCAGCGGTGCCAACTGTCACATGTCGAGCATGGGCGTCTGTTCGCTGCTGACCCGCGTCGGCTATGCGCCCATCATGCAGATCTCCTGCCGCGATCGAAATCGCATCGGTATCCAGGGCGATATCCTTGGCGCATCCGCCATGGGCGTCTGCAATATTCTTTGTCTCACCGGTGATGGCGTGCAGGCGGGCGATCATCCACAGGCCAAACCGGTGTTTGATCTCGACAGCGTGTCGTTATTGGGTCTCGCGCGTACGCTGCGCGATGAGCAGCGCTTTCAAAGCGGGCGCAAGCTCAGCAAGGCGCCGCGGGTTTTTCTGGGCGCTGCCGAGAACCCATCAGCGTTGCCACACGAGTGGCGGGCGATGCGCCTGATCAAAAAAATCGAAGCGGGCGCACAATTCATCCAGACGCAGTACTGCTACGACCTGTCCTTGCTGCAATCTTTTTTGCAAAAGCTCGAAGACTTGGGTGCTGCGAATCGGGTTTTTCTCCTGATTGGCGTGGGTCCGCTGCGCTCGGCAAAAGCCGCTGAATGGATGCGGCAGAACGTGCCCGGCATCCATATTCCCGATGCGCTGATCACGCGCCTGCGTGGTGCCGAGGATCCGGCGCGCGAGGGACGCAACATTTGCATCGAATTGATTCAGCAAGTGCATGCCATGAAGGGTGTGCACGGCGTGCACGTCATGGCTTATCGCCAGGAAGAGTCGGTGGCCGAGGTTATCGATAAATCGGGCGTACTCGCAGGCCGAGTGCCTTGGTATCCGGGTCGTGATCGTCAGGACCCGGCGCAATCGAACACAACCGACAGCAACACAGTCGACACGAATACAGTCGATAAGGTGGCATCATGACCGATACCGTTATCAGCTCTGCAACCAAAGAAGTCGTCATTGGTTTCAACCGACCCTTTGTCATCATCGGTGAGCGTATCAATCCGACGGGGCGCAAGATCCTGGCTGCCGAGATGGCTGCGGGCAACTACTCGCGTGTCGAGTCCGATGCCCGCGCGCAAGTCGAGGCGGGTGCGCACATGCTCGATGTGAACGCGGGGATCCCGCTCGCCGATGAACCGGCAATTCTCGCCCGCGCCGTGCAGATCGTGCAGTCGATCACCGATGTGCCGCTATCCATCGACTCATCCATTGTTGCTGCGCTCGAAGCGGGTCTTGCCGTTTACAAGGGCAAGGCGCTCGTCAATTCGGTGACCGGCGAGGAGGAGCGTCTCGAGCAGGTGCTGCCGCTGGTCAAAAAATATGGTGCTGCGGTGGTCGCGATCTCGAACGATGAGACGGGAATTTCCGAAGATCCTGACGTGCGCTTTGCAGTCGCCAAAAAAATCGTCGAGCGTGCTGCCGATTACGGCATCCCGTACAGCGATGTAGTCGTCGACCCGCTCGTCATGCCGATCGGCGCCATCAATCAGGCGGGCGTGCAGGTGATGCGTCTCGTGCGCCGTCTGCGCGACGAGCTCAAGGTGAATACCACTTGCGGGGCGTCGAACGTGAGCTTCGGTTTGCCGAATCGCGATGGCATCAACGCGGCGTTCCTGACCATGGGAATTGCTTCGGGACTGACCTCGGCGATCACCAATCCGCTGCACCTCGAGACCGTAAAGGCCTGCATGGGCGCCGATGTGATGATGGGCCACGACCCCGATTGCACGCGCTGGATCCGCCGGTTCCGCGAGGCGCCGCCTGCGGCCGCTGCAGGCGCAGCCGGGGCGCCGGGCAGCCCTGATCAGCCCGCAGCCCGTGGCCGGCGCGAGGGCGGCCTGCGTAGGCGTATGGCCGCCGCATCGACGGAGGGAAGTGGAGGCGGCGCAGCATGAGTGAGGGCGACGCTTGGGTCGTATTCCTGCCTGCCGGCAAGCGCGGACGCTTCGCGCTCGGCACTCCGGTATTACAGGCTGCGCGCGAACTCGGGGTGGATATCGATTCGGTCTGCGGTGGGCGCGGGCTGTGTGGCCGTTGTCAGGTGGTGGTCGCCGAGGGCGAGTTCGCCAAGCATGGCCTGCGCTCGGGCGAGGCGAGCGTCTCGGCGCCGGGTGAAGTCGAGGCGCGCAGCGCACGACGCAAAGTTTTGAAGTCGGGGCGGCGACTCTCCTGTCAGGCGCAGCTCTGCAGCGATGTGGTCATCGACGTGCCGCCCTCGAGTCAGGTGCACCGGCAGGTGGTACGCAAGGCCGCCGATGCTCGCGAGATCGCGCTCGATCCGGTCGTTCGCTTGTTCTACGTCGAAGTGCGTGAACCCGATATGCACGACCCATCCGGCGATCTGCGCCGGTTGCTCGATGCGCTCGCACGCGAGTGGCAGCTCACGGGACTCGGTATCGAGATCGGCCTCTTGCGCGATTTGCAGACAACGCTGCGACAGGGCGAGTGGAAGGTCACGGTTGCGGTCCATGGTGGCCGGCAAATCATTGGTCTTTGGCCGGGTCTGCATGAGCGCGCGCTAGGTATGGCGGTCGATGTCGGCTCGACCACCATTGCCGCGCATCTCTGCGATCTCGCCACCGGTGAGGTCGTGGCCTCAGCCGGCATGATGAATCCGCAGATCCGTTTCGGCGAAGATCTCATGAGTCGCGTGTCGTACGCGATGATGAACCCGGGCGGCGCAGTGCAGATGACTGCCGCCGTGCGCACGGCGCTCTCCGAGCTCGCTGCCGAGGTGGCGACGCAGGCGGGTGCGACGGCGCAGGATATCCTTGAGCTGACCTTGGTCGGTAATCCGATCATGCATCACCTGGTGCTTGGTCTCGATCCGACTGAACTCGGTGGTGCACCATTTGCTCTCGCTATCGATCAGGCGATCGAGCAACCGGCTGCGGCGCTCGGCATCGATGTGCATCCGCAGGCGCGGGTGTATGTGCTGCCGTGTATCGCGGGTCATGTGGGTGCGGACACCGCGGGCATGATCCTTGCCGAGCGACCCGACCTCGGCGCGCCGGTGACGCTGCTGGTCGATGTCGGCACCAATGCCGAAATCGTGCTCGGCAATCGCGATCGACTGCTGGCCTGTTCGAGTCCTACCGGGCCTGCGTTCGAAGGCGCGCAGATCAGCTGCGGCCAGCGGGCGGCGCCGGGTGCCATCGAGCGCGTCCGTATCGATCCCGAAACTCTGGAGCCGCGCTTCAAAGTCATCGGCTGTGATCTTTGGTCAGATGATCCGGGCTTCGAGGAGGCCACCAAGGCGAGCGGCGTCAGTGGCGTGTGTGGCTCCGGCATCATCGAGGTGATCGCCGAGATGTATCTCTCGGGCGTCATCAATCAGGACGGTGTGGTCGATGGTGCAATGGCGGCGCGCAGCGATCGTATCGTCGCCAGTGATCGAACGTTTTCCTACGTGCTGCATCGCGGTGCAATAACGCTGTCGATCACGCAAACAGACGTTCGCGCCATTCAGCTTGCGAAGGCTGCGCTCTATGCCGGTGTGCGACTTTTGATGGAAGAGCTCGGTGTCGAGCGTGTCGAGCGCATACGGCTCGCAGGCGCTTTTGGCGCGCATATCGATCCGAAGTACGCCATGGTGCTCGGCATGATTCCCGATTGCGATCTCGTCGAGGTGGCTGCAGCCGGCAACTCGGCAGGAACCGGCGCCCGCATCGCGCTGCTCGATGTCAGTTCGCGCGCCACCATCGAAGAGGTGGTGCGTCGGGTCGAGAAGATCGAGACGGCCATCGAACCACGCTTTCAGGCGCACTTCGTCGAGGCCATGGCGATCCCGCACAAGCGTTTCCCGAACCCCGAGCTCTCCAAGGTGGTGAACTTGCCCGCGCCCAAAGAATCGGCGGCGCAGGCGAGCGCCGCGCGCGGTCGGCGTAACCGCAGGGTTTAGCCTGTTTCGATCAGGGTTTGCCCAAGAAGGTCAACGCAGCGGTGGTGTAGCCTTCTACGCCACCGCGGACCGCGGGCTCGGGCTGGATCAAAAACAGCGGTGAGTGGTGTGGCGGCGACTTGCTGAGATCGTCGCTGACAGACCCGCCCACCTGAAAGAACACCGTCGGGATGCTGCCCCACTCGGGCGAGCCGTAGTAGGCGAAATCTTCGGCGCCCATGCCCTGACGGCGCACGTTCGACATGCGCGCCTCACCGTAGGACTTGCTGAGTGCTTCGCGCAGTTTGAGTGCTGAAGGCGTGTGATTGATGTTCGGCGGGGTGGTCTCGCGCATCAGTACCACCGGCATGCGATCTTCGGGCACGCCGTAGGTGCGTGCGACCCCCTCGGCGATGCGCTGGATTCCGGCGACCAACTTGTCGCGGGTCTCGCGATTGTCCGCGCGCACGGTCAGTTCGAGCTTGGCTTGCTCGGAGATGATGTTGCGCTTCGTGCCGGCCTGAATCACGCCGACCGTCACGACACCGGGCTCGAGCGGATCGATCGAGCGGCTGACCAACGTTTGCAGCGCCATCACGAGATCGGAAGCGATGACCACTGGATCGATGGCGGTATGCGGTGCTGCACCATGACCGCCGACGCCGCGCACGATGATGTCGACGCCATCGGAACTCGAGTTGGCGATGCGCTCATCGACTTTGAACTTCCCGGGCTCGATCTGACTCGCCACGTGCAGCCCGAGCACGATGTCGGGTTTTGGAAAGCGCGTGTAGAGACCATCCATCAACATGGCGGGCGCACCGCCCAAGACTTCTTCGGCGGGCTGGAAAATGACGATCAAAGTACCGCGCCATTGCGCGCGCAGGGCCGCGAGCTGGCGGGTGGCGCCAACGAGACTCGTCATGTGCACGTCGTGACCGCAGGCGTGCATGACGCCGATTTCCTGGCCATCGGGACCGGTGCTGCGCACCTTTGAGGCATAAGCGAGGCCGTTGCGTTCAACGATCGGCAGTCCGTCCATGTCTGCTCGGAGCATGACCACTGGGCCATTGCCATTACGCAACACGCCGACGACACCGTAGCGGCCGACACCCGCGGTGACTTCGACACCCGAAATGGCGCGCAATTCTTCGACGATCTTCGCGCTGGTATTTTTCTCCTGGAACGAGAGCTCCGGATTGGCGTGCAGATGCTCGAACAGCGCTTTGAGGCTGGCCGAGTAATCGGCTGCGGCCGCTTTGGAGATGGTTTACGCCTGAGTGCTGAGATCGTTTGCGGCGATGCGGCCGACACCGAGCACGAAAATCGAGCAGGCCGTAGCCATGACAAAGATATTTTTGGTGAGCGTCGATTTCATGCGGAGGTTCTCCGAAAGGGCAATCAGGCGGTGATGCGTTGCAACCACTCGTTGAAGTGCCGAGCGGTGGACGTGGGCGCGAGCATCATCCAGCCCGTGGGGGCCGCGATGACGAGCGTGTTGACCTGAGCAATCAGGGTGGCAGCGGCCCGGCCAGGCGGGAATGCCGACTCGTGCAGATCGAGCCTGCATCCTGCGGCAAGTTGTTCGCGTGCTGTCGCGCCCTGCAGGCGCCAAAGATGACGCGCCGAAGACATATCGACCACCGCGCCCGCATCACCGACGATCTGCAGAATGTCTGCATGGAAGTCGGCGCTGCCCGTTGTCGGGTTGCGGGGCGTTTCATCGAGCAACAACCAGCGCTGCGGGCGCACCGACATGGCGGTACGTTGGCCGTCGCCAAACCAAGCCTTGCCCAGCATCGGTAGTGGCCAGCCTGCGGCTTGCAGGCGCTCGGCGAGCAAAGCTTCGCGGCCGCGCCAAGGGGCAACTTGCACGAGGCTGAAGTGGCTCACTTCAACTGCGGACACGACTGTTCTCCGGATCGAACCAGTGCGGAGTGATGATCTCGACTTCGGTGGCCTCGCCATGCACCGGCGAGCTCGCGAGCAGCTTGCTGCCGATACGCTGCTTGCCTTGCGCCAGCAGTGCGAGACCGATCCAGCCCTCGACGACGACCGCAGGCGTGCTGGAGGTCACATACCCGAGACTGTTTTTGGGATCTGAGGTGTCGACCAAATGCGCGCCGCAGATGAGACGAGCAGAGCGAGTCGTCGGGCGCAGCGCCACCAGTTGCTTGCGTTGCGGCGAGATCAGTGCGGGTCGACGTGCAAGCACTCGACCAATGAAATCGCCTTCGGCTTTGAGCATGCGCTCAAAACCGAGATCGTGGGCGGTGGTGTTGCCATCGAGTTCAGCCGTCGTCACGTGGCCCTTTTCGATACGCAAAGTATTGAGCGCATCGACCCCATAGGGCAGGGCGCCGATCGGGCGCGCCGCATCGAGCAGTGCGTTCCACACCGCATTGGCGTGGGCCGAAGGCACGGCGACTTCGTAAGCGAGCTCACCCGAGAAGGAAATACGGAACAGTCGGCCGGGCACTCCCGCAATCACCGCGGGCAGGGCGGCCATGAAGGGCACGGCGCTGCCCGAGAGATCTTGCTGCGGCATGATCTTTTGCAGCAGATCGCGCGCGCGTGGGCCGGCGATCGAAAATTGCGCCCATTGTTCGGTGACGTCGGTGAGCACGACATCCCAGTCGGCGCAGGTGACCTGCGCATGGAATTCCAGATGTTGCAGCACGGCGCCATGATTCGCCGTTGTCGTGGTCAAAATAAAATGACGATCCCCTAATCGGGCGGTAGTTCCGTCATCAAATAAAAAGCCATCTTCGCGCAGCATGATGCCGTAGCGAGCCTTGCCGACGCCTAGGCTCGAGAATCGGTTGGCGTAGATGAAATCGAGGAAGCGCGCGGCATCGGCGCCCTGTACGTCGATCTTGCCGAGACTCGAGGCATCGCCGATGCCGGCGATTTCACGTACTGCACGCGATTCGTGCAGCACGGGTCCCCAGCCGGGTTCGGGTGAATAAGCCTGTGGCCGCAACCAAAGTCCCGTCGTCACCATCTTGGCGCCGCAGGCGAGTTGCGCCTCATGCGCCGGGAATTCTCTGATCGGCCGCAGGTGGGCGCCCACTTCGGCACCGGCAAGAGCCGCGAAGGATGTCGGATGCACGTACGGCCGCGGCGTCGGCAGGCCGACTTCGCCCGGCGACTGACCGCGCGCCGCAGCGAGCACGGCAGCGCCCAAGAGGCCGCCCGTGCGGCCCTGGTCGGTGGCCATGCCGTGCGTGGTGTAGCGCTTCATGTGCTCGATGTGCGTGTAGCCCTCGCGATGGGCGAGGCGAATGTCGCCCACGGTTACATCGTGCTGCAGATCGACGAAGGCTTTGCCAGCTCCCGGCACTTCCCAGATCACGGCCAGTGGCGTCACCTTGGGGTCGGCGGGTATTGCAGGGTCAGCAGGCATCGCGGGGTCATGACCTTTGAGGGCATCGCCCTGCCGATGGGCGGCGAGGCCAGCCGCGAGTTCGGCAGCCACCTGCGCCGCCATCGCCTCGCCATGCTGCGCGGCAGCGGCCAGACCAAAGAAACCCGCCGCAGCACCGGCTACAGCGCCGAGGTTTGAAGGTAGCGAGGCTGCAAACGCAGCCAGATCATCGCGCCATTGCGTTTGCCCGCCAGCCTGCGTGGCGAGGGCGGATTCAGGTTGGAAGCCTCCCGAGAGCAACACGCAGTCGGCGGCGAGCTCGGCACCAGAGCTGCCGTCAAGACTGCCGATGCGAACGCCCTGCACCTTGCGGCGACCTTTGATGGCGACGATGGCCGATGCCGCGTGCACGGCGATACCGAGCGCGCGGGCGCGATCGGCGGCCAAAGATTTTTCACGCGGATCGACGATGGCCTGCAGCTTGATACCCGCTGCGTGCAAGGCAAAGGCCGATTCATAGGCCCAATCGGAGTTCGCGAACAGCACCGGACTCTCGCCGACCGCTACCCCGTAACGCCGCAGATACGCGAGGGCGGCGCCAGCCAGCATGACGCCCGGCAGATCATTATTGACGCAGGCGATCAGTCGCTCGTTGGCGCCGCTCGCGAGCACGACGCGTCGCGCACGAATGACGCGCAGCCGTTCGCGGGGCAGGTCGCCGTGTTGCGATCGGTGCGGGGGTCCAGTGTCGGTCAAAGTTTCGACGGCGCCGAAGACGCCATGATCATAGGCAGCAATGATTTGCGTGCGCGTGAGCACGCGCACCGTGGGAGATCGCGCGAGTGCGTTGCTCGTGTCGTCGCGCCACGCCTGCCAGCGCGGGTCGAGTAAAGTGCCGCCGCCGGTGATGACGTCGCGTTCTACCAGAATGACCCGCAGGCCACTGCCTGCGAGGCGTCGCGCCGCCGCGAGACCCGCAGCACCCGCACCGATGATCAGGACATCGGCATGGTCGTGTACCGTTTCCTCGCCATGTTCGACTGGGCCATGTTCGACTGGGCCGTGCTCGCCCGGGCTTGTGGCTGCGCGCTCGAGCTTGCCGAGACCTGCGGCACGACGAATCGCGGGCTCATAGATTTTTTCCCAAGCCCAACTCGGGCGCGTGAAAGTTTTGTAGTAAAAGCCTGCCGGCAACACCGCCGAAAACAGGCTGTTGATCGACAGCAGATCGAATTTCAATGAGGGCCAGCGATTTTGACTCGCGACTCGCAAACCGGGCGCGATGTGCACCGTGGTGGCGGGGCGGTTGGGCGCGCGCGCCGTGGCACCCAGAATATCGATGAGTGCGCAGGGCTCTTCGGGGCCTGCCGTGATGATGCCGCGCGGTCGGTGATATTTGAAACTGCGACCGACAAGTTGCACGTCATTGGCCAGCAGCGCAGAGGCCACGGTGTCACCCGCAAGACCGGTGATCAACCGACCATCAAACTCGAATTCGACAATCTTTGAAGCGTCGGTGAGTACGCCATCAGCAATCCGTCGGGCAGATCTTGCCGCGCTCATGGCTGGCTCGTCACCGAGTCGATGGCGTGACTGACGGTGTGTCGCCGTACCTCAAGCCACTGACGGCAGCCGGCCGCATGAAACCACCACTCGCGGTGCCAACCCTTGGGGTTCGTCCGCTCATACACATAGGCCGCGTAGGCTGCGGTGTCGGCATCGGCGGCGGGCCGGCGCACGCTCGCGTCGCCGCCGTAGTGGAATTCCACTTCGTCGCGCGTTCCGCAATGAGGACACGGGATTCTCAGCATGATGTCGCCCGCTGTCTCAGTGCGCCCACGGGAAGGGACCCGTACCCGGTTCATCGACGGTGCGCCCTTCAGCGAAACGTGCGAGATCCATGTGTG
>Ga0194129_10010319_pt1 | contig 10215 bp, 6 predicted proteins | sample TA2KigCa35mmetaG_FD_150862 | JGI IMG/M metagenome (GOLD analysis project Ga0194129, IMG submission 150862) | Freshwater microbial communities from Lake Tanganyika, Tanzania - TA2015038 Kigoma Deep Cast 35m | ecosystem: Environmental > Aquatic > Freshwater > Lake | place: Tanzania: Lake...
GCACATCGCTGCCGAGGGCGGGTGGACTGCGCAATAGTGGGTATCCAGAAAGAGCAGGCTCACGGTTCGGTCTGGCTATGGTGGCGTGGCCTTGGGTTGGGGGGACCCTCATCCCGGGGCAGCATCAAGGTCGCCGGCATCGCGGTTGCCTCGAACACGGTAGCCCGCTTCCTGATCGCCCGTTTCGCGGGTACTACCCGGCAGCGCATCGTGGCGTGATCGCTCACGTGAGATGGGTTCTGGGTGCAACGATATCCTGGGGACTGAAAGGCGATGTTTGCCGGTAATGCCCCAACCTGGTAAAGGCCGCGAAGTTGGGGCACTCGCGCGGCTTTACGGTCCTTTCCACGCACCCAGCTGCAGAAGTGCCGGTACCTCGAAGGATGCGCGGAGCTTGCAAGCACTGAGTCCAAAGCAGCGTAGTACCCTGGCAAGGCTCGCCGGCGGCTTGCTGATCGCTGCGGTGTTTGCTGCCCACGCCTTGCACATGGTCCAATTGCCGCTTGTCGGCAGCCTCGAGAATCTGGCCTACGACGGCCTGATTCGCCGGCAAGCGCAGACAGTCCCCGCGAGTGAGGCCGTGGTCATCCTCGACATCGATGAGAAGAGCCTCGCCTCGGAGAAACTCGGGCGTTGGCCCTGGAGTCGTGACAAGGTTTCCGAGTTGACGTCCCTCGTCTTCGATCACTACGGGGCGGCGGTGTTAAGTTTCGACGTTGTTTTCGCGGAGCCCGACCGAAGTTCGGGCCTTGACTCACTCAAGGCACTTGCCGAAGGCGAACTGAAGGCGAACCCAGACTTCCAGCGCAGCCTCAAGCGACTCGAGCCGTTACTCGATTTTGATGGCCGCTTTGAGGAAACGATCGCTGCGCGACCGGTGGTGATGGGGTACTACTTCAGCTACGACGCAGCAGCAGGCCGCTCGGGTGCTCTCCCGGCTCCAGTGCTGCTGGCAGACGACCTTGCCGGAGTTGATATTTCAACCGCCAGCCCAAAGGGATTTGGGGCCAACCTGGATCGTTTCGCTGCCGCGGCTCTCGTTGGCGGTCATTTCAACCCGGTCATCGATCTCGACGGGATCGTACGGCGAGTACCCGCCCTCATTGAGTTTGAAGGCGACTACTACGAGTCTCTTGCACTTGCGTCTGCCAGGCTGTACTGGGCGATCCGCAGCAATCCTGCGGGTTCGGTGCTCAGGTTGCAGAGTGTTGAGGCCCTCGGTCCCGAAAACTTGCCAAAGGGGCGACTCGAGTTTCTGCGGGTTGGTAAGCAGGTACTGCCTGTGGACCACGAGGCCAATATCCTCATACCGTATGGCCGCTTCGGTGGCACCTTTCGCTATGTCTCGGTTCTCGACGTTCTTGAAAAGAAGGTTCCAGTGGAGGCGCTCAGCGACAAGGTCTTGGTCGTGGGTACTACCGCCCCCGGCCTCGTGGATCTTCGCGCCACACCGCTGAGCGGGATCTTTCCTGGGGTTGAGGTGCATGCCAATGTGATTTCTGCACTCATCGAGCCAGAGCGCGCGGCGCGGATTCCTCACCATCCCTCGTGGATCGAGTTGGTGGAGCGCAACGTCACTGCGTTTGGATCGGTGCTCTTTGCCGCTCTGCTTGCTTTCATGGCACCAGGGTTTTCAACGCTTGTTCTCGCAGGCGGTTTCACGGGCGTCGCCGGGGCCCAACTCTGGCTCTGGGGGGAAGGGCTGATCTTCCAGGGGGCCACGTTGCTCCTTGCGCTTGTCTCGATCTATTTGTGGAACATGGCCTACGGCTACTTTGTGGAGGCACGGACCAAGCGTCAGTTCGCCGACCTCTTCGGACAGTATGTGCCTCCCGAACTTGTGGAGAAGATGGCAGAAAACCCCGAGCGCTACGACATGAGCGGAAGGCGCAAGGAACTCACTGTGCTCTTTTCCGATGTGCGCGGATTTACCTCGATCTCCGAGCAGCTCAGTCCCACCGATCTGGCGGTGTATATCAACGAGTATCTCACCGGCATGAGCATGGTGATCCGCAACGAAGGCGGCACCCTCGACAAGTACATCGGCGATGCGATCATGGCGTTCTGGGGGGCACCTGTGGATGAGCCACGCCACCCCGTGGCCGGCGTGACTGCGGCACTGCGCATGCGGGAGGAACTCAAGCGGATGATCGAGGCCTTCAGGGCGCGGGGATGGCCTGAACTCGCGATCGGGGTCGGCCTGAGCAGCGGCGACATGACGGTGGGCGACATGGGCTCGAAGGTGCGCAAGGCCTATACCGTGATGGGTGATGCGGTGAATCTGGGGTCAAGGCTTGAGGGGCTCACCAAGCAATACGGTGCCTTCTGCCTTGTGCCTTCGGCAACCCGGGAGGCGTGCAAGGAGATCGTGTTTCGCGAGATGGATACTGTACGGGTGAAGGGAAAGGCCGAGCCGGTCACGATCTATGAGCCCGAATGCTTTGCAAGCGACGCCAGCGATACCTTGCGCAAGGAACTCGATCTGTGGCACGCTACGATCCGATTGATGCGTGCGCAGCGATGGGATGAAGCACTTTCAGAGTTGAGTCTGCTCGAGGGGGTGCTGCGCAGTGAGCAGCGCGAGGATCACCGCGTGGGGGTCTTGCGCGAGAAGATCGAAAGGCTCAGGGCCTTTCCACCGGGCGCCGACTGGGACGGCGTGACCAACTTCGAGACGAAGTGATGAAGCATCTTGAAAGTTGCCTCGGTTTATCAGCAGCGCGTCCGGGCGAGGCGTTGGGTGCAAACCCAGGTGCAAGCGAGTATCCGCGCGCCCGGCGCCGGCGCGTACTTGCCCTTGGCGTTTCCGCGGTGATGCTTCCCTGGATCTGGGTGCCGCGTGGGGCCTGGGCCAACACCACTGCGGGTTCGATTGCGCGGGTTTCGGGAGCGGCGAGCGTGAAGCCGAAGGCTGGTGCAGCGCGCGAGGCGAAGGCGAAGGATCTGGTTCAGGTGGACGACACGGTCGTGACCGAAGCCGACGGGCAGGTGCTGATTCGCCTCAACGACAAATCGAGCCTACTCGTGCGGCCCCGGAGCACCGTGGTGATCGACGCCTTTCAGTTCGACAACAAGCCCGACGATCAGTCGTCGACTACCGTGGCCGCAGGCGCGATCCGTGCGGTCTCCGGGCAAATCGCCCGCGACAAGCCTGCCAACGTGAAGTATTCAGCGGGCACTGCCACGATCGGCATCCGAGGGACTGATATCGAAGTGGCGATCATCGGTGAAGGGGTGCGGGACCGGGCCGGGATCTACAACTATGTGTATGCGGGCAGCACCGAGATGCGGCTTGACAGCGGCGAAGTGGCGGTGGTGGAAAAGGAACTTACCGGGTTCACACCGGCTGTGCTCCAACCGGGTGAAGCCAGACTGCAGATCCTGCGTGACCGGCCGGCCTTCTTGCAGAGTTCGGGATTCGACGCACTGATGCAGCAACTCACCAACCCACGGATTCCCATGATCCGGTAATTTGACGCGCCGTGCCGAAGCCGCACGGCGGACCGACGGGTTCAGTAACGAAAACCCACGTAAATGCGCGCCTGGTTTCGATCGCGCTCACGTTGCAGTGCGAGCGCGCCGTAAAAAGGGCCCGAGGAGGCATTGACGCCCGCAACAAACTGCGCCACTTGTGCGTACTCGCGCGGCTTGACCGGGGCATCGGTTGCAACGCTGAAGTCGTTCGCAAGACCGTAGGCGCCGACAAAGGGTGCGAAGTTGCCCATCTGGTAGCTCACCTGGCCGCCAGCCCGGAGCTGCCGGAGTCGGGCGTCACTGCCGTCCACCGGAGTGGATGCCCCCGAGGGCAAAACGGAGTTGAAGTCGTCGATAGCGTCCCTTGTCACGCTCGCCGTGATCTTTCCCGTGAAGATTGCGCGCTTGGCAAAAGGCTTCAGGTAGGTCACGCCGATGGAAGCGAAGGAGCGGTCGTCCTTGGGCCTTGCCACGCTCGAGTCCGCCTGGGTGCTGGTGAGCTCGTTTACCCCCTTGCCCACCGATACATCGATCAGCCATTCAGGGCTGATTTGCCGCGCGAAGTACGGTGCAACGGTGTAGCCCAGCCCACGCACCGCAGATCGCCGGTCGGGGTTGGGGCGCACCCGCTCGATGGACGTTACCCGTGCCCAGTCGCGGGTGAAGGAAATGCCCGCGATCGTGGCGTCATCGATGCTGTATTCGAGGCCGGCAAGCAGGAGCGTGACCGATCCCTCGGAGAGCAGCGGTTCGATCCGGTTATTCACCGAGGAGTACACCGGTGTTGCCCAGAGGCTCCATGGCGAGTCGGCGGTGGAGGCCGACATGTGGCGCTCGAAGCCCCACCCCGAGTCGCCAAGCTGAATACGAAACATGTTGAGACCGCCGAGAAAGCTTCCGGTGATGGCGCCACTCAGTGCTTCCATCGTTGTGCGGGTGGCTGCAGTGCTCGCGGCCACCGGTTTGGCCTGCTGTGCGCGATCCATGGCTTGCGCGCGGAGCGGGGCCACCGGTGAAACGCTCGCGACGACGAGACCGGCTGCAAGCGCATGCGAAAGCTGAAGGCGACGAATGTTCATGGGTTCAGCAAACCTTTCGAAGGATGGAGGGCCACACCCCGAGCCATGCGTTGTTGTGGCTCAGGTTCGGGAGTATGTGAATACTGCTCTGCCAGTCCGGGTCGGCTGCAAAGTGGCCGGCACTGAGTGGCGGAACGATGCGGTCGCGTGCACCAAAGAAGAATCGGGCGTGAACACGCTCGAGCGCCCGGCGAAGCCTCGCGGGATCGTTTGCCGGGGACGCGAGATCATTCATTGGGCTCAATCGGTGATGCGCGGTCCATGTTGCTAAATCAAGCGGCGAGGCAAGCGTAGCCACACACACGGAAGCAGGATCGTGAACATATCGCGGCCAGTGTGCTGCAAGCAACATCGCAAGCGTGCCTCCGCCGGAAAAACCGGTGAGGATCAGGCGTTGTTGCTCGCGGGCGGGGGGGATTTCACCCTCGGGCCGAGAGGCTACTCCCTGTGCAACCAGCAAGTCCCGGATACGTTCGATGTAGTGCTGCACAACCGGATCCGAAAAACGCTTTGTAGTCCACCACCCAGGGTTGCCGCATCGACCGCTCTGGCGTTGGTGCGGATCCAGGAACTGGCACGGTCGAGCGAAATAGACCACATCCCAGGAGCCTGGGGCGGCCTGCGCGATCTGCAGACCGAGCGGTTCGACCGGGGTTGGATCGGCCGGCGGAAGATGGCCGCCAGCGCGCCAGGCTGCCCCGTCGGATTCCAGCACGATGAGAAGCGTCGCAGCACCTGCAGCTTGCGGGGAATGGTCTGTGAACGGCGGCGCGCGAGCAGCGGGGCCCCCGGGATTGCCGGGATTCAGGGCACGATCCAGCGTAGCCGGTGCGCGGCGGATCCACGCACGGGTCGGCAGCGTGGCATCCTCAGGATGGCTCAGGGGCTGAAACCCGGAGCCCTCGAGCAAGCGGGTCCATCGATATCCGGAAGGCCGGGCGGCGGACTCGGAGGCCTCGGAGGACCCGCTGGGCCCGAAAGCGCTGCTGGCAAGGAGCGCGCCAGGGAGCAGACAACTCAGCAGCGTAGCGCTGAGCGCTGCAGCGACCCACTGCACCCGACGCAGGGATCGCGACATCGTCTCCAAAGCAGCGCTTGTCGTTCGAGAAGCAGCGCTTGTCGTTCGAGAAGCAGCGCTCGTCGTTCGAGAAGCAGCGCTCGTCGTTGGCGAAGCAGCGCTCATCGTTCGCGAAAGGCCGATTGCATGGTTCGCGCGATCGGCGAGAATACGTAGGAAAACACCGTTCGCTTTCCAGTGATCACATCGACCTGCGCGGTCATTCCGGCGATCAGCGGCGCGGGCAAATTGTTGAGGGCCTTGAAGCCCTGCGGAAGCCGGATGATCACCACGAAGAAGGGCAGCCCCTTTTCGTCGAGCACCGAGTCGGACCCTACCACCGACACCAGGCCTTCGGCGGCACCGTACACCGCGAAGTCGTAGGTGGAAAACTTAACCAGCGCCCGCTGGCCGCTTGCAAGGTAGCCGATGTTTTGCGGCGCCACCCGCGCCTCCACGCTGAGCTCGGCATCGCCCGGAACGATCTCGATCACCCGCTCGCCGGGCTTGACCGTGCCGCCCACCGTGCTCACCAGCACCCGGTTCACGGTGCCGGCAGTGGGCGCGCGCAAAACGCTGCGCTCGAGCTTGTCGCGGCTGATCGTGACGCTCGCACGCGACGCCACCAGTTCGCTCTGCACCTTGGCGAGTTCGCCCACGAGCCCGCTGCGGTAGTCGTCATGCAGCGTCTGGAGGGCCGCCCTGGCTTTGCCGAGTTCCTCGCGCGCCTGCGCGATCGTGCCGAGCGCTTCGGCCTGGGCGCGTTCGATGCGAACCAGGCTGATACGCGGCTCGAGGCCCCGCTCCACCAGGCGCGCAGTGATCTCCTCCTCCTGGTCGATGGCACGCTTGGTGGCAAGGGCGGCGGTGAGGCGTGCTTCGATGCCAGCCACATCGCCCTCACGCTGCCGCAAGCTCGAGGCCAACTGCGCCTGACGTTCGCGCATCAGGCTGGTTTCGGTGCGCAAGGTTTCGGCGTAGCTTTGAGAGAGCGCCGCTCCGGTCAGCATGAGGCTGGATGCGCCCTTGAGTTCAGCCTCGATCCGGGCGGCGCGAATCTGGAGCAGCGCGGTCTGCTGGTCCGACACCTTGAGTTCACTTTGCGCCTGCAGCGGGCTGAGCGTGAGGAGCAGATCGCCGGGCTCGACCGGATCACCAGCCCGGACATGGATGGTCTCGATGCGTCCGCCTTCATAGTGCTCGATGGTTTGCAGCTTGGCCGACGGAATGAGCTTTCCTTCGGCGTTGATCACCTGGTCGATTTCCATGTACACCGACCAAAGCCCAATCCCCAGGAAGGCCACGGCGATCACAAACACCAGTTGGGTGGACAGGCGTTCGCGTCCCGAGGGATCGTAGCGAAATGTATCGCGAACCAGTGCCCACAGAAGGCGTAACCCCCGCGGTGCATCCTGCCTCGCGCCGGATCTAGGCGGCCGCACGGCTTTGCCGAAGGCGGTTCAGCGCGGGCTCCTCCGCCCTTTGTGCTGCGCTACGGATCAAGCGCTGCGGAATTGCACCACAGGTACTGCTGCGCAAGGTCTGACCCACGGTTGTCATGTCAACTTGCAACCGCAAGGTTACGCGCCTGCATGAATTCGGCTACAGACTTGCTTGCCACGAATCTGCCATCGTCGATCATCACGACGCGATCGACGAGTTGCAGAAGCGACGAGCGATGGGTGATCAGAATGACCGTGGAACCGAGCTTTTCGTGGCGGAAGCGTTCGATGAAGGCGCGTTCGGTACGCGCATCCATCGCGCTTGTGGGTTCGTCGAGAATGAGGATCGGAGGGCGGCGGATGAGCGCGCGCGCGATCGTGATCGCCTGCCGCTGCCCTCCAGAGAGGCTGTCGCCACGTTCGCGCACCGGCATCCGGTAGCCGTCGGGGTGGCTGTCCGCAAAGCTGTCCACCCCGGCCACCTCAGCGGCCCAGAGCAGGTCGGGAGTGCCTGCGCTGCCGGCACCGAGCATGATGTTTTGCTCCAGGGTTCCGGCGATGAGCCAGGGTTCCTGGCCCACATAGCCGATCTGCAGACGAAGCGCCGAGGGATCGATCTGGCGCAGATCGACACCGTCGATCCGGATACTGCCCTGATCCGGCGTGTAGAGCTTGGCGAGGAGCTTCCCGATGGTGGTCTTGCCCGAACCAACGCGCCCCACGATCGCCACTTTTTCGCCCGCCTTGATCTCGAGGCTCATCGCCTTGAGCGCCTCGCCTTTCTGGGCGGGGTAGCGAAAGCTCACGGCTTCCATGCTGATTGCCCCCTTGAAGAGCCCGCGGCTGAGGTAGCGGTCGCCCGCCTCGTGTTCCCCGGGGGCCTGCATGAGCTGGTTGAGCGCCCGGTAGCCGGTGATCATCTGGTTGATCCGCACCAGCAACTGCGACACCTGGGCAAAGGGCATGAGTGCTCGGCTGGCAAGCATGGTGCAGGCGATGATGGCGCCGAAGCCAAACGAGCCCGAAGTGACCGTGACCGCGCCCACGGCAATGACTGCGATCTGCACCACCTGCTGCACTTCCTGGGTAAGGTTTGCCGAAAGGTGCGTGTATTGCTTGCTCTGTTCGGCGATTTCGGCGTGGCGTGCCAGCACCTGGCGGAAGCGCCTGCGGAGCACGCCGCCTGCGCCGAGGGTCTTCACGGTTTCGAGCCCCGAAAGGGCCTCCACCAGCACCGCGTGCTTGGTGGCGCCGTCCTGGAAGGATGTTTCCGCGATGCGCTTGAGTCGCGGCTGCAACCATGCGTTGATGAACACCAGAAGTGCGATGCCGAGTACGACCGGGGCGAGCATCCAGCCTCCGATCCAACCGATCGCCACGAGGAAGATGATCGCAAAGGGGATATCGATCACCGACACGAGCGCGGCCGAGGTGAGGAATTCGCGAATCTGCTCGTATTCCTTGAGCGTGTTGGCAAGCGTGCCGACCTGGCCGCTGCGCGCCTTCATCTGCAGGTCCATCACCTTGGCAAAGAGCCGGTCGGCGATCTGCAGGTCGGCGTCCATGCCGGCGGCGCTGATGAACTTCGCGCGCGTGACCTTCACCGCGTAGTCGGCAAGGATCAGGATCACCATGCCCGACACGAGCACCGAGAGCGAAGACATCGCCTGCGCCGGAATGATCTTGTTGTAGACCACGAGCGAAAACATCGAGACGCCCATCGCGAAGATGTTGGTGAGGAGCGCCGCAAGGCCCGCCTGCGTGAAAAAGTGCCGGTTCTTCCAGATCGGCCCGAGAAACCAGTGCGACTCCCAGCCCGGTACGATCGCAAAGGCCTCGTTTGCGCGGGCGTAGAAGCGCACCAGCAAGGCAGGGTCGCTGCGCTGGATCCTGCGGAATGCGCGCCAGTCGCGGCGCTCACCAGTATCGAGCCGGGTGAAGAGGATCTGCGCGGTGTTGTCGTCCATGGCGAAGAGCCAGGTCTGCCCGCTGAACACGATGACCCCGATACCCTCGAAGCGTGCAATTTCGATGTCGGGCACTGCATCGATTGCCTCCACGTCGATGCCTGCCCCCTCGAGGCAATCGGCGAGCGCGTCAAAGTCGCGCTCCTCCGGAACTCCGGCGAGCGTATGCAGCTGGGCCGCGGTGAGACCCGCGTCGAAGTGCGTGGAAATGGCCTGAACCAGCGCAAGGAAGTGCTCGGCCGTCCACTGGACGTGGCCCTGCGCGTGTTGCGCAGTGGGGGGGCGCGGCGTGAAGTCGATCGTTTCGCCACTCAGGGTGTGGTTCACCTCACGCACAATTGTCTCTGCAAGCGTTCATACGACGAGCATCATTGCGAGCGAAGCGCGAAAAGGTCAAGGATCTGGTCTCGCTGAAAGAGCCATTGGTACCAGGCCTGCTGGCGATCGAAGCTTGCCTGCAGGAGCTTCTGGGTGGCGACCATGAAGTCTTCCTGCGCGCGAAAGACCTCGGTGAGGGTGGCACGCCCGAAGAGAAAGAGTTCGCGGGTGGACTCCTCGGCACGGCGGGATTCCACCACGAGCTGCCTGCGAGTGGCCTGGATCCGTTCGGCTGCGATCCATTCCTGGCGGGCGGTTTCGATGCGGGCAAGCAACTCACGTTCAAGGCGTTCGAGTTCAAAGCGTGATTCCTCAAACCGTGCGGAGGCCTGGCGGATCCTAGCCCGTTGGGCAAAGCCCGAGATCACTTCCGAGCGGTAGACCACAGTGGCCGAGGTGCGGCGACGCTCAAAGCTCGACCCGGGATCGCTCACACCAAGGCTGGCCTCGAAGTTGAAGCCGCCCCAGAGCCGCGCCTGTTCGGCACGGAGTTCCTGCTCGAGAGCCGCCGAGGTGGCCTGCATTTCGAGGTAGGCACTCAACTGGTTGGCAACGGGGGCGTCGCCCGGCGCCAAGGCCGGGGGCAGGCCGGCTTCGATGTAGCGCCGAGGGAGCTGAAAGCGCGCAGGAAGGCTCTCGGGGGTGCTCGCCCGGCCGAGCAATTCGGTGTAGCGGGTTGCAGCGGCCTGCAGACGCCTTTGCGCCACAGGAAGCTCATCCTGAGCCTCGAGCACCTTGGCTTGCGCGCGCTGCAAGTCGAAGGGGCTGCTCACCCCTGCCCGGGTGCGTGCTGCAGTGAACTCGGCAAACTGGTTGCG
>Ga0194129_10010320_pt1 | contig 10214 bp, 9 predicted proteins | sample TA2KigCa35mmetaG_FD_150862 | JGI IMG/M metagenome (GOLD analysis project Ga0194129, IMG submission 150862) | Freshwater microbial communities from Lake Tanganyika, Tanzania - TA2015038 Kigoma Deep Cast 35m | ecosystem: Environmental > Aquatic > Freshwater > Lake | place: Tanzania: Lake...
TTGAACAGTCCCAACAGGATCTCGCTGAAGCCAATGCACGCGAGCGACGCAAGGACGCCGAAGCCCTGGACCTGCTCTAACAGAAGTTGCGCAGCAGTCTGGAAGCCTCGGCCGTGGCCCACGAAATCAAGCTGCCCTTGAGCCAGATCCTGCTGAGCAGCCAGCTGCTGCTGAACGCTGACGCCGAGGGACAGAGCGTGGATCCACGCATCCGCCATCAGCTCGAGGCCATTGCCACGGCGGCCCAGGACGTGATGACCACGATCGAGAAGATGCGCACCCTGCTGCGCAATGTGCAAACACCCCATGCGCCCTTGAACCTGGCCCATGTGGTCCGCAGTGCGCTGTTGTACCTCAAACCCACCCTGAACAACGCCGAGGTGGAGGTGCTGACCCAGGGGCTGGAGCAGCCCTGCCCGATCAAAGGCGACAGCTCCCAATTGCAGATCGCCATGGTCAATGTGCTGCGCAACAGCATCGAAGCCCTCCAGACCCGCAACGGTGAACGGCACATCCGGGTGAGACTGGAACAGCAGGGCGACGCCGCCTGGCTGGAGATTGCGGACAACGGCCCGGGCTTCCCGCACCGCGACGACCTGCTCGAACCCCTGCAGAGCGGACGCAGCGACGGCTCGGGCCTGGGACTGTTTGTCGTCCACACCACCCTGACCCATCACCACGGCAGCCTCGAGCTGGGGCGCTCCGACCTGGGCGGCGCAGCCGTGCGCCTGCGGCTGCCGCAGGGCGACCTACCCACTTCCGGGTAGCCAGCCCAAAGGGGGCGTCAGGTCATGCGTGAATTGCATTGCGCAAATTGCACATCCATGCGCGACCTGTTTCTTGACGGCCTGCCGATCCTGGATGCCCTCGAGGTCGGAGCCAGCACCGCCATGGCCGCGCGTTGGCTCAACTGTGATCAAAGCTCGATCTCCCGCACCTATCGGCAGGCCAGTCAACAGTTGGGTCTGAACTTCCAGAAGCACAACGGCACCTACAACGCCTCAGGCAATCTCGACCTGCTCAACAGCCTGCGGCAGGCGTCCCAGTTGCGCCGGCTCAGCAGCCAGGGGCACCTGCTGCAATGGGTGCTGCACCCTGAGGTGTCGGTTTTGCTGCCGCTGAACCTGCTCAGGCCCTGGATCAAAGCCCCACTGGCCTGCCACTGGCCCCAGCCCTTCCGCCTGGTGGATCTGCTGCAGCGGCGCCTCGTGGACCTGGCCCTGATTCCCGAAGCGTTGGGCCCAGAGCTGATCGATCAGGGACCCGTCGCCGTGATGGTCATGCCGCTTGCCGCTGACACCACCGCCACAGACCTGCGCCCCGCTGCCGTGGTGCACCCCGACCTCCACGGCCACCCTTGCATTGACCAGGTGCTCGAGGAGCTGCAGTCGCTGCTGATGTAGCAGCACCGATCTGCCAGCCTGGGCCCTGTTGGTGGCATGGCTGCGGCAGTGATCAGCGTCCCGCTCGAAGCCATGCGACAGCTGGTGCAACAGGGCACCACTCGGCCGCTGCAGTGGCGTCGGCAACAACTCGATCGGCTTGCCGCGCTGCTGACCACCCATCGCCAGGCGGTGCTCGACGCCCTCGCCAGCGATCTGGGCAAACCGCCAGTCGAGGCGATGATCGAGCTGCTGGTGGTGCAGCAGGAGCTGCGGTTGACGCGCCAGAAGCTGCGTCGCTGGATGGCCCCCAGGGCCTTGCCATCAGCCGTGTTTGTGCAGCCGGCCCGCGCCCGGCTGATCAGCGAACCGCTGGGCTGCGTGCTGATCATCAGCCCCTGGAATTACCCCCTGCAGCTCTGCCTGCACCCATTGGTCAGCGCTCTGGCCGCCGGCAACACCGCCGTGCTCAAACCCTCTGAGCTGGCGCCGGCCACCGCCGAACTGCTGGCCTCACTGGTCGCCACGCACTTTCCCGCGGAGGTGGTCAGCGTCGTGCAGGGGGATGGCGCCACCGCCGCGGCACTGCTGCGCGAGCGCTTTGATCACATCTTCTTCACTGGCAGTGAACGGGTCGGCCAGCTGGTGCTCGAAGCCGCCGCCTGCCACCTGACGCCTGTGACCCTGGAACTGGGTGGCAAGAGTCCGGCGATTGTGCTGGCCGATGCACCGCTGACGGTGACGGCGCGCAGGCTGATCTGGGGCAAGGGCTACAACGCCGGCCAGACCTGCGTGGCCCCCGACTACCTGCTGGTGCAGCGGGGGATTGCCGCTGACCTGATCGCCGCACTCGCGGTCGAGCGTCAGCGGCTCTATGGCCAGCACCCTCTGGAGAGCCCCGATCTCGGCTGCATGGTCAACCGGTCCCAGTTCGAGCGCCTCGAGTCGCTGCTGCAACAAGCCCGGCAACAGGATCGGATCCTCATCGGCGGCGGCAGTGACCCCAGGCGTTTGCGGATCGAACCCACCGTGCTGCGCGCCAACGGCGGCGACGAACCCTGGATGCGCCAGGAGCTGTTCGGTCCGATCCTGCCGTTGCTGGAGATCGAGACCCTCGATGAGGCCCTGACGTTCATCAACCAGCGCCCGAAACCGTTGGCGCTATATCTGTTCAGCCAGGATCGCGCTGCCCAGGAGCAGACGCTGCACCGCACTAGCTCAGGCACCGTGCTGTTCAACGATGTGATCCTGCAGGCCGCCGACCCCAACCTTCCCTTTGGTGGCGTCGGCACCAGCGGCAGCGGCACGTATCACGGTGAGGCGGGCTTCCGCACCTTTTCCCACCAACGCACGGTGCTGGGCCGACCCCTGTGGGGCGAACTACTACAGCGCTATCCCCCCTATGGACGCCGAGCGGCGCTGCTGCAACGGTTGCTGGGCTGATCAGCAGACCTGATCGCCGAGGGGCTGGGCGAGCCGTGACAGCACCCTTATGGTTGTCTTCGTCCAGCTGTAGTGCCGATGCGTCGCTCCATTGCTGCCCTGGCCCTAGCGGTGGTGTTGCCTGCCAGTGCCCTGGTGCCTGGGGCGGCGCACGCCAACGTGATCGTTCAGCCAGGAGAAACTCTGTCGGAAATCGCCGATCGGTACGGCATCAGCCTGGAGAGGCTGATGCAGGCCAATGGCATTCGCAATCCCGACGTCGTGGGGGCCGGAACGCGGCTGCTGATCCCCGGTCGGCGGGCCGCTGCTGCCGCCCCATCGGGCGGCAGTGTCACGGTTCGCCAAGGCGAAACCCTATCCGAAATCGCCGATCGCAACGGTGTCAGCCTGACGCGGTTGATGCAGGCCAACGGCATCAGCGATCCCTCGTTCATCCAGGCCGGTCAACGCCTGGTGATTCCGGGTCGGGCCACGGCCGCCGCCAATCTCCGCCGCCAGCCGGCCACGCCCACCACCAGCACCACGATCAAAAGCGGAGAGACCCTCTCGGACATCGCAGCCCGCACCGGCACCAGCGTCGAGCGTTTGATGCAGCTCAACGGCATCAGCAACCCCGACATGGTGGCGGCCGGCACCCGTCTGGCCGTCCCCGCCAAGGCGCGCCCGGCGTTGGCCACAGCCAACCGCAAAGGCAGCCACCACGTGGTGCAGTCGGGTGAAACCCTTTCGCACATCGCGGATGCCTACAGCGTGCCCGTCGAACGGCTGATCAGCCTCAACAAGATCGACGACCCCAATCTGGTGGTTGCCGGAACCCGCCTGCAGCTGCAGCCCCCCCCGCCGATCGCCAAGCCCAAGCCGAAACCGGTCGCCCGCCAACCCAAACCCCCAGCAACCCGCGTCGCCAAGGCCACCCCCAAGCCGAAACCAGCCGTCGTCGCCACCAAACCGGCCGCAACAGGGCTCACCCCGACCACAACCGCGGCCGCGGTCAACATAACGAGCCCAACGGCAGCAGCCAACCCTGCGGCGCGGACCACGCCGGTCGCGACAACCCGACCCGCCCGAACACCTGAGCCTGTTGTTCCAACCCAGACCACAGCCAACGTCGCGACTGTGACCAAGGCAGAACCCACCGCCAAGGTCGAGCCTGTGGCCAAAGCCGAGCCTGTGGCCAACACTGCACCAGTCACCAAGCCCAGGCCGGCGATCGCAGCCGAGCCGGCTGCCAAAACCGAAACGCCGGCCGGGGTGAGCGAAACCAGAAGCGAGTCACGGCCAGCGCAGGCGACATCCAAGTCACCAATCAGCGCCAGCACGGCCGTTGCGGTCGCCAGGACCAGGCCTGTGCAACAACCTGAGGTCGCTGCCAGCCGTGTCAAACCGACGCCGCAGGCAACGGCCAGCAGCAGCCGCAAGCCGGTGGGGCCCGATTGGCGCTCGTACGGGCCGATGCAGGTCGATTGGGCCAACTGGCGACCGATGGGCGGCAGTTTTGTTGCCCCCAGCCTCGGCAGTGACGGCAAGCCGCACTATTTGGCGATCAACTGCGGCGCCCGCAAGCTCAACGCCACCAGCCAGAGCGGCCAGTGGAAAACCTGGGACAACCCCCAGAACGACGACGAGCAGCGCCTGGTCAGCGACTTGTGCACCAGCAAGGGCGGCTAAGCCGCCCAGGTCAGCGGCCAGGGCCGTTTGAGATAACTGCGGCCGCTGCTGCGCAGATACAGGCGCTGGGCGCCGTCATCGCTCTCGGCGATCAATTCTTCCTGCACCAACCGGCGGGCCAGCCAACCCCAGCGCTCATCAGCTGCCGGCTCCCGCTCGCGCAGCTCGCGCGTGATCGTGCGCAGATCGCAGCCATCGCGCTCGTCGACCGCCTCGAGCACGCGCGTGGCCAGATCTGACCAGTCGCGCTGCCGCCGTTGGGGTGCCGCCCGGCAGTTGTCACAGCGACCGCATGGGGGCACCACCTCGCCCACCACCTGCAGCAAGGCCTGTTCGCGGCAGCCATCGCCTTCAGCGATCGACTCAATGCGCCGCAGCTGCTGCTGCGCCAAGTGCAGGCGCTGACGATCGGCCGCATCGGAGCCGCTGTTGGCCAGCGCCCACCCCAAACTGATACGATCTCCAGGGGAGTACAGCATCAAACAGCGGGCATCGCGGCCATCGCGGCCGGCCCGGCCCGACTCCTGCAGATACCCCTCGGCACTGGCGGGCAGGGCCAGGTGCAGCACCAGGCCCACATCGGCACGATCGACACCCATGCCAAACGCCACGGTGGCCACCAGCACGGGTTGGCTGTGCTGGTGAAAGTGCTCGAGGGCCAGCTGGCGCGACTCGGGCTCAAGACCGGCGTGGTAGGCGATGGCCTCGTGACCGGCGGCATTCAGCCGCGTCACCCAGCTGTCCACCGCTCGGCGGGTGCGGGCATAGATCAGCCGTGCCCCACGGGCCTGGGCCAGGGCCTCGAGCACCAACGGCAACGGGTCCTCGGGGCGCGGCTGCATGGCATAGGCCAGGTTGGTGCGCCGGGCCGAGTGCACCTGCACCAATGGCTTGCGGAGATGCAGCAAGCGAATCAGATCGGCCCGCACCTGCGGAGCCGCCGTTGCACTCAGAGCCACCACCGGCACGCCCGGACACAACTGCCGCAAGCTGCCCAGGCGGCGGTAATCGGGCCTGAAGTCATGGCCCCAGGCACTGATGCAGTGGGCCTCATCGACCGCCAGGGCCACCAGAGCAGCACTGCCAGAGAGCTCATCGAGCATCTGGCGGGTGCTGTCGAGCTGCAGGCGCTCAGGAGCCAGGTACAGCAGGCGCAGCCGACCATCGCGCAACCGTCGCTGCAGATCCTGACGGGCGGATGCCCCGAGATCGCGATGCAAACACGCCGCAGCAATGCCGCGACGCTGCAGCTGGCTGACCTGGTCCTGCATCAGGGCCACCAAGGGCGAGACCACCACCACCAGCCCCTGCCGCACCACTGCCGGCAGCTGATAGCAGAGCGATTTGCCGGCACCCGTGGGCAACACCGCCAGACAGTCGCGGCCGGCCAGCAGAGCCTCCACCACCTCGCGCTGACCGGGGCGGAAGTCGGTCCAGCCGAAATGATCGACTAGGACCTGCGCCAGCGGATCGCGTTCGATGGGCTGCTTGCGCGATCGTGCCAAGGCTGCCCCTATCCCTGGTGCGCGCGAAGCTTAGCGGGGCCCCGGCCACACCAGATGTGGCGAGTCCCGCCATCGGGGGGTGCCCAATCCGCTCAAACGGTGATGGTGGTTGCGTTGATCGGCAGCGGTGGCGGCGCGAGCTGATCCGGCGACTCCTCCACCAACTGCAACTGCAACCGCACCCGCTTGCCGCCGGCGAGCTCGCCCAACGACACCCGCAGGGTGTTGCCACTGAGGCTCTGCAACGCCGTCAGCAGCTCGCGCAAATGGGGGGTGCTGCTGCCGCTTTCAACCCAAAGCCGCTCCTGCAACCCACCCAGACGCCGCCAACTGGTGTGCAGCTTGAGCACGGCAGCCTCGAGGGCCTGGGCCTGACCGACGGCATCGGCCAGCAGCCCCAGGACGTCGAGCCGCTGGGCCTCCTGCAGGGCCTTTTCAAAGTTGAGTTCCCCCTGCTGAAACGCCCGCACCGCCAGCGAAGCCTCGGCGGCCTTGCTCAGCCAGCGCGCCGTCGAGGTCACGTCCTTGACCCGCTCGAGCTCAGGCTCATCGCGCAACACCCGGCGCAGGTCGTCCTGCTGGTCCTCTGGCAACTTGGCCAGCTCGCGCACTAAGGGGGCCACCGCCTTGGGGGGCAGCAGGTTGTCGGCCGTGCGCTGGCGGATCTCCTCGGGCAACAGCGGACTGGTGGCCGCCATGAACTCATCGGAGAGCAGGCGCACCTGCTTGCGGCTGATCTGTTGGCCTTCATTGGCGGCCTCGCCGATCATCAACTGCACTTCTGGGTCGGCCTGGGCCGTTTCCAGAAAGGCGCGCTTCGAGAAATTGTTGACACTGCCCTCTGCCAACACCCCTTCGCCCAGCATTGAATCGGCGGACTCGGCCAACTGGATCAGGGTGTAAGCACGGGTCTTGCTGATCTCCCGCTCACGCAACCACTGCAGAAAACCCGTCCCGCGGCCTTCTCCGCCCCGCTTCTCGCGATCGCGCACCGCCCGCAAGATGCGCCCACGCCAGATCTCGGTCTGCAGGTCGAAGCGATCGCAAACAGCCCAGGCCTCCTCGAGTCGCGCCAGAAATTCCAGGGTGCTGAGACTGTCGTTCTCTGGATCGGGAAGATCGAGGCTGAAGGTGGGCGCTTCCATGGCGCGATCGTGCCATGGCGCTGGGCCCCTGCTGCCGGTCACGGAGCGCAGACGACGATTCGTGACGTCTGCAGACCTGAGCCGGGTGGCTGCGGGTATCTTCCATCTGGCAGCCACCCGATCCCCAGCCCAGCGATGGCCATCTCCCGCGGCGACAAAGTGCGCATCAAGCGCCCTGAGTCCTACTGGTTCAACGAAGTCGGCACCGTCGCCACAATCGACACCAGCGGCATCCGCTACCCGGTTGTGGTGCGCTTCGAAAAGGTCAACTACAACGGCTTCAGCGGCTCTGAAGGTGGGATCAACACCAACAATTTCGCTGAAAGCGAACTCGAAAAAGCCTGAGCCTGTCCCATTCCTGATGCTCGCCAGCTCTTGGGCTCGCTCCTTGAGACGTACAACGGAGCGATCGGCGACATGACGACAGTGCAGGTCCTGGAACAGCCGCCACGCCATGGAGTTCATGGCCGTGGCGGCTGTTTTGTCATCACAACGCTTCATGCCCGAGCTGCCAGAAGTTGAAACCGTGCGGCGAGGCCTGCAGCAACGGACCGCGGGTTTTGCGATCTCCCAGGTCCTGGTGCACCGAGCTCGTGCGATCGCAGCACCACACCACGATCCCGAGGGTTTCATTGCGGGCCTGTGCGGACGGCAGGTGCTGCAGTGGCGACGTCGCGGCAAATATCTGCTCGCCGAGCTCGATCAAGGCCATTGGGGCGTTCACCTGCGCATGACCGGCCAGTTTCTCTGGCTCGAGGCCGAACGCAGCCAGGCCCAGCCGCCCTGCCGCCACACCCGCGTCCAGTTGTGGGACCAAGGCGGGCGTGAATTGCGCTTCATCGACACCCGGAGTTTCGCCGAGATGTGGTGGGTGCCGCCCGCTGCTGAACCGGCAACGGTCATCCGTGGTCTGCGGCGACTCGGGCCGGAACCCTTTGATCGGTCCTTCGATGCGGCCTATCTCCACAACAGGTTGCAGCGCTCGCAGCGACCGATCAAAACAGCCCTACTTGATCAAGCACTCGTCGCGGGCGTGGGCAACATTTATGCCGATGAATCGCTGTTTGCAGCCGGCATCCTGCCGCAAACACCCAGCAGCCACCTGAGCCTTGAACGCCTGCACCGTCTGCATGGAGCCCTGGCGGAGGTGCTGCAACAAAGCATCGGCGCCGGTGGTACCACCTTCAGTGACTTCAGGGACCTGAGCGGGACCAATGGCAACTATGGCGGCATGGCGTGGGTGTACCGCCGCACAGGTCAACCGTGCCGCCGCTGCGGTACAGCGATCAATCGCACCAGCCTGGGTGGTCGCAGCAGCCACTGGTGCCCTGGCTGTCAGCATTGAAGCCAGCCAGACCACAGCGTCCCAAGCCGGCTGCAGCTGCCCAACGCCATGCACGATGAATCCCGTTGCCGCCAAGAGCTCAGCCGCACCATGGCTGAGCTCTACCGCCGCGGCTGGTGTGACGGCACGGGGGGCAATTTCAGTTGCGTGCTGAAGCGGACCCCGCTGCAGTTGTTGATGGCCCCCAGCGGAGTGCACAAAGGCGAGGTGAGCGCCCAAGACTTGATCGTGGTCAACCAGGACGCTCAGGTGATCGCTGGCATGGGTCGTGCCAGCGCCGAAACACAGCTGCACCTGGCCATCGTCGAAGCGACCGGGGCCAATGCTGTGTTGCACACCCATTCACAGGCCGCCACGCTGCTGTCGCAACGCATCGGCCGGCATCACCCTGCTGAGTTGTGGCTCGAGGGCCTGGAAATGCTCAAGGGCCTTGAGGGCATCACCACCCACAACACCGGTGTCGCCGTTCCCGTCTTGCCGAATGACCAAGACCTGCAGCGGTTGAGCACAACAGCAAGGCCCCTACTTCCCCATGCACCCTTTGGCCTGCTGATTGCTGGTCATGGTCTGTACGCCTGGGGGGCCGATCTGGATCAGGCGAAACGCCATCTGGAGATCCTCGAATTTGTGTTGGAACAGCGTTGGCGAGAGCTCATGCTCGATCCGAAGGCATTGGAAAGCAAACGCATCGAAGGACTCACCCATGTCCTGCTCGATATCGAAGGCACCACCTGCCCCGTCAGTTTTGTGAGTGAAGTGCTGTTTCCCTATGCCGCAGCCCATCTGGAGTCTTTTCTCGCCTCCAATCAACACGTCACCGTCGTGCGTGAACTGGTGGCAGAGGTTGAACAGGCTTGGCGTGAGGATGGGCAGGCGAGAGCGGCTGGCCTGCCGTGGCAGTCTGGATTGCCGGTCGCACCCTACCTGCTGTGGCTGATTGAACAAGATCGCAAGCTCACTGCGTTAAAAGAATTGCAGGGACTGATCTGGCAACAGGGCTATGCCAGTGGTGAATTAAAAGGCCCCCTCTTCAACGATGTGCCGCCAGCCCTGCGCCGCTGGCAACGCGATGGGGTGCGACTGGCCGTCTATTCATCGGGTTCGGTGTCCGCACAGCAATTGCTCTACGGACACAGTCAAGTCGGTGACCTCAGAACGCTGTTTAGCCATTGGTTTGACACTCGCATTGGTGCTAAGCACGAAAGCCGCAGTTATGACCTGATCTCCGAACAGATGGGCTGTGATCCCCGTTCAATCCTGTTCATCAGCGATTCCAATCGCGAACTGCAGGCAGCACGCAGTGCGGGCATGCAGGTTCTCTTCAGCGATCGCGACGGAAATCCGAATCGAGATGCGGCGGGGTTTGAGAGGATGTCAACGTTCAGCACCTTGCAACTGAGCCCTTGACCTCAACCGATCGCGATCGCGACATTCTTGCTCTCAACCAGGCTGTGCTCGACTGCGTGGTCAACGGCGACTGGCAGGGCTACGCCGGGTACTGCTGCTGCAGCTTGAGCTGTTTTGAGGCGGAAACGGAAGGAGTGATGGTGGAAGGACTTCCATTTCATCGCTTTTATTTCCCCCAATCAGTCGCACCCAGCACAGCCAGTGCTAGCCATCCAGTCTCCGTCACCATGTCGCGGCCACACCTGCGCTGGCTCAGCGACGAGGCCGTCGTCATCAGCTACACGCGTCTGGTCCAGCGTCTGCTCGACGGGGTCTACAG